>Ga0325410_1001520_pt1 | contig 25705 bp, 11 predicted proteins | sample PopdelMetagenome_16_FD_206182 | JGI IMG/M metagenome (GOLD analysis project Ga0325410, IMG submission 206182) | Populus deltoides microbial communities from Bellville, Georgia, United States - Xylem-PdIQD-R3 | ecosystem: Host-associated > Plants > Phyllosphere > Stem > Wood/Secondary xylem...
CGGCTAATTAATGAGGTAGTGGGGACCACCCTTGGACTGTGCCATACTCAGTGGATGAGTAGTTTCAGCAGTGGGTCAACTCTGCTCACAGTGAAAGTTGTAAGTTGTGGTTTGTGGCGTTAAATTCTACTTTATGGTCAACTTGGTTAGTAAGAAATGACTTTGTGTTCAATTGAATGCATGATGGATGGGATAATGTTTGGTACATACCTTTCCAGTTTTCCACCGTGTAGCTCTTTGAGCAAAAAGTATTGATGATCATTGTGTCTATATTGGTAATTATGACTTGGCAAGAAATGCAGAATGTATTCAAGGCAATTTAGTCCCTCAAAGAAATCGAATATACTGACTGGTTGGAAGGAGCCTTGACTTGGTAGCCTCAGGTGGAATATAGATTCAGCTTTAGGGAAACCGGGAAGAGCAGGGATTGGTGGTGTTTTAAGGAATCAAGACGAACAATTTCTATCTTCTCATGTCTGGTGGAAATCAAAGACTCTAATGAGGCAGAGGTCATTGCGGTGAGGAAGGCAATGGAAATAAGCGCACCTTCTACCTTGGCACAAGAAGTTCATTGGATCTTTTAGTCTGACTCTACAAATGCAGGTGGTTAGCTTCTAAAACCTGAGAGTAATCCATGGAGAATGCTGACAGAATTCAACTCAATCAACATTATCGTGAAAAAATTGAAAATGGGCTTTTGCCATGTTCTAAGAGAGGAAAACGCAGCAGCAGATAGCTTAGCTAGGTAGGGTGTACAAAGGTCCAGTGATTTTATAGCTTGGATTGAGTCCTTAATCATTGACTAGTGTTTTCTGTTTTCTCTAGGCCCTCCTCGATCTTTTACCAAAAAACGACGTATATATTAAAATAATAATAATAGGCCAATGTCATAGATACCTGTTGATCACTCTTAATCCAAAAGCATGCGAAATACGAAATTTCACAAAACCATGCAAAACACTTACTCGCAAATTATTGCACAAATTAATACTGATACTAGTTCGAAAACAGGAGACCTAAGACTAGAAACACACATGGATTCAGGGGAACACTTTCCCCTTTCATTCAGCCAAAAGGATGAAGATCGAGCGAGAACAAAAACTGGATGAGAACAAACGGGTTTTGTCGGCCTCCCGAACACCCTACCAAAAGAGCCAAACTAGAGAAGGAATAGAATAACACATGCAATATCTCGCCAAGGACATACCAGCCATGCAATACATAATATATAAAGAAAAAGTTGGAAAACTTGAAGACATGAGAAGCAGGAGAAAAGGCCTTTTTCTCCATTGTTATGAAATGCCAAAAACACGCTTCCACCATCATGAAGCACTCTAGTGGGAGGTCTCCCAAGTGAATCTATACTAATAATAACGATCGAACAAGACATAGCTGGAGTAAAAGGAGGGAGCCACATCATAAGGAAAGATCTTGAACCATTTCTTCTGAGAGATCAATTCGAGGTCACGAAAAAGAATTGAAGAGAGAAAAAAGATATGAGATAAAAAAAAAAATGAGAGCATCATTAGAAATAAGTGCCTCACCTCTTGCTCCAGCCCTACGAAGCCACAAGGTTGCCTATGAGTTCAAACTCCACACCTAGATGGTTACTAGGAACTCACGGAACACATTCATAACGTAGAAACTAGTCTAGAGTTGTTTCTTCACAAGCCGCAAAATGTCCAGTACTCCTTCCCACAACATTTAGCTAGGGAGTTCATCCGCACATGGTACAACATACTTGAACCCGCTTTGTAATCGGTTTCGAGGATTTTTGTACCAAGCTTATCTCCAAATTCAGTAGTATTTGATCGATCAGTGTGTTTTTATACTTTTTTTTTTTTGCCTAAAATCTATATTTAAAAAAGACCAAAGACATCGTGAAGATCCAACGTACTTGGACTCATTTACACGTCCAGTTCAAGTATATATGTGGGTCTAGCAAGCTATTAGACTCGACATTCCTGGGCTCAATATCTCATCGAGCCCAAATGGATGTAGAATTGATGATCTTTCTAGATTTTATATTAGGCAACAAGATTCCGCTTGTTTTTTATCGTAATCCTTAACATAAAATGTTAAGGTCAAAGATACTCATATCTCTACATCCCTAAGAGTATAAAAGTCTTCAAAATGACCTACATATTAATTATCTCTCATTAATGATGTGTAATGGATATTTATCCCTCTTTATAGCTATTAGGAAAATATGACATTTTAGTCCCTCCTCTCAACTAAAAAACAAGATTGATATATTATAAAGACTCTATGAATCCTTCAAAGATGACAGGTTCACAATCTCTTCATTCTCATCATTTTTAACATATATATTTTCAGAGTCTATTACTCTAAAATATTATTGTCCTTTATCTCAAAACAGATACTTAAGCACTAACGAGTTTCAAAATCTACCAAAAATAATCTTTTGCAGGTATCAGCCACTTTGGCCTACCAGATATTGGCCGCCACCCACCTTGGCTAGGAAAAGTAAATCAGATTGTTAGAATCTAGAGATTCACTGATTATCCAACATATAAGCTTTGCTTCTAAGTTACTTAGATTTTTTAGGACCCCATCAATATTATTATCTCAAGAAAAAACACAATACTCACTCATATATTCCTCATTCGATAAACCCTAAAGGAAATTACCTGAGCAAATACATTAAGGTTTTTCTAGGAAATGTTGAAAGTAAAAGACTAGTTGAAGCTAGTAACAACAAAGGCACTAATAGGCATGGTCTTTCATGAGGACTTATAGAAAGATCTAACTTGATGTTTAGACTGTTAATGAATATCCATTTTAGTCAATCGATTGATTATATATAGTATTGATTTTATTTATGTAAAACATATTTATTATTAATAAAGGCTTTCTTTATCTTTAATATTCATTTATATTTGATAAATGAATCTAATGTTTGATTAATGAATCTAAAGTAAAGATAAAGTCCATGGAACAATAATGCTTTGAATAGGAAATTATAAAGTTGTTATAATTATGAGATTATTAATCATCAAATCATTGTTTCTAAATATTTCTAGGCAATATTCTATTAAAACTGGATATTAATTAGAACTGTTGAGACCGATACATATTATGTTCTTTCCTTTATGAAAAAAAATAACTTCTCTTATAAATTGAAGTATGAGAGATACCTGAAACTAATATGTAGGTGTTTGTCAGGTGACATATACACTGAATTGACCTATAAGAGAATTTCATATAGAGAGGTCACATATGTTTATGGAAAGGCTCACATGATAGTTGTGCAAGTGATTATTAGACTTGAGGTCACTAAGTTATCTTATATAGAGAGTGTTATGCTTTAATTATGACCACATGTTATCTTAATCAAGGGTAATAAACAAGCAGATATTAGGTATAACATAAACTATATAAATTTATTTAAGTAATCAAGAGAAGATTCATCACCCTAGGTGAATTAAAGAAAATATTCCATTTATTTTCAAATAGTATTGATTATGAAGTCCTTGTCCAGGGTGGAATAAGTTTTGAAAGGAGTTTCAAAATCATATTCAAAAAATCAATTGCTATAATGTTGAGAAAAAAATGATTTAAGAAAGTAGATATATTTCATGCTACAATGTCTAATTTAGAACATTCTTGATAAAAAGATAATAATTACACCGAGAAACTGATTGTGACAGATTGTTAGACATTGTACTTGAACTTTAAATATAAGTCAATCAATTATTGAATTGACAATAAATTAAATTATTTAATTTATTTAATCTTATTTTATTTAGGATTATGATTTATATTTGGGCCAACTTATTAGGGAACCTAAGGGGTCACACACATAAGAACCATTGGTCAAAAATTAAAATTTGATGATTAATTAAGTGTGACTTGATTGTAAATAAATTTTAGAAATCAAAGACTAGAATGTAATTAATAAAGGGTATTACAATTCTAGACCTAAAAATAATCAAGCAAGGACTTGATCGAATAAATTTCTAAAATTAACTTAAAATAATATGTGATATTATTTAAGGGGAAAATTGATATGTTGTTAGTTATACGGTTTTCAGGTTACCCTATAAATAAAATATTATGCCTCTTATTTCCTAAGAGAATGTGAGTAGAGTACGGTACAGAAACACCTAAATGCAAAAGAAAAAGGCTATTACTCCAAGGTATAACAATTCCTCTATTTTAAAAGGGTTTATAAGATTTCTCACTTGTGGTTCATATGGATTATTGTTAGAGGTCATACACTTGGATAGCTTGTGGTCTACGACAACCCAACCTTAAAGTAATTATTCAAAGCCAAAAAGAACATCTGGTCTTCAAGTAATATTTGCATAACCATAAACAACTTTAAATCTGTCTAACAGGATCTATAGGACTCTTGAAAAATTTTAAATTTATCATTTTTGTTACGTGTATGTGTTTTGAGAAACCCAACACAGACAAGTCACCATAAAAGTTGAAGGATGTCATAAAAAATCATATTCAGATTGTGAAAGCAACTGAAGTTTAGTTGATAGATTATTGGTTCAATCCAAATAGAAAAGTGAAAGAAAAACCTAATAACATGAAACTTAAACACTTCTAAAAGATGGTCCATCCATATCAAAAAGCAAGTTGTTCCGCTCACCAAATTATAGAGAGAAGTGCTAGCTATGTAAAACACAAAGACTATGAAATGTCATCTTGGTTACCAAAAGGTTAGAAACTTTTGCTTATGTTTGTAGGAAAAAATGGACATGAATGAATTAGTGCTTCCAATTAAAAAAAGAATTCAACGAATAAAAAAACAAGATAAGATTGGAGGTTTAAAATCTGGCCCATGTTTTGCAACTAATTTAAGTGCCTTAACAAACTCATAATTTTTTATATAGTTAAAAGAAATCTCAATAGTGTAGAAAAATCCTGTAATGTATCGACATGCTTCTTTTCTAAGATCCTTTTTTAGCCGCTGATTAATGGTAGTTTTGCATACTTCCACTTCCACTTGTTGCTCTGTTTCCTTTGTCCACTAATTTAATTTCATTCCCTTTATTTTTATCTTTATCTTTTTCAATATATTGGAAAGCCTTTATTTTCTTCTTAATTACTTCTTGATTTTTCACCATAACATTTAAAATCATCTTTTAGTACTTGTTGGCATGGCTCAACATCTTTTCGAGTGCAAGTCAAATGATGTTTGAAATGATAAATGTCTCCATTGAAAATTTTGACAATACTTGTACTGAACTTTTTTTAAATTCTTATCAATATCTATATCATGTTGCCATCCTATGTCAAGCCTATTGCCACTGGTAGTTTTTTTTAGATGACATGTATTCTACAATTCAAAGAAATCTTAGCAAGACTCGGACTGACTAATATATGCAAAACTCAAAGATGAGTTTTAATCAAATGACCATTTCATGTAGTTGTGACAAAATCCAAAACAATTTATAATATCTATTGTTCATAGTCATGGCTCTCTGTAGTCGTTCCAAACAGAGAAGGAGAATGAGACAATGTTATAATAAAAAGATTAATTCATGTCAAAATAGAGAGCACATAAGAAGACAATCAGAGGCAAACAAAGAAAAGAAAAAAAAATAGGTGTTTTGAGTGTGTGTGTGGAAGTATCGACTGGTGTTAGGGTTAAGAATGGGCAAAGGGGAGTCAAATAGTTTTATACTTTATTCAAACTCGTACTATTGGTCCGCGTCTACCAATTTTAATGAGTTTGGTTGAGTTTATCGAGTCAAGTTTGATTTTATTAGCTTTCGAGTTTTTAGTCTGATTTGTCACGTTAGATACATGTTGACTTATAAAATCATATGATTTTATGAGTGAACTAGTGATTTTGATAACAATGGGTCTGATTTTCCAGCCACCATTTCACTCATATAATCATATGATTTTACGAGTGAACTCATGATTTTGACAACAATGAGCCTGATTTTCCAACCACCACGATGGTTGTTGAATCTCGGCTTATAGGCAACACGTCGTCTGCTATAATGGGCGACGTGTCATCTTCTTTTTTAAGAAATAGGGACAAATGATTTAATCAAAAGGAAATAACAAGGTTAGGCGTGTGGGCTTGAAGGCCTACGCGCTTCAACTTTTCTTTTTACAGGCTCAAAGCACAAGGTCATAGGCTTAAGCTTCAAGGCTGTTTTCAACATTTTTTTTATATGTGTTTACACACACACACACACACACACATACACACACTATAGATTTTTGAAAAAAAATATTAAACTTAGTCGAGTCCATGACTTGAATCGCAAGTTTAATGAGATAGACCACAACATTCGGTTTATTTTTTTTGTTTAATGCATTTTGTCCCTTGATTTAAAAAAATGCAAATTCACCTTTTATTATTGATAGTCTATTTTTTTATTTAACTTAAAAAATGAAAATTTTCTCTTTGTTATTAATAATTTACTTTTTCTATCTTAGTCCCACGCATCTATCATATTTTTTTTCTTTTTTAAAAAATATTTCATAAAACACAATTTTCATGCACTTTGTTGTCATATATATAAATATATTAAATAAAAAATAATCTATGAGATAAAAAATTTATTGAATCTGATGGCGAGTATGACATGTGTTGCGAGATTGGTTGGTTAACTTGAGTTCATATGGTTTTTTTTTTTATTGAGTTTTGTTTTCTTACCATTTTTTCCCTAAACATATTAAGTTACTTAGGGATAGCTTTCTATATTCGTTTTTCAAGATTATCCCCGCAAGTTTCGCAAGTTAACCTGAATTGATCTAGGTTAATCTAATATGTTTACGTCTCAATATTAGATAAAAATATCGTTTAATATAAAAATTATTTTAGATTCATGGTTAAAATCTAATTCTTTTTTAGGAAATACGTTAGCAATACCTTCTTTTTTTTTGTTTGAAATTTTTTCCAACCCGCAACATAACACATACCAATGGGCTAGTATCTCATTATATGATGTGAAAATCACTAGTTTATGCTATTGGATTAACTATTTTCCAAAATCACTAGTTTATGCTATTGGATTAACTATTTTCCAACCACCTTCACATTTAACATCTTATTTAATTAGTTGGTGTCTTCCTCGGCTAAAATGCCCTCAAGGATGACAATGATTTTTGTCATGGCTATCTATCAACATTTCTTTATGAACTCTAGTAAAAAAATCTCAATAATATCTGATAAATGGACTGATAAGAAAAGACATTCTATTTACAACTTTTTTTGGTTAATACTTCTAAATAGATAATTTTTTTTATCATCGATAGATACATAAAATATATCCAAGACTGCTGATAAGGTATTTCAGATGTTGGATGCTATTGTGGAGAGGATTAGAGAGGAAAATATAGTGCAAGTAATCACTGATAATCCTGCAAATTATAAGGCAAGAAAGGAATTGTTAATAGGAAAGAGAAAAATGATTGTTTTGGACACCATGTGATACCCATTGTATTGACTTGATATTGAAAGATTTTGAGAAGAAATTAGAGGTCCAGCAAATAACTATTTTTAAAGAGAGAAGAATTACCTCATACATATGTTCAAGAACTATTCTTATTTTCATGATAAAGCACTTTACAAAATGAAAGGATTTGATTGGGCCTGCTGCTACTCAATTCCTTATTGCATATATGAGTGATTGTAAGATACAGCTAATGACAATGTTTACTTCCATCCAATGGAGGTCATATAGGTTTTCACAAACAAAAGAAGGGAAACGAATTCAAAGTTGTGTATTGGATAACAAGTTTTGGCATAATGTCATTAAATGTATTAAGGCAACATATTCTTTAATTAAAGTTCTTTAATTAGTTGATATAGATGTGAAACCAACTATTGGTTTTATATATAAAGCAATGGATCAAGCAAAATAGAAGATACAAGTGAATTTTGGTTATGTGAAAAAAAGTATTGATTGGATTATCTATCTTGCTAATTATTTATTTACTACTATCAGTTGATGCAAAATATTTATTTCACTTTTATATTATTTAATTTAATATTAATGTTAATATTTTTTTTAATTTTGTAGTTATAAACCTATATGGAATATTATTGATGCAAGATAAAAACTTCAACTTCATGCAACATATTATTTGAATCTTCATTATCATTATAATCCTAATTTTAAAGTTAATGCCAACATTAAAATTGGATTATATCAATGCTTAGAAAAGATGGTGCCTGATGCAAGTGAAATGTGTAAAGTTGACTTACAACTTGATTCATTCAAGAATGCAAAAGGGTTACTTAGAATTGAGGTTGCCAAGACAACAAGGGATAAAAAAAACTCCAATTAAGTGGTGAGATTTTTATGGGGATGAACGTCCAAAACTATAAATATTTGCAATCTAAGTTCTAAGTTTGACTTGTAGTTCATCTAGATGTGAGCATATTTACTTTTAATATTTTTATATTTGATAAGAATCATATATTTTATCAATTTGAATTGCTTACATAGGTTCATACGAAACAAAGAAATTATTTGTAACATAAAAAAATAAATGACTTAGTATTTTTAATGTGGAATATGAAATTGAATGATAACCAAGTCAAAAGGCAAGTTGATAATTTTGGTGAAGTTTTAGATGATCTCTCATCTGATGATTGGATAACCTATAGAGAAAAACATAATAGTTTATCAAACTTTGATTTGCTTGGTGTCATTAATAGTGCAACACGAAGAAAAAATAGTAAAAAAAAATAAAAATGATGATGATGACATTTTTAGTGATGCTAAAACAAAGAGTCATAGTATTAAAGATGATTTAGAGATTCAAAATGAAGTCAATTTAGATAATTCAAGAAGTTTGGAGTTAAATATTGTTGACAATATTGGTGTTGGTTTTGGTGCTAGTAGTAGCAGTAATAATCCTCTAGATGGTAATGATTCTGATTAATGTCTTAGGAATAACGAAGAAGATGACACACCATCGAATTGTTTGTTCTAGGTTTGTTATTTTTTTAGCTAATGAAATTATATGGACATAATTGTATTGTATTGTATTTTTAAGTTATTTAAATTATGTATGAATTTTTTATTGAACTATGTATTTTAAAGTGTTTGAACTTTTCTATTGTTTATTTTAATTTTATTTTAATTGTATTATATTATTATTTACTACTTGATTGGAATTGTCAATATATAATTAGTTAAAATATTGTACTTGCGAATTTATGATTTTACTATTCGAGTTTATATTGTATTTTTCATGTTGTGTAAAAAAAAATGTTTTTGACAACCTTGATCAAGCCTTTGGATTTTTTAACCAAAAAAACTATTTTCAACTACGTGAAAACATCCTACAAAGACTCTTAAGACGTCAATAAATCAACCAATCAATCAATCTAATAAACCAAAATAGAGTCCAAATCACAAAATCAACCTTAATTAAAAAAAATTCATCATCGACTTAGATTTAATTTTTTTTAAGCAATATTGAGGCTCAAAATAACCATTATAAGACTCTTATCATTGAATGGATCTCATTGACATCAATTTTAATCATTTTGGTGGTTAGAATTGGTGTAAACGATGACTTTTTCTCTCTATATAGGATTTCAAGGAATGTCTCTATGTCGTCTCATAAAAAAGGGATTGGAAAATAAGGAAAATAAAGTTTGGTGTCAAATTTCAATTTTTGACAACTATAAGGATCGGTCGTTTAGTAACTGAAAAGGATGAGGGATCAAACTAATTTTTTGGATAAAATTTGAAGCTGCCACCTATTTTCTCCATGTTTTTTGCTTTGGTCCTCTAAGCTTCAATTTTATCCTCTCTTTCAAAAAAAGATGTGATTGACTATTAATTTGTGATCAAAATTGCTCAATCATGCAAAAATAAAGTTTAATTATCAAATTGAAAATTTAGAAAAATTTGATTATTCCAATCCACAATGATATGTGAGAGAGTGAATAGTGTAATGTGAATGGTAATGTCACCATACGACTTAATTTTTTTTAATTGGTCTCATTTCCTCTTGATGATGAGTTAGTAATCTCATATTTTATACATGTTCTTTCAGGTTTGTGATTTGTTCATAGTTATCTAGGCTTGTTTATATGATGATAAAATCCTTGAAAAAATAAGTGTTCAACATTTTATTAGTCAGTATAAAACCCTTGCATGGTAAGCATTATACACTTCATATTATAGGTCCTTATAATAATAGAACAAAAGTTTTTTTTTTTAGGTTGTTAGGGGAAGTCCCTGATGAAAAGTAATGGTGATGGTCGTCATAACCTAATTTTTGAATAAATAATAAAAAATGAATGGATAAAAATATATTTGAAATTTGGGCCAAGACAACATAATTTAGAAGTTCAGGGACCGAAGTGAAAAATAGTCATTCCCAAGGACATAAACGGTGCCGTTTTAAAAAGCTGTTCATTATCCCTTCCATTTCGCGCAAAGAAAGCCTATTCAACAAGAAAAATAGCAGCATTTCGATCTGATCATGGACCATTTCTTTTGCCCACGATCCCGCTCGTGGATTGATTAACAGTCCTGTATATGCAGGACTGTAATAGGGACTGGTTTTTAGGCAAGCTCTCGGGCTTTATAAAAGGCATAGCAAAACGATTCATGAAGGGGGAGGAGAAAAACAGGGCATAAAACACAGCAAAAAAGGCAAATATACAAAGGAGGAAACCAGACAAAAAAACTCAGGGAAAGACAGGGGCAGGTTAAAGTAGAGGAAAGGGAAGGCAAAATTCCTTCACAACTTTGGCAGCCGCAAACAACAAACGAAAACCGGAGGGAGCACAGGTGATCGATCAAATACCAAAAGCACAGGAACCAACCATTCGCAGAATCACAAGAACAAAGAAGAAAGAAGGAGAAAAACGTGGAGCATACTAGGTAAGCAATCTGTTCTTCTTGCACTACTTTTGTTTAATTTGCATTTGCACCGTGCAAGTGAATTTTAATTCACTTGCAGAGTGTAGCAGCACGCGAGAATTAGCACGCGTGTTGCTTAGCCCAGCAGGGCCACTGGCTTGGGCCAGTGGCCGGGCTGGCTGGGCCCAGCCCAGCCACATGGGCTGAGCTCGGCCCGGCCCCTAAAAAATAGAAAAACAAAAAAATAAAAGGTAGAAAAAATAAAATAAAATAAAAAATGTGTATGCATGAATAAAAACAATATAAATTTATTGGTTTATTCACTGACGCCAGAATCAGGAATAAAAATACCGGTTTAAATTTACATTATTTTTATTCATTGTATTTTATTTTATTTAGCTAGAAAAATAAAAAAATATGTGCATGCGTGAAAATAAATGTATTTTATTTGTTTATTCACTAGCGTTAGGGTCAAAATAAAAATATTGATCTAAATTTATTTTATAACTAAGTAATATTTACCAATGCCATAGTTGAAATTATCCGTAGTTGAATATTTACTGGCGCCAGAGTCAGGAATATTATAAGCAAATTATCATAGCATAAACTAATAAACATTTAGCAATTTAAGACAAAACCAGCAATGCAGTCTGCCTCAGGCAGGATGTTTAAGAGGTGATAATATCTTTCCTTTTACATAACCAGTCATGAACCATAGAATCTCTGTTGACCAGTTATGATTCCTAGTGACCATAATACTAGGTGGCGACTCCTTAAAACAAGACCATTCCCCATTAAAGAACAAGATGCCAGAAATCTGTTCTTTTCCATGATAATTTTTGAGGCCGCCGCGATGTCGGATGCGACAATGGTAATGGTGATGTTTGTAAAAATGAGATGTTCAGGTGAGTGGTCACATTGTTACATAAAGTGGGACGTTCAGGTGGGCTAACTCATATCATGTAAATCAAAACTTTCAAGTGAGTGGCAATACTATTATGTATAACAAGACATTCAAGTAAGCATGATGCAATGTTGTAAATGTGTTTTAATATCATTTTATACGCCTTAACACAATGAGAAGTCATTTCAACTTTAAATGGAGAATTGCCAAAAACATATAAAATAAGAGGTTTGATGGGCTAAGATTTGAATCCATTTCCTCTCCTCTTGAACTAGGTTTTGGTGCCCTTATCTTTTCATTCTAGGACTCAGTTCTTATCCTAGTTTTTAACCTTCTTAATTGGGTTTTTTTTATACATCCTCGATTGGGCTTTCTCTTTTTCCTTCTTATGCTGACTAGTTAGGCCTTAATTTTCTTTTCCTTTTTGCTACTCAATTTTACTCATGTTAAAAAGTAAATCAAACTCCCACATGAGTGGCATCCTTATTATTCAAAACTGATAAAGCATTCTTACTAAATTGCTAAAAGTAAATGAAGAAATTATGACTGAAAGAGTTTCACGTTTCTTATTGATATCAAACAAAATTACTCATATATATAGAGAGAGAAACCTTTAGCCAACTATTGCTTCAATCCCTCTCGGATAGTTAGCCTAACAGCAAGGGGATATAGATATCAAATCTTTGACTTATGGTTATAAATGAAATTATTCTTAACTGCCACCACAATTTTAAGGAACTAATGATAATATACAAACACAAACACAAACACAAACACAGGACACATGATATTTCTAATACTCCCCCTCAAATTGGATCCAGATGGTTAATGGATCCAATCTTACTCAATAGCCGATAAAATTGAGTAGACGACAGAACTTTGGTGAACACATCAGCTAATTAATCATTTGTACGCACATAATGAGTAATAATAAGCTTTAACTAAACTTTTTGATGAATGTAATGACAATCAACTTTAACGTGCTTCATGTGTTCATGAAAATAGGATTAGATGTAATGTGAATGACTGCTTGATTCTCACAACAAAGATTCATAGGAATACTGCATGAACAATCTAGATCGATTAGGAGGCATTTAAGCTATACAAGCTTATATGCAGCTGAGGTCATAACACAATATTCAGCCTCAGCATTAGAATGAGCCACCACTTGTTGTTTTTTACTTTTCCACGAAACTAGGTTACCACCAACAAACATAAAATAACCTATAGTTGATCGATGATCAAGTACATTACCAACCTAATCAAAATTAAAGTATCCCACAGTGTTCGTATCCTTGTTATTATTAGTAACTATGCCACGACCAATAGAGCCTTTCAAATACTACATAATGTGTTTAACCATTCCTAGCTGTTAGTCATGCATGTGTTGACTAACAAGCTAACAGCAAATACAATATCAAGTCATGTAATAGTCAGATAGATAAGTTTTCCAGCAAGTTTTTGATGGTAGCTAGGAGAATCAATAGCTTCTCCATTTGAATCCAGCTTTAATTGCTATCTAGTGGAGTGGCAGCAGACTTAGTATATAACAAACTAGCATCTTGAAGCAAGTCTACAATGTATTTTTATTGATTTAGAAACAACCCGTTGTTGGAAGTTGTCATTTTAATTCCAATGAAGTATTTCAAATACCCAAGATCCTTGATTGGAAATTGGTGCTGGAGGTTCTTTTTCAACTGAGCAATAGATTCACTATTATTACCTGTGATGATGAGATCATCCACATATATAAGCACCATAAGATTGTTATTTATACTGAGTTGGACATAAAGTGAAGAATCAGCTGAACTCCTTGTAAAACTTAGAGCTTCAAGAGTAGTGCTCAGTTTAGCATATCGAACTTCTAAGTAAATCCTTGAACAACAAGATGAGCTTCATGTCGATCAATAAAGCTATCAGAATTGAATTTCATTTTGAATATCCAACGATTACCAACTGCATGTTTTCCATGAGGAATAGGAACTACACTCTAAGTTTTATTTTCCTCGAGAGCTATCAGTTCTTCAGCCATAGCCTTTTGCCAAATACCTTGGGATTGAGCTTCTTGAAAGTTCTTGGGATCATGAACACTGGAGATCGCTGTAAGGAAAGCTATGTGCAGAAGTGATAATATTTGATAAGTCAAGAATTTAGTAATTGGGTACCTGATTGTATGGGCAACATAGTCTTGTAATTTAGTTGGAGGGTGACGAGTCTGTGGTAGATTACATCGTAGAGGTTTTGCCCTGTCTTTAACATTGGATAATTGTTGTTCAATTGAGTTGACAATACCTTCTAGAAGAACATCACCGGAAGTATCCAAGTTGTCATCAGAGACAATCATAGGGGATGACAAATTTGCAATGCGGTCCGTAGCTGGCTTAAGCAAATTAGTAGAATACTCAAGGCGAGGATCAACATTAAGTAAAGGGAAAAATTCGGAGAGAATTAATCTTTTCTTAACTAGTTTCAACAAATCGTACATCTCTAAAGATATATATAACTTCTTGGACTTAGGCTCACAACACTTGTACCCTTTCTAAGTTTGTTAATAACTCAGGAATATGCATTTAACAACTCTAGGATAAAGTTTATCACGCTAAGTAGCTAGTAAATATACATAACAAGTACAATTAAACACTTTAAGGTATGACACATCTTGTTCTTTATCCTACAAAACTTCAAAAGCATATTTGAAATTCAGCACTCGATTAGGTAAACAATTTATAAGATGAGTCGTAACAAGAACTCCATAAGACTAAAAAAGTTTAGGAGCATTCATTTGAAGCATTATGGCTCGAGTTTTCTCTACTAGATCACGATTTTTACATTCAGCAATTCCATTTTATTGGAGCTTACTAACACAACTAGTCTAATACAATATGTCATTAGAGCTTAAATAGTTTGTCATATCATGAGACATATTTTGTGCCATTATCAAAATAGAAAATTTTAATTTTAGTTGTAAATTGAGTAGTAACCAATATATAAAAATTTCTTAAATATTCAAAGACTTCACATTTTAATTTTAATAGATAGACCTAAGTAACCCTAGAGAAATCATCAATAAAGGTTACAAAGTATTTAAAACCTTTAAGGGAAGTGGAGAAAGGTCCCCAAACATCTGAATGTACAATTTCAAATGTCTGAGTAGTTTTAGGCACTAATGATTTAAAGGGAAGCTTGGATGACTTATAAAAATGACAAATCGCACAATCAAGAGTTATTTTAGGCAAAACTGGAGTTATTTTATTAAAGACAGACGTTGAAGGATGGGCTAGACAGCGATGCCATAAGATGTTTACTGATAGGAGTAGAAATAGCTTGAAATCCTTTTAAAATTCGAGAATCAAAAGTGAAGTAGTAGAGTCCATGCAAGCGGAATCCTTCACCAATCATCTTCTTGGTGATGAGGTCTTGAAAGATAACCTTGTAAAGAGAGAATATAACTTCAAAATTAAATAAGATGGTCATTTTTTTAACAGAGAGTAACTAGAAAGGAAAAGAGGGAACATAAAGAACATCAGACTTGACATTGTGCGACACAAGTTTTATTTTTCCCTTACCCTTTACAGGAGCACCTTTTCCATTTGCTACAGAGACAAACACAGGGGTGGAAAAAAATGGTGAAATCAAAAAAATTAGTTAACTTATTAGACATATGATCAGTGACACCAAAATCAATAACCCATAGATCATGAAAGCTACCAATCTGAAATGCAATCATAAAGGCAAGTAGAATACCTTGACTAGTTTTAGAATTTGCATCAGCGAGGAATCCTGCAAACTGACTGAGAATAGCTGCAAGCTGATTCTGTTCTTCATTTTGAGTTGTTCCCTAACCATGCCTGTCTTGCAGATAGCATGCAAATTCATTCAGTAGAGAAACGGGGCTAAAAGTAAATGATTCAATGGGATATGTAGTCAAATTAGCTTTATGTTAAGTAGTTTATTTCCCTATCTGATCCTTCATAAATTTAGGCTTTATGTCTAAGTGCAAACTTCAATACCGATCAATTATATGTCCAATATTATGGCAATGTTGACATTTAAGATCCAATTGTTTTTCCTTATAGACTTTTCCTTCAAAGAATGGACGTGTAAGATAAGCACGAACATTAGGATTACTTAGAGCAATAATACGAGACATGACTTTTCAACGAAATTCTTCATGTTGGATTGTGGCACACATATTTTGGAAGGATGGAAATTCAATATTCATCAGAATATGACTTCTTAAGTCCTCAAAGTCGGGATTAAGCCTAGCCAATAGCTGGAAGATACGGTCTTCTTCTGTTTGTTTTCGCAAGACAGTTGCATCTATAGTATGAGGTTGATAGATCTCCAATTCACTCCATAGCCTTTTTAAGTTTCCCAATAAGCTGACAAAAGGTTTTCCATCTTGATTAATATCGGCAATGTCTTGATGAATCTAAAACATTTAGGCAGAGTTGTTTTGGTTTCTATACATATCACGAACAACATTTTAAATATCCAAAGAGGACTTAAAGTAACTGAAAATTTCAGCAAGATTGCGCTCCATTGAATTTAGGATCCAAACATAACTAGTTGATCCATTGATAGTCAGGCCTCATACTCCAGCAAGCTAACATTAGGAGATTTAATTATGTCATTAATAAATCTTAACTTTGATCTTCCATTAAGAGTAATTGTGATTGCCCTTGACCAAGGAAGGTAATTAAATTCATTCAACAACATGAAACTCAATTTATGAGCAGTGTTGACATCACCATCAGTAACGTTGAGTAAGGAGGTAACCATCTCCTTTGTTCCTCCATGACAAAAAAAAAAGGAAAGAATTAAGAAGTGAAGAGAGATCACAGCTTTGATACCATGAAGAAATTATGAGTTAAAGAGTTTCACGTTTCTTATTGATATCAAGCGGAATCAATCACACACACACACACACACACACACACACATATAGAAACCTTTAGCCAATTATTGTTTCAATCCCTCTTGGATAGTTAGCCTAACAGCAAAGGGATATACATATCAGATCTATGATTTATGGCTATACATGAAATTATCCTTAACCGCTACCACAGTTTCAGGAAACTGATGATAATGTACAAATACAGGACACAAGATATTTCCAATAGTAAACAAAGGTAAGTTTTATTTTTTCTAGGTTGACATGATAGTAATAACTTACTAATGGACTCTCAAAATCCTTTGATTAGACAAAGAAGAAATGTGTGTGGCCAAGTTATAGATGGTCATCGATAAAAGGTAGACAAGTTATTAATGGCCAAGTTAATAAGGGAAGTCAAATACTTAGAATGGATAACAAATATGGTTATAATCCTTATATCCAACAAATAGTAAATGACGTATGTAAACTTCACCGACTTGAATAAAAACTACCTTAAAAATTGCTTTGTTATACCTAAAAATAGACAAGTTAATTAATTATCTTATTGATTTTGAGTTTATAAATTCATTGATTGCAAACTCTGGATTTTATCGAATATCTTTGCAACTAAATAATAAATAAATGACCTCATTCATCGTTAATCAAAGCATATTATGTTATAAAACCATGTTTTAGTCTAAATAATGTCAAAGCCTGCTAAAAAATAATAGACTAAGAGTTTAAAGACTTACAAGGTAGAAATATGAAAAGTCTATGTTAATGACATATATACATTAAAACATAAGCTTTGAACACATGAAGTATCTCCCAGAGATATTTATCATACTCTATTAAGATGAAAACTAAATCCTTCATAATGTACCTTTTGTGTATATAGGGGGATTCTTGAGACTTTGGTGGGTAGTAAGGAGAAATACCTATAATTAGTTAAAGTTTATAAATGTTAATAAGAAGAGATATTTTAAATTGATTTATTTTTAAATTTGAGGACCACTTCTAAGTACAAATAATGATAGATTTCTTAGCGAAATGTTTTTTTAATTAAAAAACCAGTCCTAAAACAAAATAAGTTATATACAAATAGTGCCTCAAATGTATAGGTTGGTGGATTGGTATCTTGGCTTTAATTTTATTTATTTGAATTATTAACCTTTTACTTTTATTAACCTTGAGTGCATGTTGTTGATTTAATTTGACAAATGCTAATATGTTTATTATCTCATTATACATAATAAAAATTATGAAATAAAAGAAATCTCTATTTAATGCATAATCTTTCATTATTTTTCTATTTGTGTTTTCACCTTTAAATTTATTTATTTGAGTTACTTACCCATTAATTTATTTATTTTAGTGTATATTATAGATGATAGTTTCACTCAATCCATTAGGTATTCAATTTTACTAAATTCAAATGAATTGGGTTTTCAACTACTCCATTTTCATTTAAATCAAACATAAAAAAGGATAATTAATCTAATCCTGTATTTTTTTTAAAAAAATTATTATTTTTATATATATAATTATTATAAACCTAATAAAAAAAAATAATCCAACCTTTACTTATTATATAAATTTTAATTTATCAATAAAAAATATATATTTTTTAATTTTTTTATATATAATTATTATTATAATATTATATTTCAAATCTTATAAAAAAACAATCTAAATTTCTAACTCTAATTTATAATTTAAGTTAAATTTATAATTATGAATATATGATAATAAATATGATTAATTAAAAAAATATAAAATTAGTATATAATCTTTTAGTATTATATATAATCTCTCTTCTCCTAAGTAATATATAACGTAATTAGTTAACTAATTGATGTCTAATTATTGAATATATCATATATGATATTTAACAAATAATTAGCACATGATTCAACATAGATACATGATTTCTGAATATAAAAACAAATAGAAAGATTTATATGTACACTTGCACTAGTAAATAATAATTTACTACTTAATATAGATCATTAATATATTTAACCATAATTCTATATCTTTAAATCAAATCTATATTTTAAATATGACATAGAAAAATAATATTATTTTCAGGTATACAAGATTCTTCATACTAATTTTTTAGGATATGGAAGTTTAAAGAGAGATTTAAAAAAATATTAAAAAATTGGATTGAATCAAATTACCCATGAGGGAAAATCTATCTTGGTATAGCTGAAGTGTTGGTGATAATTATAGTCTATTAGTTATTGATATGTTTATTAACTATGAATTTAAAAATAGTTTGGAATTGATTGTGGTGAGTTTGACAAGGGAGTATATGAAACAAAATTAGTGTCATGTATTGTTTTTAAATTGAGTAAATGTTGTTACCAATTATTATTTGATAATATTTTTGTTAGTTTTATTTTATTTTTATTTTTAGTTTCATGAGTCTTGGAATTATAATAGTGGAGATAGCTTGTAAAACCAGGTATATTTATTACCAATAGTTTAGATTATTTTTTTTTATTCATAGTTGAAAAAAGGCTTTTGGTTTTAACAATTTTATATAATCTTGCTAATGTCATTGAATCTAAGTATGACTAATATCTATTAGCTTTTCAAAAATATGATAAACTTGCTAATGTCATTGAAACTAAGTATAACTTTTGGTTTTAAGAATTTTATACAAGTCTAATGTGTAATTTGATAAAAATAAGTATGACTTTTTGTCATATTAAACTGAAACTTTGCTATATAAATTTAAAAGGCTAATTATATAAAAGAAGTTGAGTTGTAAATGATTTTGTTTTCAAACCCAAATTAAGCCTATAACATACTATTTTTTAAATTTCTTTATTTTTCTTCTAGTTTTTAGACTAAGACTTTTGTTTTAATTAGAAATTTACTAATTAGGATATTTTTATTCAAACAACCTTGTATGTTATTTTTTAGAGGAGAATGTTTTAGAAAATACCTTTCAAAATATATTAGAGTTTTTCTCTATAATCTTATCTACAATTATGGGCTATAGTGGTTTCAGAACACTAGTTTTTTTCTCTATAATTTAAAGCTATACAAAATTAAAGATTTGGTAAACCTATCTATATTATATGTTGCTTCAATTGGTATAACAACATGTTGTCCTAGTCCTATTCAATGGATAGAGGTATTAGTGTGTCATCCAAATCAAGTGTATCCAAGTTGGATCAATCTTTAAAAATTACCAATTGAACTGGTGGTCAAAATAAGATCTTATTCTATTTTAATTTCTAATTTTCATTTTAAAAATTTCCTTTCTTTTTTCAATTTTATTTTTTAATTTTCATAATTTTTTCATCAAGACCTTTTTTTTTATGTACCATCAGATAATACACACTTCAACAAATAACATAATTAATTAACACCAAACACTCTAGTTAAAATAAAATGGTAATTTAAATAGATAAAATTAAAGATGAGATACTCAAATAAAATGATAATTTAAAAATAAAACATGAACATGAAAGATGATTTTTTTTTTCATCAAATACTATTTTTTACTAAGTGTCATTATAACTTAACTTGTTAAAATAATAAAAAAACACTTAAATAAAGAAAATAAGTTAAATATATAAGATTAAGATTGAGAAATTCAAATAATAATAATAATAACAGAAAATATTATACACCAAATAGGCAAATACTAAGTTTTCTGGTTTAGAAAGAGTGCACTAAATCTAAGGGAAATTGTCCCAAAAATTTACACTTTTCCTAAAAAAAGAAAGAAAGAAAGTAAATGTTTTAGTGACAAACAATAACAAAGGCCAACCGAGGGACAGGGACAAATCCACTTTCTACGATCTGTTGCTAGTTGCTACCAACGGTTCTTTGCCCTCTCTCTTCCAATTTTAACCTCATTCCAAGATTAAATTATTAATTAACACCAAATTTAAACATATCTCCTTCCCTAAAAACCACCTCAACCTATCCACTTAGCTGTTGTTATTAGCTTCGGCTCCGAGCCACACTACATTACCGTTACACCGAACCGGAATTTAAAATCTGTCCAATCCACCCTCATTTCTCTCCCAAAATAGGCAGAACATTGCTCTCTCTATCTCTCTAGATTCTACGTACTTCTCTTCTTCTTTTTAACAAACTAAAAATGGTGTCCAAGTCCCTCAAAAGAAGCCCCACAAAATCCATAAAGGATCCGGGGAGCCACCGTCACCGCCGCCGCCACAGGAAGAAATCCCCCGGGAGAACCACCTCCGCTGTCATTATCTCAACCATCAACAAAACTATCTTCACTTGCAAGCGCCGCCTCTCCAAGCTTTTCTCCAAATTGGCCCGCATTAGCACCCCAAATAGCCGCTACAAAGGCTACAATATCTTGAAAAATGGGTCCAAATATCATGACCAAAAAATTGAAAGCGATAGCATTTGTAGAGTGCATTTGTTTAATGAACCGTTACCACCCTTGATTTCTCCTGGTAAGAGGACTGTTTTTCTTGATCTTGATGAGACCTTAGTCCATTCTAAAGCTGGCCCGCCACCCCAAAAGTTTGATTTTGTTGTGAGGCCAGAGATTGATGGAGAGACAATGAATTTTTATGTGTTGAAGCGTCCGGGAGTTGATGCTTTCTTGGAGGCTCTAGGAGCTAAATACGAGGTGGTGGTGTTCACCGCCGGGTTAAAGGAATATGCGTCGCTGGTTCTTGACAGGATTGATACGAAGGGGCTGATTTCACACCGTCTTTATCGGGACTCTTGCAAGGAAATTGATGGCAAGTTTGTCAAAGACTTGTCAGAAATGGGGAGGGACCTGAGGAGGGTGGTGATTGTTGATGATAATCCCAATTGCTACATATATCAGCCCAAAAATGCTATTCCAGTGAAGCCCTTTACTGATGATCTTGGAGATTCAGAGTTGGAGAATTTGATTGCTTTTTTTGAGAGATGTGATTGTTTTGAAGATATGAGGGATGCCGTGAAGGAGTATTTTGGTGGTGAAGGAGATTTGGAGGTACAAGTGGAGGTCTAATTTGTTTTCTCAATTTTCTGTACTTGTTTTCTTTCAATTTACTACAGGTTTCTTTTCCTGAAATTAGTTGCGTTGAACACAAACTTGTTCAATCCCAATTGAGAAGATAAACTCGTGTGTTCATTAGGGATAATAATAGATTCACTTGTAATTCAGTTCTTCATCTTTGATTATTTGACCAGTGAAGGTTCGATATATCAAGGAAATTTCATTTCGAAAGGTCGGTGTGAAGTAGTTAATAACTTACTAAAGTTTTAAAAACCTTGGCCTTGTTATTGGAATTTCTGCTTATCTAACTATGTCTTTCCTTGTAACTTTGTGTTCGTCCCTCAATTGCTTGAGGGAAAGAAATCAGATTTGCAACTTTTGTAGCCCCTCGTGCACCCTCCCAAAGGGCATGATTCTGAGTTTTGTAGAAGTGCAGAAAGGATGGCTTTCAAGGTGAGGAATTAGAGAAAGTGTTTCAGATTGGCTTCTTGGAATTTGATGCTGGGGAAACTATTTAGTAAAACCATTTAAATATACTTGTAGAGTAATAAAAACATGAAAACAAAACATTAATTAAAAGAAAAGCACAGAGCACTTGTACAATTTCATGTCAAAGCCAAGACATGAAAGAAAGTTATTGTCAAGGATTACATCATATGTAAATGTCCATAGTGTAATTTGTCCGTAAATAGATGTCACCATATTAGTGTGTGTGTCTATATATATATATATATATATATATATATATATATATATATCCAATAAATTGATTCCATGTAATATTAACTTTGTTTATGTTAATATATTTAACTTATTAATAAAAATTTATTTTCTTCAATATTCATCAAATATTTGATTAATAAATCTAGAGTAAAGATAAAGTTCTTGGAATAAAAATAATTTCCATAGAAAATTAAAAAGTTGTTATAATTATAAAAATTTTATTGTATCAAAGCATTATTCTTAAATATTCATAGTCATTGCTCTACTAAGACTACATATTAATTAGAGCTGTTGAGACTAGTACATATTATATTCTTTTCTTTATGAAATGAAACAGTTGTTCTCATAAGCTAAGAGTATGAGGGATACCTAGAACTAATATGTAGGTGCTTATTAGATGACATGTACACCGAAGTAACCCGTATGAGAATTACATACGGAGAGATCATTTGTATTTATGGAAAAGTTTACGTGACTGTCAGGTAAATAATTCTTAGACTTGAGATCACTAAGTTATCTTATATAGATAGTGTTATGTTTTGATCTCATTACACGTTATCTTAATCAATGGTAATAAATGGGCAGATATTTAGTATAATATGAACTATATGAAGGTATTTATGTAATTAAGAGATGATTCATCACTCTATGTGAATTACAAAAAATATTCCATATGTTCTCAAATAGTATTAATTGTAAATCCTTGTGTAAGGTGGAATAAAATTTGAAAAAAGTTCAAATCTTATTCAAAGAATCAATGACTATGGTGTTGAGAAAAAAAAACATGATTTCGCACATTAGACACATTCTATAATATAATGTCTAAATAGAAACATTGTTGATGGAAGAATAATTATTACACTAAAAAATTGGCCACTGAAATGTTAAGTCAAATTATTTATAATTTTTCTAATGAAATCTCACTATCAATATCTTGACCTAAAAAAATAATATTTCTCGATAAAGTCGGTTGATTATGATCAAATTATATCCCTTAGGAACCGTACATGCACCTTGTGACGCATATGATTCATCAAAAATAATAATAAAAAAAAAAGAATCAATATTTAGATCTCATTTAACGAATAACGAAGGGGTTTTTCCTTTCATTTTTCAAGAAAGATGGTTTTTTTACCATCATTATTTGGAGGATCATGACAAATTGTTAAACATTGTACTTGATCTTCAAATATAAATCAATTACTTGTTAAATTGATAATAAATTAATTTATTTAATCATATTTTATTTGGGATTATGATTTATATTTGGGCTAATTTATTAAAAAACCTAATAGGTCACACACATAATAAAAATCATTGGTTAGGAATTAAAATGGAATAATTATTCAAAATATGATTTGATTGTAAATAAATTTTATGAATTGAGGACTAGAATGTAATTAGTACAAGAGATTACAATTCTAGATCTAGAAACAATCACATAAGGACTTGACTGAATAAATTTCTAAAATTACCCTAAAAAAATATATGATCAATATGACATAGACGTGTATTCTCTAATTTAAATATTTAATCGTCAACATCCAAGTATAGGAGTTGAGAACAAGTAATCTAATCTTAGATTAAGTTCTTAAGATAAATTATAAAAAATACAAAACAACAAACACAATCATTCATGAAAATGACAAAATATGTACTCACTAATTCAAATACCTGATCGTCAACATCTAACGATAGGATCCAAAAATGAGTCATCTGATCCTGGGTTGGGTTCTTGAGATATACGATAACTTATGCACTATGACAAATAATATAAATTAATAACACAAGAGATGTAAACATGCATCCGTTGATTCTATTTATGTTAGTCAACACCTAAGTTCTTGAATATCAAACATGTTAAACATCAATATAAAGGACGTAAACATGTATACTCTTATTTTATCACTCAATAGTCAACATTCGAGAATAAGAGCCAACAATGGGTTTTCTAATTCTTGATTAAGTTCTCAAATAAAAGACAATTAATACACATTTATATCAAATAAAAATCATGTAATACCAACATAAAAGATATAAACATACATATATCGATTATATTACCTCATAGTCAATATCTAAGGATAGGAGTCAATAATAGGTCATCTAGTCCTAAGTAAATTTCTTGTAAAAGAATAGTTGATACACATTTATATTAAACAAAAAACACACATGAAATGACAACATAAAAGATATAAACATGCATCAGTTGATTTTATTACTTGATAATCAACATCCAAGGATAGAAGTCAATAATAGGTCCTTAACCTTGGGTTAATTTCTAAGATAAAAGACAATTGATAGATACTTATATCAAATCAAAAACTCTACATAAAGATTTCATACATAAAATTGATTGATAAAATCTTCATTTTAACTCAAACCTCATAACAAACAAACACATATCCATGCATAACATTTCCACACCTAGATCAAACCATTATACCTTGAATAAATCTATTGCAACTATTCACAACTCCATCGTATGGTATTGATTCTGACCTTATCCCATTTTAAAAAAAAAATTAGTGATATCATACCCTTGAGGTTACAATATAATGGTGTGAACCTTAAGACTTCAAGTATTCATCAACAATCATAAAAAATAAATGAATAATTAATAAAAAAATCCAAAATAAAAAATACATTATTCAATAACATGTTAAAATTATTTAAAAATTCATTTAGATTAAAATTTACCTTCTAGAATAGTTGGAATCTCTAAAAATCTGTTGAATTAAAGTGAAATAATAGCTACAATATAAGTAGTACTAGCAGGTGGGATCACACTTAGCTATTTTTATATCAGTACATTAAAACAATTTAAAAATATTAAAACTTAATTTAAAACTAAAAAAATTCAAAAAAATTTTAAAGACATTATTAAATAGCCAAATAGGGCATTCTTCTTTTTCTTTTTAATCATTTTATTTTATGTCCTTTTAATTTGGATTGGATTTGGCATGTTAGGTTTTTATTGAGTTAAATATATCTTAACTTATTCTAAAATTAATAATTTTAAAATTACATAATTAATTTTCATATTAATTCATCAACTTCATATTCTTTTCCAACTTATTTATTTCTTTCTGAGTGGTAGAAAGTGGAAAAGATGAGATGAGAAAATTGGATGGCAATTATGGAAATGTGATACATGTTAAAGGACTCAATTGATAAATTGATTTGTTTCGATATGAAATTGAAAAAAAGGAAATAATTTAAATAAACTTTATGAAGACGGAACATACAGAAACACAAGGACATGCCAGTGGCTACGAACGATAAGTCTCCCCGAACAGCTTGCTTGCGGATTGCATTTGACGAACCTTCTTTTGATCCTTAATTTTGTATCTCTATTATTATTATTATTATTATTATTA
>Ga0325410_1001523_pt1 | contig 25690 bp, 16 predicted proteins | sample PopdelMetagenome_16_FD_206182 | JGI IMG/M metagenome (GOLD analysis project Ga0325410, IMG submission 206182) | Populus deltoides microbial communities from Bellville, Georgia, United States - Xylem-PdIQD-R3 | ecosystem: Host-associated > Plants > Phyllosphere > Stem > Wood/Secondary xylem...
GTGAGATCGAGATATATCTTTAAAATAAACAAACCGAACTTGTATGATGAAAAAAAAAAAAAAACCAAAATTACTATTTATCTTGATATTTGCTCTTGTCAATGTTAGTTTTGAAGGTGTATAAATACGTAAATTCCGATGCATAATATTTCAATGGACTATACCATCGGTGTTTCCGTCAAAAATTCCAAAACCTCCTATAAACTTTACAATTAGTTTTTGGTGAATACTAATAATCAAATCAAACCAACAGTTAGTTTTTGTTAAAAACATGATAGTTCAAGTACAAGATTGATTATTTATCAAATTGATAGTTGATGTTTTAGAATGTGTTTGGTATATATTGTGGTCAAATGTTGTTTGTCAAGTTTTTAATTTAATCTTTTTCACTTAAAATTTTTTATAGTATTTTTGTATAGTTTGAATATGCGTTAAGAATGAATTTAAAAATATAAAAAAATTATTTTTATATATTTTAAAATATAATTATTACTGTAATAACAAATAGGGTATTGTCGTGTTCTGAATGTATCACAATCCTAACAAGGTAAAAATGCCACTATATCCCAACTTGGCCATGAAATGCAATAAATCACATGATCGACAACTTTTGTTCACCCACCTACGGTATTTGGCCAGAAGATTTCTTTTTATATATATATTTTATACTAAAATGGTATTTTTAACCATAGCTTGACAAATAAACACAAAAGGGGATGTATTGATCCAGATTATTGTCGCACGTGTGCGGCGTCGTGGTGAATACATCCACCCTTAAAATCTATATCTATTGTGGCAAATATGGGGAGATAGGAATTCTTGTCTTTTATTAGTGGAAAAATAGAATGAGAGTCGCCACCTAGTATTTTGGTCATTAGAAACCCTAACTTGTCTCAGAGATCGGGTACGAGGACTTGTTGTGTAAAGGAAAGGTATTAACACCCCAAATATGCCCTACCTAAGGTAAGTTGCATTGTTTTATTGTTTGATAAAATTTAAAGTCTTGTTGTGTTTTCTAGTTGTTGGTCCGGTTACTATGCACATGCACAGTAACTGGTTAATTATTTTCTTGCTTGCAGAACGTGCACAGTGCACGTTCTGCATGCACGAAGATGAACAGTAAACAAAGATAAGGGCTTTACCAGGGATGATGAGCTTGGATAGATGAGCTGACGGTGATGCTAGTGAGCGGTTGGGCGGTGGTGTTGCTGCGGTCGCTCTTCATTTTCTCTTCTATTTCTATGTTGCTTCTTTTTCTGTCACCTTCCTTCTCTGCTTCTTCTTTCAAGCGGTGGTTCAAAGAGGAAGGTAGGCGGTGGTGCTTCTGCTAGGATGATGAGCTTGGATAGATGAGCTGACGGTGATGCTGGTGACCGGTTGGGCGGTGGTGTTGCTGCAGTCGCTCTTCCTCTTCTCTGCTGTTTCTGCATTGCTTCTTCTCTTTGTTTCTTCTGTTCCCTCTGTCAACAATGTTCTTTCCTCTCTGTAGCGGCTTCGTGGAGGTGCTGGTGGTGGCGCCCTGGGGAGCTGATTCTGGCTGGTCGACGATTATTCTTCCTCTTCTCTGCATGTTTTTTCGCTGTCTTTCCCCTCTCCGTTTCTGTTTTCCCCCCCGTTCTCTCCTCAATGTCTCTTTCTCCCTCCAGTGTTTCTGCCCCCGCTCTCCCTTACTCTTCTTCTTTCTCCTCTCTCGATCTCCTCACTGTCTCGTTCTTTTTCTTTTTCTTTTTTCTCTCCTTCTCCCCCTCTGTTTCCTGTGTCTCTTTCGTTCCACTCTTTTCATCGTCTTTCTCTGGCTTTTATAAGCCAAAGAATGGCCTGCGGTGCAACGTCCAACTTGGTAACGACATCTAGAGAAATAGTAGCCGTGAAACATTCCCCATAACCGAAGCAATCTGCTGTATTTGTTTCTGAAATGGCTCCATTGATAGCGCTCATTCACTATCGAAACCGTTGCGGATGAAGAAGGTGATCAACAGTTGTCAAGGAAACGACGCCGTTTGCTAATTCAAAATGTATATTTCTGATTTGATCCTTGGATGTTTTTGCAATTTTGTAATCAAGCCCCCGGATAAATTATAATTGGATCCCTTGATTTTAGCGCCTTTTTCGGTTTGGTCCTTTGTTTCGGATTGTTTCAATCAAGTCCCTAATTGGTCATCAAACTTCAATAATTATGCAATTAAGCTCCTGATTTGACCAAAACAACTCTTTAAAATTATAATTGGACCCCAGAACTTTAATTTTTTCCAATAAAAGCCTAAATTGACTTAAAATCAATTTTCTTGCAATAAAAAACTTCCATAAATTCAATTAAACCTTGGATAAAATTTAATTGAGTCCACAAACATCTGATTTTGGACTTTTCTTTCTCAAATTGAATTTTTCTTTGTCCCTAGGGCTCTCATCAGTAAAAAAATATACTGTTAAAATTTCAATTCTTGCATTTTAAACCTCCTCAACCCATTTCTCGCCATTTTATGGGCATTCCAGCGTCTTTTTCTCACTCCTACTATTTTTGGATTTCTTCTGAATATTTTTTTTGATATATATATGTATACTTTCTCTTTTTTTTGTGGGAACCCAAAAATAGATAACAACAATTATTGTGTGATTTTCCACAGTATCTCATTCTTTTCATCAAAATTCTTTGCAGATAAAAGAGACTGCAAAGGCAAAATTTTAGAGCGAGGAATTAGAAAGTATAATAAAATTGTGTTTTTACTATGAATCACATTATTATATAATAGAATTGTTTCGTTGTTTATCATTTTACTGTTCATAAAGATATAAATTATTATGGATTGGAGCAATGTAATGATATAATTGTCCTTGCCATAGAAACTTACTAAGCATGCAGTTGTGAGATTGTCTTTTCTATTGAATACATTTGGCATTAAAAGAATGGTTCGTTCAAGTTTTTTTTTTGTGTAATATAGATATTGATTTGCCATTCGGGGCATAAAATTTCAACATTTGGGTTAGGGGCTTCTTTTGCCTTTTCAAGAAAAATAAACATGGTTGTCAAACCTCAGGCACATGGTATGGCTGCCAGACACCTGACATTGGGGTTAGGCATGTTTGCCATACCCTAGGCGCTCGGGTTTGATAAAGCAACCACACCATAGATGCTCGAGTCAGGCATGACTGTCAGATCCTAGCGCCTTGGATTTGGAACGTCATGGGTCTGACAGGGGCACCAGAGCCATGTTAATTGGGTTAGGCAAGGGATGTCATACCAAGAAATTTGGGTTTGGCACCAACAGACCCAAGTAATGTAAGTCTGTCAAAGCGTCGTTTTGAACAAAACATGTTGTTTTATTTTTAAAAAAAATGATGTCAAAAAGTTTTTGTTTCCAAATCAGTCTTTAATTTTTGATTTGTTCAATCACGCCCTCTAATGCAACTATATTATTCGATAGTTTTACCCATATTTACCTATTATTTTTCCTATGTTTTATATATAAAATGCATTGATATTCTTTGTTTTATGTTTTGAAGGTATTTTTGGATGTAAGACTAAAAAAGAAGTAAATTGGAGATAATTGACAAATTTGACCTCCAATTGATGTTTTGTGCAGAACTTGAGCTCTAGTGGTCAAAATAAAGTGATTCTAGTGGCATTAGAAAGATAACATCCATACCTTTCTATAAGTATATTGAAAGAAAAATAAAAAGAGAAAGAGAATGGAAATCGTAGACTTCAAAGACAAATCTCGCATTCTGCCAATGTTGACCTTTGGCCATTCCGACTTGAATATCTCGAGCTAGAGAAGTTCATTTGATGGAAACTCAATTTTGTTGGATTTCTAACTCGAAGACCTATTCGCTTACTAAATTTCACCAGAAAGAGATCTCATATGAGAGAGATATAAGTTTTCTAGATGACATATTAATTCTACAAGCAGACACGTTTTATGAAGAAACAACTCCAAAATACTTTCAAAAGCATCCAAACCGACATCCAAGTCTTTATTTCAGCAATTTAACTCCTCTAAGTCCAAAGTCAAAGGTTGGAGATTTTATGCAAGGTTATTTTTTTTTTTTAGAAAAATAGTTATTGCACTACTTAAATATAAATTGTATACTTAAGAAAATACTATTTTGTAGAAAAAGGAAATTAGGGTTTCCTATCAAATAAAAAGAAAGAGAGAAAGGAAAGAGAGGGTCGACCAGAAAGAGAAGAGAAAATGCACCCTTTATTCCAAAAACCTGAAATCATGCATTCTTCTTTCCTTTTGATTAGTTATTCAATAGAGATACAAGGTTAAGCTCTTTTTCTTGGTTGCAAGGACATAGAAACCTTTGGATTTCAAGAACTGTGAGATTTATTTTACCTTTTCTTTTCAGTTTATATGATGAATATGTTTATTTTCCTATACTTATTTCCTGTGATTGTTTATTTTAATTGCTAGAGTGAACTCTAATTTATTATTATAAACAATGTATTGTTAAGTTTGCTATCAAAATTGTAGTTGTGGTATATAAACTTGTGAAACAACTAAGTTTAATAATCGTATTGGATATATGTTATTAATCTTATGAAAAACATTCGATCAAATCAAACATGTACTGCAGACAGTTATATGCATAGATTAATCAACTTATCTAGTTCTTAAGGTTGTCATTCAATTAAATTACTAGTGTGGACACTATGGTTATTTGATGGTTAGGGTTAGTTACTGCGGATCGGTTAACTAACTAACATTAAAGAAAAGATAAATATTCAGAATATAAAATGATGTATCATTTCAATAATTGGTTTTGATTTTCGTAGGTGGATGTCTACTTGAAACCAATGTTTGTTCTCTTGATTGTTTTCTGATTTATTTAATTTAGCTTGAATATTTTATTCTATTGTAGCCTAGATAATCTCCAAACTCCCCCCAAATTGCATATCGTCTAGCATAAAAATCTGAACTAAACCTTCCTTATGGGATCGACCCCTTGCTTGCTCTATACTGCTTTGTTTATTTAAGTTAAGGTAATTAATTTGTGTGACTACGACATTGCAACACCCTCAATTGAGATTTTAATTTTAAGAATCAATTTAAATGCTTCCTTGTCAAATTCAAATGTCAGCCTTGAAGTTGGCCGTCTTTTTCACTTTGATAATTGGTTTTGATCCTCAATTGATCAACAAACTTTCAATTTTTTCAATTTGGCTCTTAATTTAGTCAATTTCAGCCCTTATATTCCCGTGTCTTTTTCCAGTTTGGTCCTTGGTTTTGAATTTCTTCAGTCAAGTCCTTAATTGCCTATCAAACTTCAATATTTATGCAATTAAACCCCTGATTTGACCAAATTAACTCCTAAAAATTTTAATTCAACCCTTAAACTTTAATTTCTTCCAATTAAAGCCTAAATAGACTTAAAAATCAATTTTTCTTGCAATCAAACCATTCATAAACTCAATTAATCTTTCATTCAAATCTAATTGAGTCCTTAAACATCTAATTTTAGACTTTTCTTTCTCAAATTAAATTTTCTTTTTCAATAAGGCCTTTATTGGTAAAAAATATACTGTCAAATTTTAATCTTTGTATTTTTGAACTTTGTCAACCAATCTTTGGCTATTTTCTAGATGCCCTTGTGTCTTCCTCTAACTACTATATATTTTTTTGGTTTTCTTTCGATAATTTTTATTCATTTTTTCTTCTTTCTCCTTTTTGTGTGGGGACTTAAAAATAGGTAACAACATCTATCTAGTCTGAACACCACTTTTCTAGCTAATGGTTATTTTATGGTATTTAATTATCGATATTTTCACCAATGACACATATAACACAGCAACGAGCAACCAATTGATGACTATTTTTTAAGAAAATTTACCAATAATCTAATTATGGATCATTTGAAAGCAATAGAAAAGGTACTCAAATATTTCAGGTACACATTGGATTATGAAAGATATTATGCTGGTTACACAACAGTATTAGAAAAGGTACTCAAAAATATTTTATGCTAATTAGTGATGCATATTAGATATCTAACACTAAGAATTCAAAATCCATTAGCGGATATGTCTTCACACATAGTGGAGTAATTGTGTCATAAAAATCCTCTAAGTAAAATTGTATCATAGGATACATGATGAAATCAGATTTTATTGCAATTGATAAAGGTGGAGAGATAGTCGAGAGGCTTTGAAATTGCTTGGAGGATATTTTATGTTGGTTAGAATCAGTGCCAATAATTTATGTCCATTGCGATAATTAGTCTTAAGTTGAAAGCAATATATAATGCTCAATCTACACATATACATCATAGATATAATATCATTAAATACTCATTCTCAAATGAAATTATTTTCATTGACTATGGAAATCCAAAGTAAAATATTGCAAATCCATTAACCAAAGATTTATTCATAGATCTTATGTATAATTCATCAAAGTTAAAAGGTTTAAAAACTTTAAAGATAAAAGAGTATAATTGTAACATCCCCTACTTGGAGATAAAAAAACAACACTCTTATGTCAACCGAAAACAGAGGAAATTTTTTTTCCTTATATATATATATTCATGGTTTTCATATTAAAATTTACCAAAATTTCGACGAAGTCCCCCCTATATCGGGAGGTCCCAAGTTATCGACATACGATCTGTTTACACTTCTAATATACCGCATCTCCAACTCAATTCAGCCCAATCATCCTGGGTCTAAATCCCACAAACATCACCATCCATATCAACCACAATGTTGATGATATACATTGTACAACAATTATCATTATGGATGGTTAAAGATATAAACATGCTTAATGGAACATAGTTATATAAACTACCAAATTAAATTCATCTATTCAAGTTTAAACATCAATTATACAAATTGAGTTAAATAAAAGTTGTAATATTACCAAATACAAGGGTATACTCCCTAAAACCTAAATTACAAAAAAAGAACCTAAGCTAGAATCTACTCCTGTCATGCATGCGATGATCCTGAAAATAAAATACATATTATTGAAATATGAATATCATAATAATATAGCAATACAAATATCCGGCAATTTAAAAAAGGCAACATACATTCATATTTTATTCACTTCTCCCTTTTGGTTCTTATTGGAGACTTTTTCTCCTTCAACTACTAAAAACCATTTCCTCTTTTATTATCAACCTCCATTCAAGATCTCATAAAACCACCCATGATTATTTCCGCTTAACACATTACCGATACCAATTTCACTGTTATCATCATCATCGTGTAGGAGTCGATGCAAAGTGATCCCTTTACCCGGGATCCTAACATACACTAAATGTATGCTAGTCAATACATCTCAATCCCCTTACCTGGGATCCTAACATATACTAAATGTATGCTAGTCAATACATGGTGATCCCCTTACCCGGGATCCTAACATACACTAAATGTATGCTACTCAATACATCTCAATCCCCTTACCTGGGATCCTAACATACAGTAAATGTATGCTAGCCAATACATGGTGATCCCCTTACCTGGGATCCTAACATACACTAAATGTATGCTAGCCAATACATGGTGATCCCCTTACCTGGGATCCTAACATACACTAAATGTATGCTAGTCAATACATCTTGATCCCCTTACTCGGGATCCTAACATACACTAAATGTATGCTAGTTCACGCCCCAAATCACTCTTCTCATATTTTCTTTATCAACTATAATTTCATCACTTGGCAATTCACAGAACAACTGTTCAGCTTGAATACACATACTTTAAGAATACTATCCAAATATCGGCATCATTACGCAAACTTTCCTCCTTTCTCCTAATATCCATCATTCGGTAATTCACATCTCACATCAATAACTTATTAAATCATAGAATTAAACTAGAAAGTATAGGTGCGAATCACCTACTTGCAATAGAAACTCTACTCGTGCTCCCCTGCTGCTGCTGTTGCACCACGCCTGTGGTCCCTCCTGCAAATCACAGGTTTATCTCATAAATTTTCCTCACTCAAGGATATGTTTTATAATAACCATATCAACAACCAATAAGTCTTTCTTTCAGTCATTTCTTAGTACTTTATGTTTTTCTCATTTCACTCATTATTATTGTCATTTTTTATCCAATCCTAGTTATCATTCCTTTCATTATATTTGGACTGTCACTGTCCAACTGTTACTGCCTCTTTTTTGAACTGTTACTGTCTGACCTCTCCTCATATTTTTAACTATATCTGGAGTTATAAAACTCCAATTCAAGCAAAATTTATGTCGTTGGAAAGCTAAGACATGGGGCTACAAGTTCTATGATTTAAGGAGAACCCAGTTCTGTCTCTAAGATAGTCCAAATCGCTCATCAACAAACAATTGGACTGTTACTGTCCGTTTTTTGAACTGTTACTGTCTGACCTCTCCTCAGAATTTTAACCATATCTGGAGTTATAGAACTCCGATTCAAGTGAAATTTATGTCGTTGGAAAGCTAAGACATGAGGCTACAAGTTCTATGATTTAAGGAGAACCCAGTTCTGCCTCTAAGATAGTCAAAATTACTCATCAACAAACATTTAGACCGTTAATGTCCGTTTTTTGGATTGTTACTGTCTTACCTCTCCTCAGATTTTTAACTATATCTAGAGTTATAGAACTCTGATTCAAGCAAAACTTATGTCAATAGAAAGATACGACATAAGGCTACAAGTTTTATAATTAAGGAGAACTCAGTTCTGCCTCCAAGATAGTCAAAATCGCTCATCAACAAACACTTGGACTGTTACTATCCGTTTTTTGAACTGTTACTGTCTGACCTCTTCTTAGATTTTTAACTATATCTAGAGTTATAGAACTCCAATTAAGTGAAAGTTTTGTCGTTGGAAAGACAAGACATGAGGCTACAAGTTCTATGATTTAAGGAGAACCCAGTTCTGCCTTTAAGATAGTCAAAATCACTCATCAACAAACACTTGGACTGTTACTGTCCGTTTTTTGAACTGTTACTGTCTGACCTCTCCTTAGATTTTTAATTATATCTGGAGTTATAGAATTCCGATTCAAGCGATATTTGTGTCATTAGAAAGATAAGACATGAGACTATAAGTTCTATGATTTGAGGAGAACCCAGTTCTACCTCTAAGATAGTTAAAATCGCTCATTAACAAACACTTGGACTGTTACTGTCCAACTGTTACTGTCCCTTTTTGAACTGTTATTGTCTGACCTCTCCTCAGATTTTTAACTATATCTGGATTTATAGAACTCAAATCTATAATTTAACATCTAGGCATCAATTCATAATCGACTTTAAAACAACTCATAAGACTATGTTTAGAATATTTTACCCGATACGAACCAAGATCTCGATCCCTCCTTTTCTTTCTAATGACAGCCGACCTCCCCTCTTCTCTTTTTGTTTAATTTTTTTCTTGTTAATCCCTTGCCTACCAGTGTTTATTTTTACCTATAACCCTAAATCTTGGATGGGTTCTTGAAATTTGGTGTTTCTCTCTTGATCTGTTAAAATAGATACCAAAACTCCCTCTTTTATTTCTTCACAATAGTTGCAGATTTGTTTTTGGTAAAAAGAGTAGTATTTATGCTCTATAATTATTCTTATTTGCATTTAGAACCCATTTTCTTTAAATGTATTCGTTTTTCCCTCATTTTCATACTCCAAGTAAGAGCTTGAATACACCAAGATATTGTCAATAAATACACCCGCATATTGGTCTAGGTAAGGCCGAAACACCAAATTCATCAAGTCCATAAGCATGGCTGGAGCATTGGTTAACCCGAAAGGCATCACTAAAACTCGTAATGTCTATAACTGGTTCGAAATGCAGTCATTTGTCTGTCTTGTTCCTTGATTCTCAACTGGCGATATCCAGATCTCAACTCTATCTTAGAGAATACCTTAGCACCATTCCACTGATCAAACAAATTATCTATTCAGGGGAATAGGTACTTGTTCTTCACCATCACTTTATTCAATTAACAATAATCAATGCACAAACAAAGTGTGCCATCCTTCCTCTTTTTTTTTATAGCCTAAGCCCAGCAACCTCAGCATCCTCTTCACCATGGTAAATCATACAACCCATCCCTCTTATACACCCTACCCACTACACTATGGTGACTACTCCCCCTGATCTAGAAGATGCCCTGGAGGCTCCCGCTGTCATTCCTGCTGCTACAACTCTCACTATATGATCTATAGAAGTAGGATCCTAAAATAGGTTTGTCCCGTCTACCGATGCCACTGATAGGGGTATATTTTCTCCCGCTATGTCTGATACATCGGGCATTGTTACCCTAGCGTAACGGGACAACAAATCATCTTGAAGTCTCACTGACTCGTCTCTTTCAGAGTATGCTGATGTTGCAGGTATATGAGAGGAAGTGTTTGTCAAGGGATCCCAATCTAGATCACTTTCATAATGAAGACTCTGATCACTTCCCTGAACTGGGAATGGATCAGTCCTAGCTCCTTGCCTTGTTCTCACTATCCTAAACCACATTTCAAAACCTTATACTCATTCCTATCCCTGGAATAGAAACCTGAGGTCTGATACCAAAATGTAACATCCCATATTTGGAGATAAAAAAACAACACTCTTATGTCAACCGAAAACAGAGGAATTTTTTTTCCTTATATATATATATATTCATGGTTTTCATATTAAAATTTACCGAAATTTTGACGGAGTCCCCCCTATATCGGGAGGTCCCAAGTTATCGACATACGATCTGTTTACACTTCTAATATACCGCATCTCCAACTCAATTCAGCCCAAGCATTATGGATGGTTAAAGATATAAACATGCTTAATGGAACATAGTTATATAAACTACCGAATTAAATTCATCTATTCAAGTTTAAACATCAATTATACAAATTGAGTTAAATAAAAGTTGTAATATTACCAAATACAAGGGTATACTCTCTAGAACCTAAATTACAAAAAAAGAACCTAAGCTAGAATCTACTCCTATCATGCATGCGATGGTTCAGAAAATAAAATACATATTATTGAAATATGAATATCATAATAATATAGCAATACAAATATCCGGCAATTTAAAAAAGGCAACATACATTCATATTTTATTCACTTCTCCCTTTTGGCTCTTATTGGAGACTTTTTCTCCTTCAACTACTAAAAACCATTTCCTCTTCTATTATCAACCTCCATTCAAGATCTCATACAACCACCCATGATTATTTCCGCTTAACACATTACCGATACCAATTTCACTGTTATCATCATCATCCTGTAGGAATCGATGCAAGGTGATCCCTTTACCCGGGATCCTAACATACACTAAATGCATGCTAGTCAATACATGGTGATCCCCTTAAGATAATCAAAATTTCTCACCAACAAACACTTGGACTGTTACTGTCCGTTTTTTGAACTGTTACTGTCTGACTTCTTTTCAGATTTTTAACTATATCTGGAGTTATAGAACTGCGATTCAAGCAAAATTTGTGTTGTTGGAAAGATAAGACATGAAGCTACAAGCTCTATGATTTAAGGAGAACCCAGTTCTGCCTCTAAGATAGTCAAAATCGCTTATCAACAAACACTTGGACTGTTACTGTCCATTTTTGAATTGTTATTGTCTGACCTCTCCTCAGATTTTTAACTATATCTGGAGTTATAGAACTCAAATCTATAATTTAACATCCAGGCATCAATTCATAATCGACTTTAAAACAACTCATAAGACAATGTTTAGAATATCTTACCTGATACGAATCAAGATCTCGATCCCTCATTTTCTTTCTAATGATAGCCGACCCTCCCCTCTTCTCTTCTTGTTCAATTTTTTTCTTGTTAATCCTTTGCCTACCAGTGTTTATTTTTACCTATAACCCTAAATCTTGGATGGGTTCTTGAAATTTGGTGTTTCTCTCTTGATCTGTAAAAATAGATACAAAAACTCCTTTCTTTTTTCTTCACAATAGTTGCAGATCTGTTTTTTCTTATTTGCATTTAGACCCCATTTTCTTTAAATGTATTCGTTTTGCCCCCACTTCTTTTTAGTTTAGTTTATTTTCTTTAATTTAATCCAGCCTTGATTATCTTGGGATTTACAATAATGATGGTGACCACAACTAGTTGATTAGAGATCCTAAAATGCAGATTCAAATAGAAAACTAAGTCATATAACATTTCTGGTAGCATTAAAAAATTATTATTTCTTGTTTATTCCTATGATGAAATAGGTGCTAGCTGTAGTGTGATAAAATAGTGAGTTGTGGTCTTATTTATTTTTATATATTGGTATACCAAGTAGAGTATAAATGAATATTCTTAATGAAAAATCATTTATGTAAGTGAGAAATGTGGTCATTTCTTTGAGAACTTTGATAAAGGCAGATTTCTATAAAAACATCCATAAATCTAGGATTTGTTTAGGGCTAAAATAAACATAATATTGAGAATTAAAGTCAATATCTAGGTAGAAAACTATGTGAATATTATTGTCTTGGTTTATACTAAAAGTTGAATAGTTTAAGATATCGCGTTCCCTATTTAATTAAGTAAATATGATAGTTTTTCACTAAGAAATGCGTAAAGTTAAAAAAAAACCTATCTTGATGTAGTGATCCACCAAATTAGTATCTGTCTATAAATTTTCAAGTCTTTTATACTAGCCGGGTAATTTACATTTATAGGGAGGATTGTTGAAATTTTTTTTTAATAAAACATGATTAAAAGGCATATCTAATGTCGCGGGGTGACGCGACGTCGTCTGGCGACCGTGGAGGCTCTCTCTCGTGCCTCCTGTGTGAGGTGTTGTGTGTTGGGAAGGGTTTTTGGATTTAATCATAAAATTATGATTAATGTTTAGGAGTTGCCACCTAGTATTATGGTCACTAGAAACCTATGGTCTGCGAGAGTCTGGGTAAGAGACTGGTTGTGCAAGAGGAAGACGCATCACCCCCAGTGCACCCTACCTAAGGTAAGCTGCATTGTTGTTTGATTGTTTTTCTAAGTCGGGTTTCTATTCGTTGGTCTTTTCTAAGGCTCAAGGCAGATTTCTCTTCATGAGAGAGTCTCTACCTTATCGGATTCAATCCTAACCATTCTAAAGTCTGAATATTAGCATCGCATTTATACACCTTGTATCTTTAATACCTGAGGGTGTACTTTATCATGTAATTTTACACTCCTCAAATATTAAAGTCTACATTTGGATCCTAAAAAAAGATTGGAAAAATATTTTTGACATGTTGGCCAAATTCTAATGGATAATCATAAACTGGATACGATATCTATTTTTTATTTTTTTAAATATGAAAAAGATGCAATTTTTGTTTTTATGAAGATAAGCTTGAAAAAATTTTAGGATTTGGCCGTATGCAATAAAATATTTTTTCTTTTTGAAAATGTTTTGAAATTTTATTTTTTTTTGAAATATTTCAGAGAAACCCAGGTATTTTAATACCAGAGTTGTATTTTACAATGTAAATATACAACCCGATATTATGCAAAATTGGTAGAAAAATATTTAAGGAAATCACATTTTTTTTAAAATGATTTTTAAAATTCTTTGAATTTTTTTTAAAAAATAGGGGCCGGGCCGGATCTAGAACTGGCCCGGCCCAAAGCTAAGTTAATTATTGTGGTCGATGCATGCAGAATGAATTCTGCATGCAGCGACAGCAGCAGTGAGCAACAGAGGCGGTTGATGCAAGGCAGGGATGGAGAACCACCTAAGGCGGTGAGGGCCAGTGGTCGTGCTGGTGGCGGCGTTGATGGAGAGCTTGGCCGCCGGAGTTGCTACTACGCAGGAAGAAGAAGTTTGCAGATGAGAGAGAGACGCTAGAAGGAGAAGAGGGAGAGAGTCACAGTGGCTTCTTGGTGGCCGGTTGGTGGTAGAAACGGTGGCTGAGGCTGTGACAGAGATGGTGGCCGGCGGTAGAGGAAGCAAAAGAAGAAGAAAAACGCACGGGAGAGGCTGCAGAGAGGAGAGAGAAACCGACGGTGGCTCTTGGTGGTTGGTTGGTGGTTGTGTTGGCTTCCTGTGGTGTAGTTGATGGTGGGAAGACCGGTGAAGAGGGTCATGGTGGCTGAAGGCCACGGTGGAGAGAGAGGGAGAGGAAAAAGAGAAAATTACAGAAACAAGGGAAAATGGCTGGTTTTCTTGGCTGACTTTGGCCCCGATTTTCTCCTCTCTCAGGCCATAAAATCCACCTCTATTTATAGGCAGTGGAAGAGGGCAATCTTGTCTACAATGGAGAAAAATTGCAACCCTTGATTAAGATGGGAAGGATCCCAACCGTTGGCTCAAAGTAGACATGGTGCACTGTCAAATTATTAAATCTACAGCTGTAGGCTGCCTGATTTGGCTTCTTTGGGGTGGTGCCACGTTCGTTTATTTGCCAGTGTGCCGGTGAAGACAATACCCCGACGTAGAGGGATGTCTGGTGATCAGTTTCGTGTAAGTTTTGGCAAATTTGGTGGACGTTAGGTGTATTAAATGCACCTGCAAAGGAGGTGACTGAACCAGTTTTTTTGGGAAAAAAGAAGAAGATAATGAATAGTGTTCAGGATTCTATTTTGGCCAAAGTTCATTTTAGTCCTTCTGCTTTCAATTTCTTTCAATTGAACCCCTAATTGACCCTAAACATTTGCAATTAAGCCCCTGATGACCTTCAATTGGAACCCCGAAGTTACACGCCTTTTGCAATATGGTCCTTGGTCTCGGATTTTGTCAATTTAACCCCTAATTGACCATCAAACTTTCAATTTCTTCAATTTCACCCCTGGTTTTTGTCAATTAAGCCCCTCAATTGTGGCGTCTTTTGCAGATTGGTCCTTGGCTGCAAATTTCTTCAATCCAGCCCTTAATTGACCTCAAAACTTCAATTTTCTTGCAATTTGGCTCCTGATTTCAATCAATTAACTTGGTAAAAATTTCAATCTCCTCAATTAAGCCTAAATTAGGCTCCCAAACTTAATTTTCACCAATTAAGCCTCAAATAAAATTAATTTGACCTATTTAAAGTATAATTAAGTCCTTGCACTTAATTAAATCCTTCAATTAGACCCAAATTAATTCTTAAACATAATTAAAATTTAATTTGGCCCGTGATTAAATCAAATTGGCCTATTAAAAATTTAATTATGTCCATGGTCTTAATACTAATGCAAATTCATCCAATAATAATGTAATTTAACCTTGAATTTGCATTTTTTTCTCCATTTTTGGGCATAATGGGGTATAATTAGGCCTTGAATTTCCTTCAAAAATTACATCTTGATTTCCCGGCCTGCTTTCTCCACGTTGCCAGCCTTTATTTTATTTTGAGAAAAAAAATGAATTTTTAGGGAATAACCCAAAATTGGGTTATGACATCTAAGATCAAATTTAAAGTGGTGTCCACTCACTTTGAAGGCCAAAGCTTTGTTAAAAATTATTCTCCAACAAAAATTTATTAACATGAAATATTAATATGATTAAAATAAGTTATGAGTGAATGAGAATTGATCTCAAAGAACTATTGGTTGACATGTTTTTGTAAAACCAAAAACCCTTTATCCTACATAAAAAAGAAAAAAGATTTTTTTTTTTTGGTTTATATAATGGGAAGTTAAGGAGTCATAAATGAGTCTTAGCAAAGTAGTATGAGTTTAACCCACACATGTGTGATTAGATCAGCTAAGCTTTGGCTTGAGCTCCTTGATCCAAGTTTCAGGTCTTTAGTCTTGGTTTTGGGTTTATTTTTTTATAACATATTTTGATCATGAATTTATGTTTATTATAAAATAACTCTTTAGCTAATAAATAATTATTTTTCTCTAGCCTATTGTTTTATCCAATTCAACCCATGAATCTGATAAGTTTTCTTCCAGAAGAGTTTTTTTAAATCATATTAGTATTTTCAACTCAAAAGCATCCAAAATATTTAGGTTTAATTTTGGATTTATGACTGGTAATCAAAGCTGGTAAAGGTGGAAATCAGTTCTAGTAATCATCATTATTAATTCTTTATCAGTTTTGATTCCATAATCCATTATAAAAATATAAACCCCGGGAATAAATAAATAAAGATTGCTTAATTGCAAACTAACTACATGAGAAATAAAAGTGAAGAAATCCAAGCATATGATTAAATAAAAATAGGAATTCAGAAATTTTTGACTATAAATTTTTGGGCGAAATAATTCGAGATATTATAATAAACCAGGTAATGTTGAGGGTTGGATTTAATTTAAGAGAATAATACACTTAAAGGAAATGAGGTCTAAATGCAAATAAGGAAAATTATAGAGTATAAATACTTTTCTTCTCACCAAAAATCTGTAGGAACCATAAGGAAAGAAAATAGGGAGTTTTGTATCAATTCTTGCAAAATCAAGAGAGAAACACTAAAATTTCAAGAACTCATCTAAGATTAAGAGTTTATAGATGGAATAAACACTTATGAGCAAGGGATTAACAAGAAAAAATTGAACAAGAAGAGAAGAAGGAGGGCTGGCAGTCATTAGAAAAGAAAGGAGGGAGTTGAACATCTTCAATTGGTTGAAGACCAAAATCTTAATTCGTACCAGGTAAGGTGTTCTAAACATAATCTTAAAATTCATTTCAAATTCAATAATGAATTGATGCCTTGATATTGAATTATAGGTTAGGGTTTTTAAATATGAAATGAGGAAAAAGTATTTGTTGTTAAAATTAAGTTAATTCATGTGTGGTATGTGATGGGGGGCGTGAAACCCAAATAATTTACCCAGAAAATATAATTTGTGAAAGTATTGGGATGGGGGTGACGAATCTGGACAGATTTATCTCCTGACTTTCGGTGAGATTTTAGGTAGAAGGATGGGGGAATTAGGATTGGGTTCTTTCATAGAAATTGTAGTTTTGAATGTTAGCTAACTAAGAAAACTAGTCTTGCTCAATTTGGAGTTGTAGAACTCCAGTTATGGGTCACCAATCAATACTGAGTCGTGACTAATTCTGTAGGGCAGTAAGACTGATTAGTTGATGAACAATTTTGACTATCTTGGAGGCAGAACTGGGTTATCCTTCCTTTAGAGAACTTGTAGCCTCGTGTCTTAACTTTCCAACAAGATCAATCTCACTTGAAATGGAGTTCTAGAACTCTGGATATAGTTAACAATTTGAAAAGTGTTTAGACAGTAACAGTTCAATGTCTAGACAGTAATAGTTGGACAGTAACAGTTCAATGTCTAGACAGTAACAGTTGGACAGTAACAGTTCATAGTTAGATAGTAACAGTTAGACTTTCACGTGAATACTATATGTAAGAAGATAAAAGAATTGAGTCATACAAATACTTGCATATGAGATACTAACTCTGAAAATATACATGATATATGTATGTATGTTATTATGAGAAAATGAACATGCATAGAAAGTAACATATGAGTAATGAATGAACATGGATTCTCTATAATATCGGCTTGAAGGAATCATAACCAAAAACTTCCTTGTGATTCAGGAGGAGTAACCAGGATTGGATCTTCTGTTAGGGGAGGTCACGAGACAGGCGGAGCAAGTGCGTGATTTTCCCTTCTATTTGCACTTATATAATTTAAAATTCTTCTGTTGAATGCAATTACAATAAATATCATGTTCAATGTAAATAAAGTCTAGCGTATATACAAGATTAGCTTAGCTAATGGTATCCGTGATAGGATTGTCGGGAAATGAATTACAAGATTAGCTACGGCTAATGGCATCCATGATAGGATTGTCGGGAAATGAATTACAAGGATAACTTGGGCTAATGATGTTCGCGTTGGGATGCCTAGGAACGATTGATAAGACTCAATTTGTAAAGAGTATCCGTGTTTGAATAACCTGGGAAAATTGATAAATATAATTGCCTAAAAATATCCAGGTTGGACTTTGCAAGGTCACCCGGTTCATGCAATTAAATAAGAGTATTCAAATTAAGAATATGCAAATGAGTGTTAACTGGGTTTAAATGATTTACAAGCAAAATATAAGTTGTCTGTTATAATTCTTATGGATCCGATGGAAAATTTATATTTCATTCGTATACATTACATGAGCATATCTATATTTCTTTTATCAACATAATGGTATGTTTATTTATGTAACAGGTTCATCAAATATCCAGGGAGATCATTAGTTTAGGATTCTACTTTATCAAGCTTATGTAAATATTTAACTTAAACAAAATGGAATTAACGCGTTTATGTTTAGGATTCTACTTTATCAAGCTTATGTAAATATTTAACTTAAACAAAATGGAATTAACGCGTTTATGTAGTATGCTTTTGTGTAAACTTTGATGTATTTATAAAAGTTCAGCTTAGCATGTAGTACTTTAGTTATCTTATAATAAACCCTTTTCAAATGTTCAAGAACACTTATTATGTTGTAAATGCTCTCTTTGCATGTTAGTATTCCCTTTTCTTTTATGTTCATATTGAACTTACTCGTAGGATATATATATATATATATATATTGTGTGGATTGTATGAGATGTTCAATTATGATGATTGAAATAAGTTCTGGAATTATAGGACCTTGTGATGATGGGTTGATTGAGTAAATTGATAGTAGTCGATAACTTAAGACGTTCTAAATACAAACAAAACTCTGTCGAATTTTTGATAGATTTCAAAAAAAAAAATTACCCTCAAATTAAGAGCATATGTTGGGATCTTTTAACATTGATCAAGTCGTACAGTCAAGTCTGTTACAAAAAAAAAAAGAGTAAAAGAAGAGTTTTTTCATTGTTTATCCTGATTTTATATATTCTTCCCCACCTCAGTTTTGAAAGTTTTATATACACTTTCAAACTTTTTCCCCCCTATTCTAAAGCTTAGACTTAGTTTTACTAAGATATAATTGAGTCTATTGACTTTGATTCTTAGACCTTGATTAGATGCTTTGTTTAGAAATGCATCTAAACAATATAGTGTTGTTCGGATCTTAAAAGGTATATTGCAAAAATCATAATTGCTCCAAGTGAGGAACAACGAAGCATTAAGGACAAAAAATTAATTATTGGCAACAACAACAAAAAAAAACTTTATTATTTTAAAATGCTTTCACAAGTAAGTATCCTTCTATATTTTAATCTAATCATGGATATATTATATGATTAGTATACAAGTTAGAATTATATTTCTATCTCTTATGCAACTTTGAATATACGCTTAGAATGGATGATGATTTGTAGTTTTGATTGCAAGTTTGCAATGATATATAAAATTGCATGTTTATAGTTTAAAATTTGTAAAAATTCTAGTTATTTCTAGAACAATTTTTTGATTAGTATATTCTTATGATCTAAACAATTAATGCTTACTGGTTTTATTACTCACTAAATTTTTGGACAACAATTTTTACTTCTAAGAACATATTTTAATACTCCATACAAGTCATGAGCAGTTGGTAAGACATGATGGCTATAAATCCTCTTAAATAAAATGAATTTGTTTACATAAAAGAGAAATGCTCCGTTTATTTGCTGGAAAGTAGTTTTCTTTTGGAAAGTGAATTCCGAGAAAGTGAATTATTTTTCAATATTTGGTAGTGTAATAAAAAATAAGTTGAAAAACGCTTTCTAGTGTTTGGCTATGTCATGAAAAATGAGTTAGAAAATAACTTATTAATGTTTTATTTTTTTTCAAGTTTATTAAAATAATGAGGAACAAATCTTATAAATTTAAAGGTTGAATGAGAATGAAATTGAAAAAAAATATAATTTCATAAATTATCTCAAATAAAATAAATAATAATCAAAATAATAGAGATCAAATCTTAAAAAAAATTGAAAGATGAAGAAATTAAAATAATTATTATTATTATTATCATTTCATAAATTATTTCAAATAAAATAAGTAGCAATCAAAAGAATGAGGATCAAATTTAATAGATAAAAAATTTCAATTAAAAAATGATAAGAAAAAAGCAAATAACAGTTATAAAAATGAGAACCAAAGTTAATATAAAAATTAAATTCTAAGGGATGAAATTAAAAAATAAATATTCAAAACAAAATATATATAACAATCTAAAGTTCGAGGACCAAATTTGATATAATTAGCTAATAATATGACATTTCTAAATTTTTCACAACTTCCGGAAAGTGTTTTCCGTCTAAAATAAAAGGAAAAACTTTCATGGAAACCAAATCAAATTTTTCTTTGACTGGAAAGTGTTTTTTGTTGATCAATTTTTTTAATAGCAAATAAACACAGGAAAGTTTAAAGAATGATTTCTTGAAAATCATTTTCCAGATACAAAGGCACCCAAAATGTCAATCTATTTTAGCAATTCATAGCTAAACTTTAGTACTGAACATGGTTTTGAAAACCATAATATTATGAAGTTTCAAACATAAACATACAAAAAACAGAACAAAAGAATATATATAACAAGCAATTATGTTAACATTTCTTTCAAACAACTATATCATCTTGACTTCCAAATGAATAGAACAAAAGATCCAAAAACCAAGAAGAAAAATGATGAAGGGGTAGCATTCCATGCAGAAATGCACCATTACAGATAACCATGGAATGAAGAAATGATTCAATAATAATCTACCAATATTCTTATTTGGTTGACAGACTCATAAATCCACATGTATCGATTTATAACCCACGAGAATCAAATGCTAGTCCCTAAACACGTAACTAAGAACCATGCAAATGAAAAGCAAGTGATTGGTGGCTTGATCATCATCTACCACCAACTTTGTTGTTTGCATATCTGCTGAGAATCCTTGGCTTTTCATCTCACTGGTAAGTTGCACTGCCATTGGATCCTTGTGCTGGAGAAATCCTTAGATAAAAACATTATAAGAACAATTATCTGGTGGGCGGTCATCTTTTTCCATTAGTCTGAAAGCTTTGTAAACTTCATCTAGCAATCCCTCTCTACAAAATCCAATGATTACTCAAGTCCAAACCCGAGCATCAGACTGCAGCCCTTTGACTGAGTTCCGAAAACAACTCCAATGCATCTTTAAGCTTCTTAGATTTGCACATGACAATGATTATGATATCATGGATCACCAAATCATGAGGCTTCAAGTAACTTTTTTGCATGTCACAAAATAGTCCCAACGCTTGATCAAGATACCGTTGTTTTCTTAAGCCATCAAGCAAAGTGAGTAGGTCATGCATTAAATCTGGGAAATGGCTTTGGGCATGTATATCCTTGAAAAGCTCTTTTGCTTCCAAAACTCTCCCTGCCTGAAACAAGCCACTTATAAAAGTGGTATAACTAACATTGTGAAACAAGCCACTTATGATCTGATATCTCACCTTCCTTTTCTTCTTTCCTCTAGATGCATAGCATTATGCTTGCAGAAAATGGATCTAAAATGTTTATCCACAGATGCAAAAATTATACTGAAACACCAAACCTGATATCCATGATGGTTGTTTCCTTTTGAACAACAGATACAAGATGCTTGAACAGGACATGAAAAAATTACGGACAATAGAAGATTCTAAATTCACTGGAGAAATTATTCAACACCTGGATATCCTAACTCTACTTATTATTATATGCATGCTTGGAAAGTGTATGCACGCACCAGCACATGCTCAAAAGTAAATGCTAGGAAGAGGGGAGTATGGAAAAGTGATTCTTAAAATCCTAAACGCTCACCTCCTCCCTTAGTCTGTTCTGAACTTTGTTAGTTACACAATTTGCTGTCATACTCCTCGGCTTCATTGATGGCATTTCTCCTGCAGAAAATGGGTGTGAAATGTTTATCCACGTGAAAATTATGCAAGCTGTTGAACCACAGTTTGTAGTCTTGATGTCTCAGTCACATACAACAAACAAGAAAGAAAAGTACTATGACTTGATTCTAGAAACTGAGGCTAGTCAGTAGCATCGGCACGTCTCAAACAAGGCAGTCGCTTTAATTCTAATGAATAATATATAATAGTGCTCAATGAACACTCCACGTGAGTATACTTCAATGTTTTAGTATGGCAGACTTTGCAGGAAACCCTTATTTAGGTCATTGTGAAGGTAAAGTCCTGGTTAGTTGTATAGTTTTCTTATTTTCTTTGGCATTATATTTCCTAATATATGATTTTTCCGGAATTTTTACCATTATATGGTGTAAAGACCAACTATGTTACACCATTTATAGGCAGAGTATCATGGCTACATGGATTACCATGGACGTGCAAGAGTAAAAACGGTGGTCCTGGGTATGTGGTTACATTTGCATCCTTTAGCATCTAAGGTTTTTTGGTGCCAAAACAGCAACTGAGAGGACAAAAGTTGAGCAAAGAAACTAGCTAGGGAATCAGCAACATGAACAAGTGCAAACAACAGAGGATCACACATTCAAATAGCTAGAGCCAGCATTGACAGAAAACAACTAAGATGCCATCAGCTCAACATGACCAAAAAGGTAACAGAAGTTCTGAGTTTTCCTAAGAAAATTACGTAGAATTCCACAAAATCACCACCAATTCAAACTTAAGAGGCCATTTTTCTTGGCATCATTTCAAAGGTAGACCATGTGTTGAGTTCTGGCCCACTATTGACCGTAAAAAGTAGTGACTTTGCAGTCAAACCAAAGTCACCTTAACAGGGGACCCAACAAGGCTACAACCCATTTCTTGATCTTCAATACATGACACTACTAATGAACGTTTTCAGCTTATAATGTAAAGTTCGACATGCATAATGAGATGAGGCAAAGCACTTATAAAGCTAGGTAAATGTCTGCACTGAAAGTCTCTCAGTTAGTGTGTCTTGATGATGTTAATTGAGAGAGTTTAAATATCTATAAGGGGTGCACAAGCATACAAAATCCCATAAGTTTTGTATTAACAAAATACTTGAAGAATTTAGATCAATGTATTTGGCTCACCCAATTACAAAAGTTAACACTTTTAATCTAAAGTCACTTTCCACAATTTTGGCTCCACGGCGCACTCTTCTTGATGCGCTCACTCTGCTGACACCAACTCTTTTATAACCTACTCCTACTGGCCTGCTTTTTTTCCTTCCTGCCTCGGGAGAATCACCACTTTCAAAATAAGATACAACAACTTCTTTTTTGCCTCCCTCTTTCCTTTCATTCTTGTAGACGAACCTCTTTGGTGGTTGGTTTACACCACAAAGGCGACTGAAGTAATAAAGTGGGTCAACATAACAAGATGATGAAGACACAATACCTTGTATGTTAGTTGGCTGGACAAGTTCAATAAACTCTTGTATCTCTGCAAAGCATGAGTGATCAGAGTAAGGAACTGAAAACATGTACTGGTGATACCTTTCAGCATATCCTAAATTATCGTCCAGCTTATCATATGGCTGTCTTTTTTTGTAACGAGAAGTTAAGAGAGAACCGAAAAGATTGTCATCTCCTTTAACCGGTTTCAGCACCCATGGAAGACCAGATGGCATGATTCCTATTGTTGGCCGCATTGTGTTTAATCCCTCTAAAGTTTCAATGCTGAAACTGTAACGAGGAACTACTCGGACTCTTGTTAGAGAAGTTTTAGTTGTGAATGTGTCATGGAATCCAAGAAGATGCATGGTTTGTAAACGTTCTGGCCACACCCAAATCTTCAAAGAAGGAAAGGAAATTAAAGCTAAAACAAACCTGAACCAGAAATAGTTCGCAAATGTAATTTGCAAGTAGCTCACTAAATTTCATTTAACAACTACTTTCTTTTAAAACGATGAGAAAATATGGGTGCCCTAGAATCATAATAAAAACAATAAACAGGCATGGTAACTGAGCTAAGAACTTGGTTTTGTGCTTTACAGAAACACATCATAATCCACGCATATAGAAGATCAGAATCTTTCAACAATATCAACGATGATCGTACTTTTATGTTAAGCACACGTGAAATGTGAATTAGAAGCTCTTATTTCCCCAAAGTATCAATCCCAATAACGATATCATGCTCCGGATGAGAAGCAATGATATGAACAACCTGTCATTACCAAGTAATTAAACCAGTAAGAAAAGTTGTATGATTGATCTGTTTCCTATTTTGAAGCACTATAATCTCCGACAAGCCTATAAACTCAAAATAAATCTACTACTTACTTTCATGACCATTCCTAAGACACGAATACCAATCAATTGCTCACTATATTTTCTCATTTTCAGCACCAACAAAATTTAGCTCTTTATCCATGCTTCATCCCTATTAACCGATATCCATTCTCTGCAATGCACACTAATCGTCAGCACCTACATTATTAAAATTTATTTATTTTTTCAATTTTATTATTTAATATTAAATTATTATATCTTAAACTTTATTATTTTTTCCTCTTTCCTTTATGTGGAAAATATAGATTATCCAGGTTTGTTATCATTGTCTCAACTAGGGGTGTTCAAAAAAACCGAATAACCGAAAAACCCGAGAAAACCGATGGAAAATTAACCGAGAAAACCGAACCGAGATAAAAAACTGATTAAACTGATTACTAAAACCAAAAATCTTTCTGGTTCGGTTTGGTTCTGGTTTCACCACTAAAACCGGTGAACCGAACCAGCTACCCATAAAAAAAGGCAGAAAGGCAGAAACAACCTAGTATAAATACTAAATGTTACAGTAAAGTGTAAACCTAAACCTAAAAACATTGCAATTTACTTCTGCAGCCGCCGCCCACACCAGAGTGACCAAACCATCCTTCTTCCTTTCCCCTTCAATTTTCATCTTCTCTGCCTCTTGCCCCCTGCGTCTATCTCTTGACTCTCTTCTCTAGCTGATCAATAGGTAAATAATCCATATCTCCACATCCATCTAGTAGACTTGCGATGGAAAAAAAAAACCCGAACAAAACTTATTGGCATCTCTCTTCACCTGCAGCAGAAAGAGTCAAAGAGGTAAAATTTACTGTTTATCCATGTGTTCATTCTCGTGTGCTTGTAAGTTTTACTTGTAAGTTGTAACATTTGTTCCATTAGAGATCTCTGACCTCTGCTTCTTTTTCTATCCTCTTGCAGCTAGGGTTTTTACATTTTTCTGTTGATTTGTGTTCATTCAGGTTCGCCCCCCTTTCCCCGGCTCTCTCTCTAATATTTCTGTTGATTTGTGTTGATATCGAGTTATTGATTGCTTTGTTTAGCATTGTTAACTTTAATATGTATCGGTTTATCTTGATTGCTTTGATCTGTATTATCAGTTTTTTTATCTGTATTATTAACTAATAACTATTAATCTGTTAATTTTGTTGATTTATCTGTATTGCTTTGTTTGGCTATCAATCTATTTTTTGTTGTATTAATTCTGGGCTGCTGGCAGTATGTAAATTCATTCTATTTTCTATATATTGATGACTTCATTCTGTTTTATTCTGGCAATAAATTCATTCTGTTCAATGTTCATGTATGATCTGTTAAATGTTTAGTCCTGCTAAGTGCTAATAATTATATAAGAGAGAGATTGCGTGAGAATCCATATAGGGGAGTGAAATAATTCAATGAAAATCTGAATAAGTTAATGAAACTGAGGCCTTGATTGAGTAAAATGTGTTGGATTAGCATGTGTAAATGCCACGGACTTTCAGGGTTTTGCTTGCTCTTTCCTTCATTTTTAGAATAGAAATTGGTCCATTACAGACTTTTTGCAATTGAAATTGGTCCATTACAGACTTTCAGGTCCATTGCATGTGTAATTTACAGTATGCAGGTTTTTTAGAATAAAGAGGTGATAGATGCCTTTTTGCAATTATATGAACCTAACATGATGCTCATTGCTCAACTTCTGCTTGATTCTCAATTGTAGTCA
>Ga0325410_1001527_pt1 | contig 25639 bp, 22 predicted proteins | sample PopdelMetagenome_16_FD_206182 | JGI IMG/M metagenome (GOLD analysis project Ga0325410, IMG submission 206182) | Populus deltoides microbial communities from Bellville, Georgia, United States - Xylem-PdIQD-R3 | ecosystem: Host-associated > Plants > Phyllosphere > Stem > Wood/Secondary xylem...
CACAATGTCTTTTTAGCAATGTTCTGTCAGCGTTTCATGTTGTATTTTGACTCCATTACAAACTAGCCTGTTTGAGATTCAAAGCATTGGGTATGGATGCTCGAACCTGATAATGCATGAATTTCCAGAGTTTGGAGTGATGGGCATGAAATTAGAACTCAATGTAGTTCAAGCCTTCTCATCTCTAGTATTTTTTTTAGTCTCTGAATTCATCTACCTGTGTGCATGTATTTCTCTTGCTCTTTCTGCTTAGGAATCTTTCTAGCATTGTTTCTTTTCCATCAGAAACTTAACTTGAGCATTAGGGTCAAACTCATTGGGGACAGTAACATGAATCCTTTTCCTCCATGCTGCAGATCTCAGCCGATTTATTTTTTGTATGATGTTGCTAGAGTTTTGCATTGACTATGAACCTACTGCATACCTGTTTTTATCTGATATTGAGACTAGAGGCTGTGTTGAGGTGTAAAACAAGACAAACAAATTTTTTGTAGTGGCTATCTGCAATGCAAGATAAAATGTTCTGCTTAAAAAAATTTTGGTTGTCACTTCTAATTTTCTTAAACTTTGCAGATGTCTTGAGGAAGCTTTTGGGTGTGTTCCCCAACTTGGCCATGACAACTGATTCATCATGTACAACTGCTCTACACACTGCTGCAACTCAAGGGCACATTGATGTGGTCCGTCTTCTTTTAGAAACAGATGCAAATCTTGTTAAGATTGCACGGAATAATGGTAAGACTGTCCTCCATTCAGCTGCAAGGATGGGGCACTTGGAAGTTGTGAGGTCCCTCCTAATCAAGGATTCAAGCACTGGTTTTAGGACTGATAAAAAAGGACAAACTGCATTGCACATGGCTGTGAAAGGGCAAAATGAGGAAATTGTGCTGGAATTGCTAAAACCTGACCCCTCTGTTATGCATGTGGAAGACAATAAGGGAAACACAGCATTGCATGTTGCAATAAAGAAAGGGCGTGCTCAGGTACTTTCTCATTTCTTTATCTCTCACCCTTTCTTATTGAGTTAGTTACATGTCTCAGAGACTACAGCGATGCAGGATGTGTTCCTTGATGAAGTCTGTTTCATCATAAGCATCCTGTAGTGAGACATATATTGTTGATGCATGAACTCTGGTGATCATTACAACTTAGGGTCTCTATAGATAACATAAAAACTTTAGGTAGATTCATTATGATTATGGCTCTAGTCGCACAGTAACTGTTGACCATCATATCCTTGATAAGGTTTATCCTCTCACTTTCTGTTAAATCCAAACAACTTTCAGAAACGATGAAATGCATTATATGTGACTTTTATTTTTTTATGTTCAACACTCCATTTCTCAAACAGTGTTGGAAATGATTTGCATAAATGATGTCAAAAATTGATCGTTTGGCAATATGTTATGGAGTTGACTATTAATTGCATTTTCTGTTTTTGAAATATGGATTTTCAATGAAAACCTCAGGTATTTATTGTATAATACACAGAACGGATTTTAAGGAGAAACCTTGTAATATCTTATATCCCTGTCGAAAGAAGTGATTTCTTCTGCTTGAGACATTTTGGAAAGTTGACTGATTGAGGAATGAAAACAATGTCAAAGGAGACTCTTACTGTAAATAACTTCAACAGATAATTGTGGGTGGAGTATCTTGGGCTATGATTTGACAAAAATTAAACTATTTATAATGGCATTATTGGATCTTATGTTGTAACCAGATAACATCAAGTTTTCTTCACTTGCCTCTTAGTTCTTGTTTTTTCTTTTTCATCTATTCAAAAGAATTTATATTTGTTTGGCAACATTCATTGAGATTCATCATTTAATTGCAGAATGTACGTTGTCTGTTATCTGTCGAGGGTGTTAACATCAATGCTATTAACAAAGCTGGAGAGACCCCACTAGACATTGCAGAAAAACTTGGGGTTCAAGACCTTGTATACATTTTGAAGGAAGCAGGGGCTAACAATTCCAAAGACTGTGGAAAGCCCCCTAGTTCAGCAAAGCAACTAAAGCAGACTGTCAGTGCCATAAAACATGATGTCCAGTCCCAGCTCCAACAGACCCGTCAAACTGGCTTCAAGGTGCAGAAAATTGCCAAGAAGCTGAAGAAGCTACACATTAGTGGCCTCAACAATGCTATAAATAATGCAACTATTGTTGCGGTTCTCATTGCTACAGTTGCTTTTGCAGCCATTTTCACTGTGCCTGGCCAGTATGTTGAGGAGAAAACTGATGGGGCAGCAATTGGGCAAGCCCATGTAGCAAGAAATCCTGCTTTCTTAGTCTTCATCATATTTGACAGCCTGGCATTATTCATCTCTCTGGCTGTCGTTGTAGTCCAAACGTCTGTTGTTGTGATTGAACAAAAGGGAAAGAAGCAGCTTGTGTTTATTATTAACAAACTCATGTGGCTCGCCTGCCTCTTCATTTCAGCGGCCTTTATTTCTCTTACTTATGTGGTGGTGGGTAAGAAATTCAGGTGGCTTGCTATCTATGCAACAGTCCTTGGTGGCATAATCATGCTCGCTACAATTGGCTCCATGTGCTATTTTGTCATTTTACATAGGATGGAGGAGTCAACTTTAAGGAATATAAGGAGAGAAAGTCGGTCCCGTTCTTATTCTATGTCCGCGGCATCAGATCAAGAGATTTTGAACAGTGAATGTAAGAGGATGTATGCACTCTAAAGACATTAGAATATGGAGAGCTGAAACCAGGACTCTATGACTATTATCTCACTCTATATATGAAATTGCTACGCTCACTCTCTGGTGGTTATAGAATTTGATGTCAGAAGTGGAGCTAAGGTGTTGATTTACTAAATAATGCTTTGAGATGAACATAACACTCAGCAATCGAGAGGAAGCCACTCGTCTTCTCATTCTGGCTGTACGTGGACCTCTGAGAAAGCTTCCTCAACACGATTTTGGTTTCCTTCTGCAGGTTTCTTTGTGGTTTCCTATTGGATGAGCTCAGATCTGGTGTGAATCTGAGTTTGATGGTTTCTTACAGATTCGATTGAAGCTCAAAGCAGGTAAGAAGATGCCACTGACTGATGCTGTACAAGGGTCTGCTTGAATTTTATGCGTAGTATGTAGAAAATGTAGTAATAACAGGATCCATCTAATTAATGGAGAAAAGCTTTACATCCCTGTTTTGATTGTATTCAGTTTAGATGGAAAATTTCTTTTGCGTAAATTTAGTCTACCAAGTAAACTGAAAAGGTTCGACAATGGAAGGATTTACGAACTCCAGCTATTAAATGCTAGAGCATTCATGCTCATTTAGCTCCTAGCTCTTAATCTGCTACGACAGGTGAAAACAAAACTACAAATAGTTCCAAGCTTACAAAACGGGCATTTGGAAAATTGCAACATTGTTACTGCAATCTTCAGAAAAACTAATATAGTACAATATGCTTTGATTTGATTATAGTGCTCGACTTTTTTCTTTTCTAGGAAAAGAATGAGATAAAGAATTCTCACCAGAGATCAACATATGCAAGTCATCATAAACAAAAGGAACCTGTTCTCAACATGATGAAATGGAAACCATTTCCAAGAGTGTATACATCGAAGACTTAATGACGTGGTATTGGATCAAGCAACCTCAATGCTGCTTCCAGGTGATGTCAACAAGTCCTGCCCGTTTCTATAAGACCTCACTATAGCTTCAAAAGTTTCGGAAATCATCAACCATATCAGAGGAACCACTTAGTTGCCTAAGGTCAGACCGGTGAACTGAGCCTCTTTTTCCTTTCCAAGAATTGTTTGATTTAGAGTCGATGCGCACTGTCTTGGCTGAGTAGCAGTGTCGAACAACGATTTGGTGACTTCGTGTCTCCGTTCTATTACTGCCTTGGATATTCACAGACAATGTAGCTTCCTTGTCTCGTGTGTCTTCGGACCACCAGTTTTGTGGGATTCCATCAACTAACTCTTCTAAGGAACGGAAATCTTCATGATGTACTGCGACCTCCACGAAGTGGTCTTTTTTAATTATGCCTGCTGCTGGTGTTACCTATATCCAGACACAGGAAAGAAGCTACTTCAGAATGAAACGAAAAGTTTCATTTGAATCAGATATGGAAAGAGTGGTTGAAAACAAAAGGTATATAGGCTGAAGAGGGGAATAAAAGATTCAGATAGTATGAAGGTAAACTCTTCAAGATTAATAGTTACAGAAGTCATTCTGGATGAAATGTCCTTGTTACGTTGCCAGCCAACTTGCTGGCCGCGCATGGACTGATACTGCTGTGTGGCTTGGGTTCAGGGCATTTAATTTTACAACCTGATTCTATAAACTTGTATCAAGTTTAAAAAATAGTATATTACCTCGAGCCATCTTGGAAAGCCAAACAAACCCCGTGAATGATAAGTGTTTTCCTCTCTGTCGTCGCTGACAGTGCACACACCTTCGCAGGTAATTCTGAATATGGCTTTTTCCTTAACATCCTTGTTGGTGATTCGAAAGACGACTGTGTCCTGGCTTTGAAGGCGGATGTTGTTGGTGCTTATAGCGGTTTCTGGCACATGAGGTAATTGTTCGAGGATAGACCTTACTTTCTCATTAGACCTGATCACTTCTCCAAATTCTTGTCTCCTAACTGATCTATCAACATGGGCAACTTGAACATGGAACTTGCAGCGGACAGGTTTGTGATCACTCTCTATGACATCCATGCAAGCTTCATACCTTTTGAACATGAAAATCAAATATCAGAGCTATGCAGAATTGCTTGTAAGGGGGAAGGGAAGCATCAAAATTATCCTACTGTGAAACCTACTGTATAATTGATGAGACTACAGGGCAGTCTAAACTGCAATCAGACACTGGAGCTGATCGATTGTCACGGTATATTATCCTGTCACACCAAGCTGGAATGCGTTTTTTCTCCCCGGAATCGTATCCTGTGGATAATACACATGGTAAAAATTCTACGTTGAATGATATATCAGAATATTTTGCTTAATAAAAAGGAATAAGAAATCAGAGGCAAACTCAATCAAGGTAATCTGTTTAAGATTTTCAAACAAGCTTAAGCTCATTTTCTGTACTGTGAACCGTCTTAACTAAAGGGATGCCAAAACTTCTACCATTTCTGCGAAATTTTACCTCCTAAACCTGGTTGGTGTCTTGCAAACTTATAAGTAGGAGGGAATGCAATGACTGCCTCACGCATTCCTTGAAAAACTTTCCCTGCCTGCATCTCTGCTCTGAGCTGATCCTTTTCTCTAAGCCAATCAAAGCTTCTTTGTGAAACAAAGTCTCTTGCTTCATCATATGATATACCAAAAAGCCGATAATTAAAATCACCAAGAAACACCACCATATCTGCTTCAGCTAAATCAAGCCTGGATTCTTCATGGGTTGTACTTGCAGCCTGTGAAGCCCCAATACCTTGTAACTCATAGGTCATGCCCAATAAAGATTATCCTAGAAACTATAAAAGGGTCATTAGAACGTACATGAGTACCCTTAACCGTGTGACTGGCAGTTGAGACACCAGCTGCAATAGATAGGACCAGTGGGAAGCCAGAAACATAAAGCATCCAAAATAAAAATGTGGAGAAGGCAAGAACGCAACACAAAAACAGGAATCGCACCATACCAGCTGCCGTAACATTTGATGACCGACCAAAGGCCATGTTTCGAAAAATATGATCAAAATCAGCATTGCGCCGATTGACTGCTTCCAAATGTGCAGCCAAGTGACAGTTAACAAAGCACATTATCCTGTCAAGAACTCTAATTCTCAAACCTACACCTCCCTGCAAGGACAGATTAGTCAGCAATGCCAAAAAAATGGCGCACAGCAAATGAAATGGTTTTATATTGGCGATAAAGCACTATGAAGATAGACATACGAACCTTATTACCAATTGCACGTCCAAAGCCACATGGAACTGCTGCAGCATCAACATCACCAACATGTTTTCTGAGATTCTTTCTTACCCTAATTGAGAACTCAAAATATCAGATGTAATAAACTATAAAAGTGATGATCCCTTAGGGCACGAAGACAGGATTAAGATGATACTTCAAAGGAAGGAAATACTAACTGGGAGCTTTCTCGTGAAAATAACAGGTTAAATATGAAACAAACAGTAAAGTTAAATTTCTTACCAAAGAGATATGAGCAAGCCTGCAAGCTGCCTGGAACCCATACGTTCAAAAGTCTTTCCTTCATCTAAGGCTTTTCCTATATTGTCCAACCACCAGTGCCCAATGGCACTCCCTTCAAGTCCTACCTACAAACAAGCAGCAAACAAAATAATGTGCAGAACAACATAGAAAAAATCCAGAGTGTTGATTTTTCTAAACTCTAGGATGTTTATCTGGAATCAATATTTGTGACTAAACAACTAAGAATTCACTCAAGCATCTCTCTCTCTCTCTGCGTGTATTCATTGTAAACTAACTTTCCATGATCCATTCCAATGAAAGTAAACCAACTTGATCTTACAGTTTCTTTTGCTGCAGACATGGCAAGAAAACCCGCACCCATCTCTACTTCTTGTAACCCAACAACAATAATGCCGACATCTGATGCAGCAGAACCTAACCATGCTTTAAGGGCGTCCTGGGATGCTCTTCCTTGACCGACATTCCATGTACCAACTAAAATTCTGAAACTGTTCCGTCTTGTATAATCTAGTTCTCTCGATGCCACTTCTGATCGTATTATGCTGTCAATAGGTCCTGGGGATGCAATACTCCATCCACGTATGCCACCATGATTTGCCAGGCTAAAAACATATCCATTTCCGACAGCCATTTTTAGCACAGGATTACTGTGAGCAGCCCACGCAGAAATCATTTTCCCCTCCAGGTCCAATACTTGGATCATACCGCTCACATAGCCAACATATATCAGTGTTCCGAAAGTGCAAAAACATTGAACAGCAGAAGAATGATGACTGAATTCTTGTAAACGATTTCCATTCCCATCCCACTGCACAAGAAGGCCATCGGAACATCCAGTCCAGATCATTCCATCAATAGTCAGCACTAGTGCTTCTGTTCTCTTGGTATCGTCTACAAATGCTCCTGCTCCCCTGGTTGCAGCTCGGCGAACAGCGTCTGCTGCTCCCATTATAGCATTACGTGAACGTTGCAGAAAGCCCCCGGATTTCTCCTTTTTTGATGGGTGTACAAATTTTACCTTCATCTCATCTTCTACTGGCTGATCTTGCTGTTGCACTGACGGCAGTTCAGCTCGATTCTCAATTTGGCCCTCGGTATTGAATACCTTCACGAGCTCCTTTGTACGAGCATCCCTGCAGAAATGTAATGCTTATAAAGCTTCACGAGTAAAATTTAAGAAACTTGTGGCCGAGGCATAGCCTAATGGCATCCTCAATCCCCCAAAACTGAACATTTATCGAAAAATTTTAAAGAACGCATGACATTCTAGGAAGTTCAGAGAGAAAACAATACCAAATAGAGAAGGAAAGAGGCTGAGCACACCAAATTTTAGCTCTAACATTGTCAGCTAACAAGCACTTTACATCTGAAGAAGATATGCTACAGGCACCATTTATAGTGACTTGGCTCCTGAGGTCAATGCAAGCCCTCTCCACCAATAAAGCAGCCATGTGCTTTTCCTCTGATGAAAGAGAGAGAGATTTCTCAATGACATCCCATTGCCAAATCCTAATAACACCATTCTCAGAACCTGACCACAGATCACCTACATGTATCAAAGCACAACAAATTTGAAGTTAGAGCCATGAAAAGCAAAAAACATGCCAAATTTATCAAAGGTTTTGGCAAGTATAACAGATAAGAAATGAGTACCAAGAGATGGTAAGTACTCAACAACATTAATTGACGACAGTGATTAATCAAAGATCATGAAATGAGATTAATTGACAATAATTCAAGTCTTTCCCTAGAATTTTTGAATAATATTTCAGATGCCATGTCTTAGCCCTACATAACCCCCAAGAACATAATTTAATATTAGACTGAAATCTAATTACCATTTTCCAAAAGCAATATAATAAAATGAAGAAAGCTGGCTTACCATAAGAACTCATAACTATAGAAAGAACAGGACCCTTATGAGCCTGCCATGATAATCCTTCCTTAAAATGAGAATTAGCATCGTCCAAATGTTGATCCATTTTCCAAGATCTAATCTTCCCATCTTTATGCCCACTCCAAACCAATCTATTAGCACTGTCAGCCATTAAACACAATGTAGGAGAGGTATTCGCCGACTCATAAAATGGTGCAGCATCTTCATCACCTCGTCTCACTCTCCCACCTAAACCCCTACCAGCCTCGTATGCATTCTCAAAACTCCAAAACCTTACCCCACACTCCTGACCAGCCCATAACTGTGTGTCGGTACAAGCAATGTTTCTCAAAAACTTCCCCACTTGAGTTTCTCTTAAAGGATGTGGCCTAAGTTCTAGACAAGGTGGCCGTCCACCGTGCATGGCTGAACGTGCTGGATACTTAAAGATTCCGGTCCCACTTCCATTTCCAATGAACTCAGGCAATGGTTGGAATTGCTTGAGTTGATCATCGTCAGCACCAACAAAGAAATCTTCACCGCTGGCACCGCGAGAACGAGTGGTGTTAGAAGGAGAAGAGGAATGAAGGAAGAATTCATCTTCAGAGGAAGAGACGTCAAAGAAACTTTCAGAAACCACAGGCATAGGGATGTCATCAAGGCTGTGTTTTCTACCTTTGTCGTGTCTTTTAGCAGTAGGTCCTGAAGAGGTGGCACGGAGCTGCTGGCTATAAGAATGGATATTTCGCGGGGGTGGAGGGACAGGAGATAGGCCTTGTAAAGCTTCTTTATCTTCATCTTCAAAAATGTCATTGTTTCTATCATGATCCATTGATGACCATGAAGATGGTGGTGTACATATGTATATATATATTGATGAGATCAGATATAAGTAAATATTCAAAAGAAAAGTTGGAAATGTTGAAAGGAGGAGGAGGAGGAAGGAGAAGAAGAAGAAGAAGAAGAAGAAGAATGAGTCTAAAGGAAAGGATCCGAAGGAGAAGGAAAGAGGAGAGCACGTTGGGGTGTTGTTCAAGAGGAAGAGGCAGATAGACAGAAAATAGAGAGAGCGAAGAGTTAGGCATATTATGCTGATCCGCGTAAGGACAGGAATGCTGGCATTGCTTTCCAGGGCCTCTTACAGATATATGATTAGATGTGAAATTAAATTAAGGTTGTTTAATTACTTGTTTATTTCTTACACTGACTTATCCTCTCTCCCAACTTGGTCATGATAATGATCGCACAGGAGGGTGTGATTAAAAAACAAATTATAAAATTAGCACTACATTACATTACATTACATCACATCAAAATATTTGTTTTGCAGGTCAGCACTAGAGAATTTGGAAGATGGTAATGAATTTTATGGCATGGCATTTATATTAAGAAGGAGCAAAACCATTAGCCATTGGGGATGATAAGGATGTAGAATTTGTTCTATCAACAAGAGCATTATATATTTTAAGCTAGATAATTCTTTTGGAACCATAATGAGCATAACCAGGATAATCCATATCCTATCCAACGATGTGAGAACCCTTAGGATTTCCCAATTTATTCTCAAGAACAGGTGATTGTGAAATTTAGTGTGTATTTTGCATTAAGATCGCCTGTATGATTGAAACTATATTTTATTTCCATTATATTTTTTAAAATATTTGATTAATTAACATATTGTATGGATCATATTAAAGATTCTCTTGAAATCTTGGTTTAAAAAAACTAAAATTTATAGTTTTTCTTAAATTTGTTTTCTCAAGTCACAACTGTAAAAGCTACTGGGTAGAGAATTTGAAGGACATAATCGTGGTAGTCATGCTAAATTTATTTATCTCATCTCCTAGTTATGATTTACTATATCGTTGGGACAGGACAGAAGAGGTAGAGATTGTTATCATTAATAAATGAACTGTAACAGGACAATCATTCACACATAAATACATTCCCAGAGGGTAGGTGGTTTGAACTTGATTAGTTGATACTAATGGGATTGAAGTTGTAAAAGTAACGAGCTGTCATAGAGAACGTGCATGTTGCATCAAAAGTATTATAACATCTTAACAATTGTCTTTATAAAAAAGGTTCCATGGGAAATTTACAATGGTTGGAGTGGCTCTTATATAGCAAAGAGATTAATTATATTGATCTTCAAAGTCTCCTTTGGAGGAAATGACAATCATCATTAGGATTGGGTTGCAGACCTCTTCCATCTTCCAAACTTTTCTCTTCCCTGCAGCAATGCTCAAGGAAAACATCATTTCTTAAGCATCCTCTACTAATCATCAGTGTAATCTAAATTCATTTCAAGAAAAAATAACAAATAATCTTATGCGCTAGAGGGAAAAAAAAACATCATATGCCATGTCCAAGTATATAAATCAGAACTACTAACTAAAAATCCCTCTTGCAAATGGAATGAACGTGCACAGTGCACTCCTGCTATGTCATTGTAACAAGAATCAGGTGGAGTGGGAGTGGTTAAATTTTCAATATGCTTTTGGGCCATTAAACATAATAGATTTACTTTTATTGGTAAAAAGGACTTCGAAATTAATGTAGCGTGCTGGAAGTAGTCTGACCCTATACTCTCAGATTGGCCCAACCCTATCTTGCACACCCATAATCAAGAAGTGACTCTCACCAAAACTCCTAAATATATAATTTTGATAAAAACAATAGGTTGTTCACAACAAGGCATGGGAAAAAAAGGTGAGGGCTACACCAGGTGGTGGTTGCTCTACTGGACTGAATCCAGACCCTTCACAAATGATATGGAAAATGAATGGCAATGGAGAAATCATGGACAACTTTAACATTCAATCAATTTACAATACAGTGTTTTGTGAATTAAGCGGTATTCCAAGAAAAGCATGACTGTTTTTGCAAGCTGGAAACCGTGAATTAGTTTTATCTAGAAAACGTTGTTGATGTACCTTCCAAGCTCCAATTGCAAGTTCATTATCAACAATGGTTGCAGCCTTGAAGCCCATGGGATGCAACACCTCTTCAGAACTGGGAAAAAAAGGGTGATAAACTCACTCTTAGTAAGAATAGAATAAACTGACAAACTAGAATTTATTGGTTATGGTATTAAGATTAGAAAACAGAGGAAAAAACCTAAGGTAGAGAAGTGCACAGAGGCTGATACGTTATAAGGAGGTCCACCAACATGATCACTGAGTAGATTTCAATAGAACTATCAGCCCCTAGTTATAAAAGAAAGATAGAGGATCACAATAATTTGAACCTAAATCCCATGGTGTCAATCCCTACTCCCAACAATTCCCCAACCACCTAAATTACATCATTTACTAACAATATGACGTCTCTATAACCATGATGTACCTTGGACTCAAAAAGCTTCAGTTTCTAGGCTTTTCCTGCAAATTTCCTTACCCCAATTGGAATCTGAAGCAAATTTGAAATCTTTTAGTTGAAATAAGGTGATTCTCTATAAGAAAAGAAAGAAGGTTACCGGAAGAGTCAGTGGTTAAGAATTGCTGCGTTTGATGAGCCTCAGGTTTGAATTTAACACTGTGCCCTCTTTCTCCTTTTCACTTGGATCCTTTCCTTCTCCTCTCTTCTTGTCCATCCTCAGGTTTGTGGCACCAATCCACAAATTTCTATATGGAACAGCTGCTCTAGTGGTTGATGATGATGCCACTGAGAGAGAGACCTAAGGAGGAGAGGAGTGTAGTAATAGAACGTTGTAGTAAAAAAGTAGTAAAAAAAAGTAAAAGCTAGACTTGTGTTAGGCCTTTCGGCTTTTAACAGAAGACCATAAATTAGGCTCCTTTTTGCATAAAGCCCATAACTTTATATTTGTTTGCTCTTTCTTTCGGGGCTTGAGAGAAAAACTACATTACCATTTTCTTTTTTCCTTTTTTCCTTTTATTTTTCTGAAGAGGAGCTGCTGCAAAGAGCAAGAGCGACAAGAAGAATAAGAATGGGAGAGATAAAAGAAGGGAAAGTGAGTGGATTGATACCAAGGAATGAGGGTTTTGCAGTTCATTATCCAAGTTATCCTTCTTCAACATCTCGAGCTATCCAAACTCTTGGAGGAACTGAATCAATTCTCAAGGTACTTAAACAAACAAGCTCCAAGTCCCAATGACAGCCCTTTATTTTTCAGCTTTTCTTATGTGTTATTAGTGATTAATTTTAGTAGTTAATTTTTTGAATTTGGCATATTAGGCTCGTAGTTCACAATCTAATACGTTGGAACTGTATTTTCGCCCTGAGGATCCATACTCACATCCTGTGTCAGGAGAGCTTCGTTCTTGTCACTGTATGTTATTGAAAATTACTAAAAAGAAGAAGTCAAGTCCCATTAATGATGCAAAGCAGGAAACAGATGAGTTTCATGCTGATATTGTTGCTAGAATACCAGAGGCATATTACTTTGAGGGTTAGTATGGAACTGTCTTCTTTTATGTTTTTTTATTGAATAAGGGATAAAGTTTGATTCTTGCTTTGGGGTTCTTTCTCTTTTGGAATTTTTTGTAGGAATGGCAGATTACCAGCATGTTGTTCCAGTTCATGCTGATGTTAGCAGGAAGAGAAGGAAGAATTGTAGTGAGATGAAGGAACCATATTTTCAAAGCAATTGTTTTTTGTATAGTGTTTACATTTGTATATAAAACCGGGAATTTTTTTGTTTTGGTAAACTGTTTGTTTGATTTTGTAGAAAAACCTGGTCTAATGGATTTGGGTCCGGATGATGTGATGATGCTACCGCCTCCACTTTTTTCACTCAAAGACGTGCCAGAAAATATTGTGTAAGAAGCTCTGTTTCTGAATGCTTTTGCCCATGTTGTTTATATGATGTTCTGACTTTGTAATCAAATTTTTAATGGAGGGCTTTGATTACGGTGCCAAGAAGGAGGAACAACAAATGCTGTTAGAGGGGATTGATAAGTTTTTCTTTTGGAATCTAGATTGCCAAATAATTGTAGGATTGATTTTAGTTTTCATGTCTTCAGGTTAAGACCACCATCAACATCAAGTTCAAGAAAGAAACAAGATGAACTTCCAGAAACTCATCCCAAGGTATTGAATAAAAATGAATTGGTTTTTCTAGTCATCACTGAACTAAGGTGAGATGTTAATGTGGTTTCATGGCATGTACAGAGATTACAAGATTAGCTTGTGTACTCAATTTGTGAGTTAGATCTCATTACATTTACTCTTTGTCAGATCTTACTCACAAAGCATTTTGCTAAACTTAACCATTTTCTTACTTTCCATTGTGCAGATGACCTTTGAGCCAGCGCTTGGTATTGATTTTAAGGATGTTGAAGATATCCTGATGTTACATGGCTTTCATTTCATGAGTAATTATGTTTTCATGTCCTTCTTGTCTACAATGATACTTATATTAGAACATTGTTCGGTATCCATGGCCTTTCCATTGCTTATGAATGTCAAGAGAATAGATGATGTTTTGATGGGGTTAACCACCCTTCTAACTATCTAAGGGGTGGTTTCTAAAATGTTTTGGATTGGATTTATTTCTTTAAATTGTGGTAGGGGAGCTCTTTATGTTTAAGAAGTGTTTCTTGTGTACAGACCACATGTAGTGCATTTCTATTGTGTAGACCTCTTGATGAGTGTTCGTTCCTATTTGTTGAGTTATGGATTATACCCATCAGGCATCAGCAGTAACTACAAAGCATTACAATGAAACCTAACAATGAACTCTTAAAAAATTCAAGTTATATCCTACAAAGTCTTGTTTGTTTTACTTGGCAGCCTTTAGCTTTCATACAGATTCCTAAGGAAATAAATTGGAAGGAATTCATAACAGAAGGCACCCCAATGTGGGAGTGGCAGATGGTTGTATCTAAGCTGTTTGAGGAGCGGCCTATATGGCCCAAATATTCACTGATTGAACGCTTGCTTGATAAGAATCTTAAATTTAGCTACCAGACACTTAAAAAGGTATTCTACCTCTTATTCTGATAATTCTTTGTTGGGTTGCTCGGGGTTGCTTCATTTGGATATTTTCTGGCAAGTAGACAGGTTTGATTTCATGTGAGTAATCACCTTTCATTGGTTTAAACTGGCAGGCTTCTGCTCACAGTCGGGTACTACTTTTCAGGTGGACCATTTCAGAAGTTCTGGATCAGAAAGGGATATGATCCTCGCAAAGATCCCGATTCTCGCAGGTGAGAGATCTTACCTCAACATTCTTTTTGGGTCTTTTCTTGGCTCAGATCCTAATGTTCTTTCTTTTAGTGGCTTTTAAGGAACTGGTCAGTTAGTTTCTTTTGCATGTGAATGGAAGAAGTCTTCATGCTCCTATTAGGCATTAGAAAGGGCGGTTCATTGAGAATCTTGTGTCTTTTGGTTTAGAGATTATGAAAGATGTCTGCCTCCTCAGGATGTGCCATGAATCATGATTAATCATCCCCACAAAGGAACTGCTTGTTCTGTTCTTTTTCATCACCTGAAACAAACTAAACAAGCTTGTTTCCAACATTATAGCAGAGGAAAGATGTACCTTTCTCCAGGAAAACAGTAATTTGGGAAGCACATGATGTTTGTGGGCAATTTTTGTGTGGATATTACTGGTCCAGGTTCAGACTCTTGGGTGTCCATTTACTATATTTATAGATCAGGTTTACAGCCTTTGGCATTTTATGTCACTTTCCCTTTCCTTCCATGTTTATTGTTGATGGCTTGCAGTTGGTTTTAAATGTGTGGTTAATCCCTTTTCTTTTGGAAGAGAATCTTAAGTATTCTACTGTCATGTCAGAGAAATTTCTCTTCTACGAGAATGAGAACTCGTTATAGTGAGTCGCTCGGAAGAGAACTAAATTTGAAATTCAGTTGCTCTTATGTTCTAGTTTATTTTAACTTGTTGCATGAGTTTCCATATCAGTATGCTTTCTATGCAGTGCTTTTGAAGTGTTTATCTGGATTGGAGAACCATGAAATCTGTGTTCGACATATGCTCATCTATGGTATTTTCTTTAGCAGATATCAAAGCATTGGTTTTCGAGTACCGCCTGAATTAAAAAGTTACTGTGATGCTAACGCTGCCAAAGGGTAAGTATTGTTTCGCACGTTTACCTTGTATCATAGCCATGCTGAAATTTGGAATAGTTTAATCTATCCCAACTGGAATCATCAAAATTGAAAGGGAAGTCTGTGGCAGTATTTGAAGATAGCTCAAACAATTCAGTTTAATGTAGTGCAATAGTTTGTTGCACCGTTAAACAAGGGACTGGTCTGAGCATGCCAGGGCCAAAATAGTTGTATAAGCAGGGCAGTGGCAGCACCATTTCAGGTGTGCAATTACCTGGCAGATTGAAGCTTCTGATACATTCACAGTGCATCCACTAGCATGTCATTGCATCATTTAGTTCCTGGCCTACCTCAAATCTTTTGATCCCAAAGCTTAATGCCCATTTGGGTGTCTTGTTGCCATTGATGGTATCACAGGGCCTTATAACTCATAGACCAGCTCCTTGGATGCACACCTATGCTGAGCTGTCTACTGGTGTCATACAGACCCTAGGTTCGCTTTTGTAGTTACTTAGAGTCATGAACTAATTCCCCCTAAGTTATTGAGGCAATGTTTTTACTGCCAGGACCATGGCATTGAGGATGATGGATGATACCACACCTCTTCCTGGAGAATATTATAATCTTGTGCAAAAGAGTTCTATTGACATCAAATCATTGTCAACAACTAGGCCAACCTCATTCCTATACCAAGGTCTTTGGATTGGCAATGATAGATGCTGCTACTTGAAGCTTATGATATGCCAATTGACATGGTCTCTTTATTGTCCTGTTACCTTTCTAGATCTCTCCACATGATTTCTGTATGTAACTACATGTTTGAGAACTGATATGCACCGTCCACAAGGGGCTCATATCTCCACGCCAAGACTATTTACTTTTTCCATGCCAAAGCTCATCCACATACTGATTGTGCGTCTTTGTGACTTTGCAGCTTGAAGCATAGATGGGAGGATTTATGTAAATTTTGATTTTTTCCTTACAGAAACCAATATTCTTTCCAGGTGTATGAACTTGATGATGATTACATTCAACAAGAGATACAAAAGCCTTCGAAGCAGACAAGTTGCATTGTGAGTTTTTCATATTGAGCTGTGTTGATATTGATATTATATGTGTTGGCATGTGTGCTTATTTGAGCTTTGAGCATGATAATACAGCAGAACATATTGCACATATATGTATGGTGCTGCATCAAATATCAAAATACACTGCATGTTTCAGTGTTATTCTCTTCCATGTCCAATACAAATCACATAGTAAATTCATCACATTGTACTTGCCAAGATTTGTTATCATAGTGTCCATCTCAATTCTGAACACTGTACCTAAGTTTGTGGCCTTTTACTCTATTTGATCAGGTTGTTAAACCATTAAATAAACAACATGAGCTACCACATAAAGAAATAGAGCTTTTTACGGTATATTTACTTTTACATCTTTGATGGAAAGCGTGCTGGTAGACTGCCATTCCTATACAAAAATCCAAAAGAAATAGCAAATCCTAACAAAGAATCAAATTTCATTCCTCTACTTGTTTCAATTGATCAATCTCTAATGATTGACCATTCATGATGATTTGCTTACATCTGAATGTCTTGGGATGAGGGTAGTTTGGTTATAAATTCATGACTTGTTAACAGGTCATGACAGGGATAAAATTTATCATATGGAGGCAACTTATATACTTTCATGTTTTTATCTAAACTGTTTCTGTAGTTTAATGTTTGTTCGTGTTTAAATATCAAGGATTAATGTAATTTAGTTGGCAGTAAGAAACAGGATGGTTATCACCGCATGTGCATTATAGTTTAAGACTTTGTGTAAAGGTGAGGTTCCTATCACTATACCCAGAAACTGGTGCGGAAAAATTTCTCAAAGCTGCTTCTGAGAAATTGATGAAGTCAAAGAGAGCATGCATTTACAAAGATGCACCAAAACCTGTTCAGGAGGAGCATCAGCAAACTAATGAAGGTTTAAATTAACTCCTGCACTTGTTGTTTGTCCAATTTTGCTTTAAATAGTAATATTCATCTTTTATGAAGTTTATCTATTCTGATTTGTTGTGCCATCCTACACTTTTTGAAGTAGTCTCATGAGTACGAATCTGTAAGAATTTCAAACCATTATGACCAAATGTGATTTGAGCTTTTATATTTATCAAACATATATATAAACAATGGTTTTTCTAGCATGCAATAATTCTCTTTGCTTATTCTTCTTCCTTTCCTCATATTTATTCACCTTTTCTTTTTCTTTCCTTTCATTATTTTGCGCCTTACTCTGAACTCTGGCTGAGCTATCAGTGAAGGTTGTTTTTTGAATGATGCTATAGTTGCAAACTTGCAATAGTTGGCATGAGAGTACTGTAAATGTGTGTTTGGCTGTTAAATTCTTTCCTGTTTGGTTCTCAATTCTGTTTAGATCATGAAACCTTTAAAAACAATGTTGCAGAGGCTGTAGACGATGAAGCTAGTGAAAATCAAGTTGATGTTGAGGTGGACGAACTCGAATCTGATGATGGTGAAGAGGAATTGGATACATATGGAATGGATTTGGTAATCAAATGTCTGCTTTACACATTTTATGCGCAGTTTCCTTTGATAAAGCATTTTGAAGTTTTTTCTTTTTGTTTGTGGTGAGGCTGCCAGTATTTCGTTGAATTTTTATTCCTGTATCCTTTTATCATTCCCATCCTTTGTTATGTTTTAAATGTGCACAGAAGAAAAAATAAATTTGCAGTAAGTATCTCTCTATAGCAATGTTTTTTTTTATTGAAACCTGCCCATATATTGTTGCTGCTTTGTGTGTCCTATATATACACACCTGCATCTAGATATGGAGAACACCTCGACAAGCTATTTGCAACAACTCTTAAATAGTTTCCCATCGATGGACGCCAGTGTTGACAGAAAACAAGATGGTGAAAGCAGTGATGGGGAATATCAGATATACAAGCAGGATAATGATGAAAATGACCTTGATAACGACTACGACGACTGACTGACTGACCTAATCCACAAAGCTCTGTTTACATATGTAGAGGTCTGCTTCCTTCCATTTACGTTTCTTTTTCTCATGCTGTGTTATTTTTGTTTTACTGCTTTCTCTGAGCATTTGCATATTAAAACCAAGTTGTTAACTTTGGCAGTAATCTTGCTTCAAGAGAGGCTTGACCATGTTAGTCTTCTGAAGCCAAACAGTTCTTGTATTGCAGCTCTGTTATGCAAAGCCTTGAATTGAAGTGGTCGTGACCTACTGAAACTCACCTGTAACTTTATTACATCTGGATCTTATGAGAAACAATAGTTAAGTTGCTCACCTACAAACGGCAATTTCTTCTGTATTTGTAAGTTGGCATCCAATTTTTATAGTTCATTGATCCAATTATTGGTCATAGAAAACTTAATGGAGTTGAAAAGTCGTCTCAAGGATTTGAATTTCTAATGTAAGAGGACATCTTTCATGTCGAAAATTCTATACAATTGACATTTGCTTCGCTTGGTATATATGAATCTAGGATGACAACAGTGGAGAATTTTGCATTTTCACTTATTTTCAGGTGATTAGTAATTCCATAACCACGGTGGCTGCCACCACATTTGGGGGGCTTGGCTGTGGTTGTGGTCAGGGTTTACTTTCAAGTTGCAAACTTTCTAAATTGTAAATTTCGAGCAGTTAGCGTTCAGGTCTGCTAAGCAGTTGGATGCTCCCAATTCAGATCCAAAGACACGAGGATCTGTTCAATTGAAATGCTTCCAGTAACACATTCTACGCTCGGATCAATTTGAGACAAAATTGATCAACTCAACTTTGGCCTGTTCACGTCTAGACAAATCAAGTTAATTAGCTTCGGCTGTTTAAATAGAGACCAATTCGAACAGTCGCTTATGCAAAGAGAGTAGCTTGTCTCCACAAGAACCTTCTCTTCTGCACTAGCAGTTTTCCTGCCATTTATAGCCGGTTTGATTTAGCAGCAACTACCATGGTTCATTTTATTTTTATTCAACAATTTGTTAGATCTACTAAAATTTGGCAAAGGGATGATTGAATAACAAACTTTCCTGCATTATAATAATGCCAACTTCAACAACATGCCATGGGAAAAATCTCAGCAGGAGCTTCCTTTCACTAGATATCCACTTTAAGCTCCCACACTCAGAAGAGAGATTTCTTGCAAGGAGAAACTATTAACCAACTGACGTTCTTATGTAGCAATATCACAGATGGGCAAGACCCAGAACTACTCAAGTGGAACCCGCATTTAACAGAAACAAGGGAGTCCCATCAACAGACCGTACTGTTATATGTCCCATCTCTTTTTAACACGGAACATTAGTGCTGAAGTTTTGATGTCATCTTGTGGCACTTGCAGCATAAATTGGACCTTCATCTTCATTGGGGCGGTCTTTGCATTGCCACCTTCATCTCCAACCTACAGCATTGAGATTGTGCATTACAAGGTCATATATTAACGCCACTCGAATTCCGTTACCAAATAAGAAACGTGACTACTTTACATATACTAAGTTGCGAAAAGGGTTATGATCCTCAGTTATTGAATTTCTATTTCTTTCTTCCAAGTATCATGGCATCCTAATTCCTAAAAAGTTACTGACTTTTGAGATGCAATCTTACCATACTTGGCAATGCGACGGTTATGCTAGTTGTTCATATTCATAATTCAATGTAATTAGTCTTTTTTGGGTGCTAAAGAGCCAAAACTATATACATTAGAAAAATGGACTAAATCTGTAGATCATAAAGGCAAAACTTCAAAAATGCCATGTCAAAACATCAAAGGCACTACCCTCTCTGCTTTAGCACGTACAACAAGGAGTGGTTATGTAACTACAAATCTTTATAACATAGGGGGGAAATGACAAAATGGTTTTATCACTAATCAGAACAAGCTTGCAATGAGTTTAAATTATCATTAAGAGATAGAAGACCCATCAACATTGACTGTCACTGTAAAAGTGCAAAAATTGTGACACTTGCCCAATAGGTTGAGATATAATTACAATTGCAGACAAATAATGATGACACCCATCATTAAATTTCATCAATTGAAAAGCAACGGTCGAAAATCTTAATAAATAGGAAAACTTACCCAAAGTGATGCCCAGCCAAGACGCACCTCTGAATCATAACCAGCTTTTAACTTGAAATCCTTCCCATAGGTGTGCTTGTACACAGTACTCCAGTTGTTAGTATCAAAATTGTACCAGTAGCTGCATCACACATTAATACATAACAACCCGCTTAAGAATCTACATTAACATAGATGAATGTCCAAATAAAATGATAATATTAAAATCTGATAAGGAACTTGCACCCTCTCTTCAATTCCCTGAAAAACAGTCAATAGAGCTACATCGCAAGTCTGCGGATTGGGATAAGTTACTAGGGTGTGTTCTCCCCTTCTCCACTAACTGGAAAGACAGACATTTATCCCTCTTAAAAACAAGAAACTATTGAGGATGACTACGGTCATGCATTCATTTATAGGAGCGATACAAATCTTGGACATGCATCATCCAAGTTAACACATTTGTCAAAAGGACATATGGATACAAATTGATAATTCTAATTTCCATTCCCAGCCATTCCTAAGAAATCAAAAGTACACAACACGAGACATGAAACAAGGACTTCAGAGTATGGAGAGAGAAAGAGAGGGTACTCCTCCCCTGTATTTGGATAAAGTGTATAGAGATTGTACCTCAACTTATTCGAAGGAGTGAACCGACGCTTGAATGCAAATGATAAAGCATTTGAAGGCAGTGAAATGCTAGGGATAATGGAAAGTGCCTCATCCTGCAATGAATTCAAAACTCTTCAGCATATCCTATATAAAGGCACTATAAAGACACCGAAACACCAGATAAAGCATGTAATCAATCCAGAAAGAGCCATGAGACCACCTGGGCAAAAATTACTCATTTGCATAATCCAAAATCCATTCAAAAATTACATTCATTGTACAAGTACAGATATCAGGGACCAGTACGAGAGGATGCCCGGGCAATTAATCGGACAACACATGCAAAAACGATATTAGTGAAATATAGCCTTACCTTGTAGCAGTATTTCAGTTTCAAATCTTCATCGCTAAATTGAGCAGTGCAGAGGCCATTCATTAACTGACTTTTGACAACACCACTAACTGACAATGTTCTCCTTAGTTCCTCCTCTTCTTTCTCCTCCAATGAAACTTCACCAAGCGGGAATTTTAGGGTTGCCCTCGGCTGCAACAACAGGAAGACCATATATGTGAACAAAAGGATGGGAAAAAATACAAAAAGAAACCATCTTTTATTTTCTCCTCCAACCCCAATCAATATCCCAAAGCCACAAGCCAAAATTCCCCAGTGAGTGGCCAGAAAACAAGTAAGAACAAACTTTTGAATCCCCTAAAAGTTCCCAACTTTGAAAATGTTACACTGTTTAACAATAACATGAATGAAAAATGGTGGAGCTTAGTACTTACCACTCCAACAGTTGGAACAGGAGATGAAATTTCAAGTGCATAACCAGGATCACCCAAGTCAGCAACCATAGCCACCTCTCCTTGCTGTGCCTACAAACAACAACAACCCATGTCAAAAAATAAAAAAATAAAAAAAAGAAAGGAACCACCATGGAAGAAACAAAGTTGAAGTGAAAAAATTGGACCTTGACATCATGGGCAGCCTTAAAATGCAAATTAGGACCAAGATCAAAAGAACCCTTAACAAGGGCATTATGTTCTTCAAGGTCATAATGAATGGAGAGCAGTTTGGAAGTGAAAGCAAACTGGGGTTGAGAGAGTTCACCCTTGTTGTTGTTTTGAAAAGAAAGTTTGAACTTTGCAAAGCTATCAAGGAGCTTACAGGAAACTTTGTGGAAGAACAAAGAAGAGTCACTGTCAAACTCAGAGGTCACTCTAAGTTTTGGTCTTTTTGAAAGTAAACAAGTTTTACATGATCGTGGAGGAGGAGGAGGAGGTGGAGGTGGAGGTGGGTCTGTATGTGGGATCGGTGGGACCATGTGGTTAGGGCTTGGTGGAAGAGGAGGGGGAGGAGAAGATTCAGCCATTGTGGTGGTGGTGGTTAGGGTGATTGATATTTGATTCTCTCCCACTTTTTTTTTTTAGAGAGAGAGAGAACAGGAAATCCCTGTGGGAATTTTTGGATTTTTAAGGCGGAAATTTAGATGGGGGAGCTTGTGGATTTTGATTTGATTTTGGGAGATCAATAAAAAATTGAAATTTTCTTTGTATGAACTTAGTTGATCTCCATGATTAAGTAATGTTGTGTTCTGCTTCATATAGTTTAAATCTTTTCTATAACATTGGATTGTTTAAAAGATTCTAATATGCAATCTTTAGTTATTAGATAAGTTAACAATACTTAATATAATATTTAGTTACATAAAGGATATGTTCTTTGCAAAAATAAAATTGAAAATAATTTTTTTTATCTCAATCCTTACCACTAAATATATTTTTATTATTTATATTTTTTTATATTGAGATAAAATAATTAATTCATAAAAAAATTGATTATATCAAAATTATGACGCAACAAAGATTTTAGTTTATTATGGATAAGGAAACTATTGCTAACATAATAATCTTTATGTTTTATTTTAAATTAAAATTAAAATTGAACTATCTACCTTTATAAAATGAAATATCATTCTTTTTTTAAGCAAATTCAAGATGGAATATACAAGCAACTAGATTGGTGACCTACGTCAAGAAAGAGGCCATACTAAAAAAATTTTCAACGTGAAATAAAATATTTTGGTGACTATAATATTTTTTTAAAAATAAAAAAAATCTAAAAGTCAAATTATTGGTTTTATTGGATTCACTAACCTTGATTAAATTTATGATATGATAAAAATAAATAACAATAACAACAGATAAATTAATAAAAAATGGTCTAAGTCAAGTTAGGTCAACATATTAAATTCATGATTTGACTGAAATCGAGATAACATTATAGAATGATAAAATTATAAAAAATTAATTGTAAAAAAAGATTTGAAAAAAAAACATAAGTTGGTCTGGTTCAATTTTTCAAATTCATGATTTGGGTCTTAAGACCAAAATCATCCCATTAAAGGTAAACCTGAAAAAACTATGAAGTCAAATTCCGTAACAAAATTCCAATCTATAAAAATATTGAGGGATGAAATTGAAAAAGAAAGTTAAAAAAAAGATTAAAAACTAAAATAATAAGAATTAAATCTAGCATAAATTAAAATGAAATAAAATATCAAAGAATGCAATTGAAAAGATAATTCAATGAAGAGAATGATATAAAATTTAAGGGGTGGAATTAGAAAGGTAACTCAATTAAAAGAATGATTAAAAAAAATAACAATAAAAAGAATTAGACTAAATTTAAAAGGGAAAAGAAAATCAGAGGAGGATTAAAACAAATTGAAAGAGAATTCCATTTCTATGAATTATTTAAAATAAAATAAATAATAATAAAAAAATAGAACCGAAATTAAAAGAAAAACAAATCAAAGATTTGCTTTGAAAATATGCAAGGAGGGCATTAAAAATCGAGGAAGAGAAGAAAAAATGAAGGGAAAAAAATGTTTATCGACGCAAAACCCAATATCTTTTAACTGCATGTGCCGTCTAGGAATGAAGACAACATCGTGATGATCAAAAAGTCTTCGTGAAAGCTAGTGCTTGGTCGTTGGACGATGTTATACGCACCGTCTAAAAAGCTCGAACGTTCCTACACGCGTCATGGTCTACAAACACAACCCACCTTTTAACATTAAATAATATTTTATTTATGCTAAGAAAACTAAATTCCTCATAATTAGACATAGTAATAACATAAAACCAAAAGAAAAAAAGATATATAATAAAAAAAACCTAATCGTAGTTAAAGACAATTGGAAGTCAAAGGCACTGTGATCATTTTAATATACTTTTAAAATGAAAGTCAAAATATCATGTATGCCAGTGCATTATTATTATTATTATTATTATTGCTTCAAAGGGTATATTAATCATTTTATTATATATAAATTAACAAAAAAGCCACGATACCCCATTGCGAATGCCAATTGTGTTTTTGTTGATGGGGGACAAAATCATAAATTTATTATTTAAATCCACAATATCAATAAATCCAGAGCTATAATAAATTTGCCACAGTGAAAATCACTACTACCCCTCTTACTTTCTCTTAATTGATTAATGTTATTAGTCCTAAAACAATGGTGGTGGAAAAACTGAAAACGTAAGAGCCGAAGTAGAAGATTTCTGAAGGATAAAAATAAAATGTAGTTTAGATTGCCCAAAAAGCTATCCATAAAATAACTGATTGGCCCATGCAGGTTTCGAACCTGCGACCTTCGCGTTATTAGCACGACGCTCTAACCAACTGAGCTAATAGGCCGTCACAACACGTTTCGTTAACAAAATGTATTCTATTATAAAACTAAAATCTGCAAGCATTCCGAGCTTATTGCCTTCTTTCATGCTTTTTCATGAAGCAAATGCAACGGTCATTTTGTTGGGTGTTCATGAAAAAGTGGGTATTCTTGCTGACTTCGACCACTGTGTTCTGCTCTCCATCAGATTCCTGCAATCACGCACGTGATTGCTTTGGATTTTCGAAGCTTACCCTTGACATGCTTTAGTTTTGGTTTCGGAGTTTGGTTCTGACAGCCTTTCCAGTCTCCTTCGCAAGGAAAACGGTAGGTAAAATACTGCCCCACTAATAAGCCTCCTCCAGGCTAGCTCGTGCAAAACACAGTTCAGTTCCTGGTTCCAATAACTTGCCTAGAATCATAGAAAAGAGATGGAAGGAAGAGGGAGAACAGGTATTGATAGCACAATTTTGTTTGATATTTCGAGTTTCGCATTTATCTATAAGAATTAGTTACTCCCCCCAACAAGGGTTTTGTTCCTTTCCACTTCGACATGACATCATGCAAAGCTAAAACTTAACGAAAGGAAAAAAAAGAAAAACTGTTTTTAGAGCATCCATGCCCATATGCAAGATACCAACATGAAAGAAATACCAGACCCTTGTAGCAAAATTAACCCTTGATCCTGAACAAGCTACTACTACAGATGGACAAGCCTTTCTAAAACCCCTGCCATCTACACCATATATTGAAGACCACTCACTTCCCCCCACCCCCAGCATAAACTTACAAGCACATCTATTAGAACCAAAACTGAACTCTGTAGAAATACCAAGTCATGCAATATTAACAGCAGCCGGCTTCCCTCGACCCATTGCAAATCCTCTAGTGCCATCTGGCATCCGTGGCCCTGGAGGTTGCTTGGCCATTGCTGGATGCTCACCAATAACTGGATTATTTGAAGGGGAAGTTCCCAGATGATTTCCACGGTTATTGTGATGGCTGTTATGATGGTATTGACCTCGCCCACGTCCCTTGCCCCTCCCCCGGTTACGCCCTTTTCTCTGCGCACCTTCCTTGTCATTGGCATGATCCTCTCCCTGCTAAAGTACAAGGATGTCAGTTCACCAAGTGCTGAAAATGTCATTTTGTGAGACAATAAAATAAGGATGCTTTCAAAGACTTG
>Ga0325410_1001530_pt1 | contig 25624 bp, 15 predicted proteins | sample PopdelMetagenome_16_FD_206182 | JGI IMG/M metagenome (GOLD analysis project Ga0325410, IMG submission 206182) | Populus deltoides microbial communities from Bellville, Georgia, United States - Xylem-PdIQD-R3 | ecosystem: Host-associated > Plants > Phyllosphere > Stem > Wood/Secondary xylem...
TGACCCTTTGCGGAGGGAGAGGACCTTCTAGGGAGAAAGCTTGATGAAATTCCATCATGTTCAAAAAATATTAAGGCATTACATAACAATCAAAACTGGGTTTACTGACATTGATAATACAAGGGATATCGACTTCACAACCATATGTTCAATTTGAGCAATTAAATGCTTGGTTTTTTTTTTATAATATATATATTTATGCAATTAAATGTTTGATTTTTGAATGTTAATGTGCAATTCCTCCCTACATCTAAAATCCCAATTTTCCATTATTTTGAAGAGACGAGAGAGATCACATTTATATATCGAATCTTTATTGACCTCTATTTTACAATAAAGTAAAAAATCAAGTTATTTAATTAATTGAAAAATAAAAATTTGAATATTTTTGGTGCTTTTTTTATATTTATATATGATGTCTCAATTTTTTATTTTTTTTCCTTTTATTTATTTGAGCAAGCTATAAGGATTTTTTCTTAATCCTTTTATAATAATTATTTTTTTAATAACAAAGTTCATTGTATTACCATAATAATCACGTCATTCTTGCAAATAAAAAAATTTATCTTTTAATATTTTAGATGTGCCATTAAAACTTGAGGTAGAATGTATAATTCTATATAAGTGTGATTTTTCATTTTAATTTTTCTGCGTTGAGATTTTTGAAAATTTCTTTATTTATATAATTTATTTATTTATTAAGATTTTAATTTGGTTTTTTTAAATATAAAAAATTAGCTAGTATAAATTAAGTATTTTGAAACATAATACCGTATCTCACCATTCATTAATTTCTATATTACTTAGATAATTGGACAAATATAACCAAAAAAATGTAAATATTTATTAAGCTTTCAAATTAGAGATACCAATCGTGTTTTTAAATTTTCTTCTTAACAAAAAAAAATTATTTAAATGGAAATTTAAAGATGGACAATTTCTGCCAGCGAAAAAATGAACAAACTCCGTGTGTCTTTTACCATCCAGGCAGCACAAAATAAATCGTTTTCTTAGGGTAAATGACATATTTGTCCCTTAACTCTAAGGTGATTCTCAACTAAGTACTAGAACAAAAATCAATTTTCTATTGGATCTCCATCTATCTCAAAGCACCCAATTAAACCCCTACCATTAAAATAAATTTGAAAAAAGGCATTGATTAAAGGCAGTTCCTCATTTATGATATCTTGAAAAGTAAAATAATTTTAAATGGAGGGTTAAATGGGCGATATTTGATAGTTGAGGGATCCAATTAGAATTATGTTTTGTTTGGGAGCCCAATTGAGAATTTCGTGACAGTTGGGGAATAATTATGTCCTTTTCTTTCGTTTTTTTAGATGAATATCAGCACAAAAGTTTAGAACAGCCACCCAATGATTTGTGACATTTACATGGAAAAAAAAACAAAAATGAATATCATTAAAAAAAAAATGACAGTTAACTAAAATCAGCGTGAAAATCAGAATACTCTACTCATGTATTTCGTACAATATGTATTGTTCTATAGCTCACAGGCCTCTGATCTTTCAAGAGAAAAAAAAAAAAAAAACTTCAAATATAATTCTCCGAAATAATGTTTAGGTATATTCCTCCTGACGAGCAACTGGCAATTGATGGATTGTCCTTAGAATATCCCTTTTGCATGTAGAATGCATACTCTTCTTTGAGCTATAAATGAGTACCGATGAACCTTGGAACTGTTCATCGGCGGAGCAAAAAGCAAAAGGCAGCTTACTGAGTATGGATGCATTACTGGGCAATTCTTCTGTTGGCAGTTGGTGACTCATAATGCACTAGATTAGATTAAGCAGCAAGAGTTTGCTCACTGCCAAAGAAGATTTGCCCCGCAATTCATTCTATACATTTTTTTTTTATCTTCTCTCTCAAAATTCTACGACATTGCATTACCTTCTGAAATTGCATTAACGTTTGCATGGAATAACACTCGCATGACCACAGACATATCTCTAGGTATTATTATTTGGAGCAATTCATCCCATGCACAATCACAAGTGTAAGAAGCAATTCTATAAATAGGACCCGATAGAACAAAACTAAGAAGTAAGGGTAGTCTTTTGATTTTTGGAGTTTCCGTTCATTCCTCGATACGGTATTCATAGGAGGCGTGAAAAGAGAATGAAAAGAAAGATATACAGAGAATGTACAAATCCATCCCAAAACTATAATGGTGGTAATGATTTAATCCTTCAAGAAAATAATTTATTTGATTAAGTTCGAAAAGTATCCTAACAGTTTCGACTTACAATTAGGCCTTCCTGATAAATAAAGGTGGAGATGTAAACCAAAACCACTCGCAAAAATTGAGATAAACCGAACCTAATATAATCCAAATTTCCCTTGTTGAATTGGATCAACCATTATTTTAACCACTACCAAAAATTCGACGAAAACCAATGAAATTACTGACAAAATTATTTTGTGTGTAATTTTTACCGACGGATATAATTCTATCTCTAATGTTGTTGGTCTATACCGACAGACCTTTGTTGTCACTAATAATTACCGATGGCATAGCTTTTGTCGGCAATTCAGTTGGTATATACCGATGAAATAATTCCACCAAAGATGTATATTATATTTTCTCTTTCTAAAAAGATATTTATTTAAGCATAGGAAAGTCTCCACCTCCACCAAAGATGACTTTCTACAGGTACTAACCGCAAGCCACCTTGACTAACAAAGCATCAAATACAAGTTATTAACCACCTTGACTATGAAAAATAAATAAGATTGTTAGAATCAATTGATTAACTGATTATCTAATCTATGAACCCTATTCTTAGGCTACTTAGATTTTTACGATTTCATCAGATCCCTTAACTAAAATGAGTTTACCCAAGATGGTATGATTACATATAAATGTGTTGGGCATGCTGAGGTGTATAAGAAGTAAGGGTGAGCAAAAAAACTGAAAAACCAATTAAATCGAGAAAATAAAAAAAATAACCGAAAAAACTGAACCATGAAAAAAAACGATTATAGCGATTAGAATATTGGAAAAAAATTCGGTTCGGTTCAATTTTGGTTTCATAAGCCTGAAATTAAAAAACCAAACTGAACTAAACTGGTTTAGTTAAAAAATAAACCAAACCAAACCAAACTGAAAAAACTGAACCGAACAAAAAATAACCCATTAGAAAGTAAAAAAAGAGCCCAAAAAACAATATAATTTTCAGTTTTTAATATAAAATAATCAAACCAAACTGAAATTGAACCAAATCAAACCGAACCAAACCAAAACAGGTCAGTTGGGTTTCGGTTTTTAATTTAAAATAACCGAACCGAAACTGGTCGATTGGAACCGTTATTCTCATTTAAAAAAAAAGTATAATTTTTTCATTGCCTTTAAAATAAAATAAAATTAAAAAAAGCATCCAAGTGTTTTTTTTATATGATAATCGAGGAATGTATTAAAATAATCATTTAAAGAATGACTAAAGTAGAAGAGAAACTATTTGTTACAAAACCTGGAGATTGCTAAAAACAGAGTACATTTTGGGGAAAAAAAACAAAAAAAACACGCAAGTAAATGTTAAATGGCCCACATTAAAAATCTAAACATTGTCAATATGTATGACCTTTATCCGTTTACTGTTGGTGTTCGTTCACCTACACAGATATTGTCTGAACTTCTTTGTGAAATCATTACTTGTATAACTAAAGTTTGAATCATCTAGGTGGTAGCTAGTAGTAAGAATTTAGAATTAAGAAGTTTGTTTTTTCTGTGATCTCAGATTCGAGTTATGTGGTTGCTCATATAATGACCACTGGAGACTTACATGATCGTTAACTTCAGGGCCCGTGAGATTAGTTGAAGTGCGCGCAAGCCAGTCCGGACACTCATATTAAACTAAAAAAAAATTTGAATTATAATTTTTCAACTAGATCTACAATCGATACAATGTTCGAGTAAAACACACTTTTAGTATGATTGAATTTCATGAGAAATCATATATCTCGTAATTTTGAAGTCCAACCGATGAGGTGAGGAAACTAGAGAACCTCAACCTGAGTCATAATCAATTGAACAACAGCATCCCATATCAATTCTGATTTTTAGTTTCTATTATGCATAGCGTGAGCTCATTATGACTTACATATAGCGCAACAACTCTCTTTCAGGTTTTGAGATCGCATTTGAGGAAACTTAAGAACCTTGACTTATTGAAGCTTTCAACGACAGCAACTTATCACGTCAATTCGACGCAACTCTGCTTAATCGATTTGTCCAAAAACCATTGTAAGGGTCCAATTCCAAGAGATTTTTGTAAGCTTGACGGGCTTGCATATTTGGACCTTTTTAAGAATAAATTGTTTGGTTCTATACCATCTTACTCCAATCCATCACAAATAACCCATGTGTATCTATCAAATATAGATTTAGCGGTACATTAACATATGAGTTTTTTAATATCTCTTCCCTGCTTACATTGAATCTTCGAGGTAACAACTTCACCGACTTCAATCTTTCATCATTGAGTGTTCTTCCGAGGGCTAATCATTTTCATGATGAGTTTCCTGTTCTGTTATACTTGTTAGAACAATTAAACATTTTGGATGTTTCATATAATCAACTCTCTAGTCCACTACCCTCTCCACTACCCTCTTGTTCGGGCAATCTTACTTTCAAGGCAAGTTTGGAGAAAGCTTCAATGGATCTCGGATTTAGTTTTGGATCAAGTTTCATAAAAAAAGCTTATTATGAAATAATAAGTGAACCACTTGTGGATAGTATCCAAAACTTGGAAAACAGTTTTTGGCCCAACATTACAGAAGTGATAGAGTCTACAACGAAAAATATGTATTGTTGTCACAGGGGAAAAATTCTCAGCTACATGTGTGGTATTGAATTGGGAAACTTAAGTGAGATACACATATTAAACTTATCACACAACAATCTCGCTGAATCTATCTTGCAACATTCTCAAACTTAAAGCAGATTAATAGTTCAAATCTTTCTTACAACAACTTGAATGGTGTCATCCATCAGCATTTTACTGAAATTACTACGCTGGCAGTTTTTAGTACTGAGGCACACAACAACTTGTCGGTTAAGACTTCTGAGAGAAAATATTAGTTTGGGACCTTCAATGAAAACAGTTATTAAAGAAATCTTTTCTTGTGTGGACCTCCATTGCAAAACAATTGTAACGAAGAAGAATCACCATCGCAGCTAATGCCTTGTGATGAAAAAGAAGATGATGGTTTCATAGAGTTTTTCTACCTCAGTTTCGGTGTATGTTACACAATTATGGTGAAGAAGATTATAGCAGTTCTCCACATCAATCCATATTGGCGATGCAAGTGATTTTTCTTCATCAAAGACTGCATAGACACTGGCTAGTTTTCGTTGCTAGGTTCTCCAACTTCATCGAAGACTGCATAGATACTTGTACTTTGTTGTTTTGCTCTGTTAACTAAAAGCATCTCGTTGGAATTTCCTTTTGTGCAAAGGCATGGTTTTGTATAAAAGTTAACTGTCTGCTCACATCTGTACGTATTACTGTTTATAGAAGCCCTATCATATTGTAAACAAATACAAGTAAGAAAAATCAAAATAAGATAGCAGGGGAATCTAAAACATCTATTTATTACTTCAGAAGAACAACTAAGTTACCTTCAATTAATTCTCTTTCCATGTACCAATATCTGATTCTAAAGCCTTCAACATTGAGTCACGGGATTCAGAAGAAATCAGGACTATTCTTTTCTTCCACCTTATCAGTAATTTTGCTATTTTTTTCTTCCACCTTATCAGTAATTTGCTTCTTGTTTCAATTGTTCGAGTTCATTGTTCCGAAATCTTCAGATCTATTTTCTTTTTGGCTATTGGATCTGTGTGCCGAATAATTCACCCACGATAAATAAAGAACTACAGCGTAGCAAAGAAATTTAATGACCAAAAAGAAGAAATCATAAGAATCTGCAGGATCTTGACCATTGACTGTGATTGAGCTTCTTCAGAATTTCACATTTATTCTCGATTTATTTCGTGTTTACAATTCAATTTTATCCATGTATTCCTAGCAATCTTACGTAGAGGATGTAATAGAATATGAAGGATGAAAAGCACACTCTATAATCCTTCACTACACTGAATCAGCCACCTTATTCACGAGTAAAAAATGCATTCAACAAAAAGCATACTAGAATGTTTGATCTTGATTATTTAAGAAAAAATAAAAATAAAGAAACACTCCTACCTTCTGTTTCCTCAACATGTCAGGTCATGTTTTTGATCGAATCAGAACCTAACAGACATAGGTGTGGTATAGAAATTAAGAACACATCACAGGGAAAGTATAACCAAGCCTATATCCATCTACAATGTAGAACAAAATGGAATTATATTGCAGGACTTAGGTTTCTTAGATCAATTGTCTTCAGAGTTTACAGCTATGACAATAAGCTACAATTCGAAATGAGCCATAGACAACCATGTTCTGAAAAAATCTGGTAAACAAACCTATCCATCTGCAACATTTACAGGCTTTGATGACTGATTGGTGAAACATCATTTTTCTAATCTGATTGTTGAGCAAGTCCAAGCAAGCACTAGGATAACCTACTGGTGAAAAATATTAATCTGTGACAGTAAACAGTAGCAGCAACGTGGAGCAAATAATAAAGATTGACATGTATCTATCGTTGAACTGTTCATTTCAAAACCTGTCAGAGTAAAGGCAGCAGGAAAAGGAGTGCAAACTTCAATTCAGATTCAAAATTACAGGATTAACGTTAGTTAATCAGTGAAGGCAGCACCAGAGATGAGGAAAACAGGTTCAAATTAATACAATGTGGAGCCTAATGAACGCAGCAAAATTAAGAGAAATATTAAGTGATATAATAATTGAACATTAAAATGGAATAAGCCTTAACATAGAACATTAAAATAAGCCAAAATAAACAATTAAGTGATTAGGCGATATGTGTTAGCAATGCACAACTTAACGACAACAGATACTGTGTGAGATGATCCAAGATTATAGGAGAAATAAGGTTGAATACTCACACAACACTGCCAGCAACACTCCCTATATTATTGGAGAGAAAGGTATTCTGAAGGCAACAAACTCAAACCAACTAGGTTAATACGTTAAAACTACAATGAAAGATTAAGTTGTTGGATTGGGTGTAAATTTTTTCAGATAATTTTATAAAATATTTTTCTATAAGAGAGCATTTTATTGCTTAATGAATTGTTGGATCTATGAAAATTATAATTTTGTTACTTTCTTATAATTTTTAAAATTTTTTATTTTTATTTCATTAATTTTTTTAGATTTTAAATTGTTTGCTAGTTGAGATAGGTTTTCCTAATCTATTTAAAGGTGTTGTAAACCTTCCGAGAAGGCAATCACTATATACTTAATTTTTTATAAATAAAATTATAAATTTATAATTCAAATCTAGAACCCTTTTTGGTCATTACAATTTTCATGCTTTTATGTTATTGTTATCCTATTAGCATGCTCTTGCATTAATCCCTTTTTAATTTCATACTGAATTTAACCTAACATTCAAACAAAAATAAATAAATCAACTCACAATATTAGCTTATTGATTGAGAAAGGTGAGAAAAAAAACTTGTGAAATAAGGAATAAGTTTTAGTACTGATTGAAATTGTGTTTCAAATTATATTTTTTTTAAAATTAAAAAATTAAATTTTGTTTTGAATTAATATTTTATATTTTTAAATTATTTTAATATACTGATGTTAAAAATAATATTTTTTTAATATATTTTTAAATAAAAATATCAGTACCAAATGTAAACACCTAAGATCCTCTTTCCCCGTACTTGTCGGCCACCAGCAAAATCCACGGGTCCTATTTCAATTGATAGTTGTGCCGTGCTAACTACGTGTCTGTGTAGGGTTAATCTAACCTGCACCCAGAAGTTGTGGACCGAGTTCTGCATTATAAAAAAAGAACGAACAAACCATTACCAGTCGTAGCTGAAAAGGCTAAATTCATACATACGGTTGGGCTGCAAAATTGGATCCAAAACTGTTACCCGCAGAATTATATAACAAAAAAAAAAAAGAAGCTAAAATTGTCTTCTGAGGCTGCTTTTTTTGTTTTTTTTTAAGTTTTAGAAGAAATTAAGGAAGTGGACAAATTGTTGAGAAGAAATTATTGATAATAGAAGTCATTTTGTTGTCTCTTGCGCCATATCTTCCACAAGATCATATCAACGTTCAGAACATGACTTCCCGAGTCTATGAAGAAAAATCAATGTATTTGAACAAGAAGTTGGATGTACATCCCGTTCCACAAGCTTGAAGAAAATCAATAACGAATAGGCTAATGAAAATCATCGCGTTCCCCAAGCATTTCAAGTGGAACCTCATTAAGTCTGAAAAGATGACGAATATCCTTAACTACCAAGCCACCCTCTTAACACTAAATCAATGTCTATCATTTTCTATGAATAGACAAGATGCAAAATTATCTTTTATATTGCTAATTCAAGGTTTAGAAAAAAGCTTGCAACTTGATTCAATAAGAATTTGATCTTGAAAAATCAAAGTTATATGCAAATTGATCATTCCCATTCTATGTTTATAATGATACACGAATGAGAAATATAAATCTTTTGAAAAATTTGCAAGTTTATTCAAGAATTTAGTATTGAAATCACTCAACTACACAAAGAAAAATAAGCACATAATATCCGGCAATTTGTAGTTAAAATTCATTAACCTCAAAATAATATTAACAATTGATTCATATAGTAGAAAGTTAACCTAATTTGACATGATAAACCAAAACTTGATAAATGAGCCTTAACTTATTAAAAACCAAAAATAACTAAAATAATAAAATAAAATCTACCCAAATAACCCTTAAATGTTACAAGTCCTATAACAAATTAAAAGATAAATAAATAATAATCCAACTAATAAAAACAAACACAAAGTCAAATTTCATAATTGTTGGCAGAATTGTATCCCAATGTCAAACGAATAGTTCTCCCTCATCTTGATGAACTAGAAGGTCTACCATATATTACTGGAAAGGTGTGAATGTCTACTTTTCAATATAGCTAGAATTGCATCAAAATGCATTATGTTGCTCAAGTTATAACAAAAAAAGTAGATAAAGGTTAAAATTGATAGATTTGAATCTACTTATTTCAATCTTTTTGTAATGTCTAGAAGCTCCCCTATAAGTAAACATGAATCAAATTAATCAATGCTTGTTCTTCATTCTTTGATATCCTCTTAAAGTCCATCTTAACCCATATATTTTAAAGAAATCCATTAATTACCTCCTTAAACCTCTTGCTCTAAGTCTCGTGACTAAACCTAATGGAACCTCTAATGGATCTCTTGGTGTTAATGAAAGGATCACATCATTCCATCTCTCCTCGAAAGGATTCACCCTTGAATCATTACCTACGTCAAACAAAGAAAGATTAGATACATTAAATGTAGTATTAATACCATACTCCCCTGGTAATTTTACTTTGTAGGCATTATCTTTTATCTTTTAAGAATTTGGAATGGTGCGCCTGCTCTTAGCATCAATACAGATCTCCTTTGAGCAGGATCTATCTTTCCTCATATGCATTGAAACTCAATCTCCTTGTCAAATACTATCTTTTTCCTTCTTTTATTGGTTTTAAATGCATGTTGCTCATTTATCTTCTCAATATGTTGTTGTACCTTTGTATGCAAACATTTGTCAACATGTGCTTTTTTATTCCCATCAAAACTAACTCTTTCATCAACATGTAAAGACAATAAATCCAATGGAGTTAAAGGATTACATCCATACACATCCATACACAATTTCAAAAGGAGAAAACTTTGTTGTAAAAAACATAATCCTATTATATGCAAACTCAATGAATGGCAAACAATCTTTCTAATTTTTAAGATTCTTTTGGATAATAGTTATCAACAATTGAGTTAAAGTTCTATTTACCACCTTTATTTGTCCATCTTTTTATAAATGACAAGTAGTAGAAAATAACAATTTAGTTTCTAAATTACCCCATAATACAATCCAAAAGTAGCTTTGAAATTTAACATCTTTATTAGACAAAATGCTCATTGGAAAACCATATAACTGAATTATCTCCCTAAAGAAAAGATTTGTTATATTTGTTGAGTCATTGGTTTTATAACTTGATATGAAATGCACCATCTTAGAAAATCTATATACAACAACAAATATTGAATCTCTAACCTTTTTGGACCTAGGTAACCCTAAAACAAAATACATGAATATTTCAACCCAAGGTTCTTTAGGTACTAGTAAAGGTATATACAAACCATGAGGCACGACTCTAAACTTGGTTTTCTTACATGTTATGCATCTATTACATATTCTTTGAACATCCATTTTTTATGACATAGCACCAAGGACTTAGATACTAGTGGCATATAAAAAACTTAGATACTTTCCAATTACACCTAGACTGCAGAGGTTATTCATGTCACCAAGGACTGCTGAGCACATGACATAGCACCAATCACATGATGTGGTTGATAGAGTGATGGTGCATCATTCTAACGGTGAAGCATGGAAACACTTAACAGTGTGCATCCTCACTTTTCAGCTGAATCAAGGAACGTGCGTCTTGGGTTGCGTACAGATGGATTTAACCCATTTGGGTCATTTGTTGTTCCTTATTCTTGTTAGCCGGTCATACTCATGGTTTATAACTTGCCACCGAGCATGTGTATGAGGCCAGAGTTCATGTTTTTATCTACTATCATACCAGTCCGATCAGCTCGGGCTGAAATATAGATGTTTGTCTTCGACCGTTGATTGATGAGTTGACGCAGTTGTGGTCCTCCGGAGCTTTGACTTATGATATATCGAGGAAACAAAATTTTGTTATGAGGGCGGCTTTGATGTAGACTATCAATGATTTTCCAGTTTATAGAATGCTTACTGGTTGGAGCATGCATGGAAAACTAGCATGTCCATACTGTATGGAAAACAACAAGGCATTCACACTAATAAATGGAGGTAAAACTTCATTTTTTTACTATCACTGTCGTTTCTTGCCACCAAATCACAGGTACAGAAAGAGTAGAAAGGATTTCTTTGTTGGCAGAGTTAAAAAGGATGTTGCATCCCCGCGTCTTTCTGGTGAAGAATTGCATGATGTTGTATTAGAGTACGGTGACATTGTGTTTGGTCTTCAATCAGGTAAGCATAAGTTTTCTGGTTTTGGTTTGACCCATAATTGGGTAAAGCGAAGTATCTATTGAGAGCTTTCTTATTGGAAGACCAATCTTCTCCGTCATAACCTTGACGTCATGCACATTGAAAAGAACGTGTTTGAGAATATTTTCAACATCATTGTTGTTACTCATTTTTGGACCCCATGTGCTAGAGACGGTGTATACCTCTTTTGAACCAAGTGTAGGAGTTTAGCTCATGTTTGCTGGAGGATTAAAAAAAGTAGAGAAAGAAATATTTTTTTTCGAAAACTTGTTTGAGTTGTTTTATGCTCTCTTTATCCTTCTCCTTTGCTGCCAAAATCATCAGGTTTTCTTAGACTAACTAGGGGTCTTCATAATGCTAAATTTGTTCCTTTGTTATCTTGTTTTTAAGGTTGGATAAATCCCTCAGAATTTGGGCTAAAAAAAATGGTTCTGCTGTTGTCGCAATTTTTTGTTCTAATTTAGGCTATGATTCTGACTTGGTTTCGTACGATATCTGACCATCCTAGCTATATTCTGTCACTCATGACATGTTGAAAAATTAACCTACAGCTTTATTAGGTCCTAGGGATCATTGTTCTTAGGATAAATTCTCAGTCAGATTTGGATGCTTAGCATTGTCAGATCAAGAACCTTTTTGACCAACTAGATTACTGCCAGATTCTGTTCTCTAAAATGATTTTATCTCACTTCGACTCCTTCATCAAAATTATATTCCTAGATGCATAGATAAATTTGGGCTTTTGAATCGCTTGATTTCGATATCAGAAGCTCAAGATATTCCCGTTTGAATATCTAATGTGAAGGTAGAGAATTCTACCGTGCGAAGGATCCTGACCCGAGTTTTGCACTAAAAACTCTATTTCCGTCACAAATTTTGTTGATTTGTTCTTAGATCATACTCTCAGCCATATCAGGATTCTCGGCATTGTCAGTTTCTAAATTAGAACCAGAGATCCTTTTTGACCAACCAGATTCCTGCCAGATTCTGTTATCCAAAACGATTTTATCTCACTTTGAATCCTTTATCAAAGTTGTAGTCTGGGACATGTAGATGAATTTGGGCTTTTGAATCACTTGATTTCAATAACAAAAGCTCAAGATATTCCCGTTTGAATATCTAGTGTTGAAAGCAGGGATTCCTAGCCGCGAGAAGGGTTTTTGCCCGAGTTCGCAGGACTGATTCGAAGGATTTTTTTTGGATCAAGGACTGAATTAAAAAGTGCTAAATTGAGGGATTGAATTGAAGAAGGACATTGAAAGCTGGAGAGGGGGTTGGATCATCATAAATGACAGGATTTTTACCACACCGAATAAGGAAAATAAGACTTTGCAGCTGCACCCTCCATCTGATTTCTTTCCTTTTTTCTCTACAAATTCCTGTTGTTTTTCCTTTATCATCACGCCTGATTTTTGTGAGTTGCAACCATGTTTTTATTGCCTCATTTCAAAGGGAGCAGCTGGCCTATAGAAGGATAGAAAGAAGCCACACCATCCTCTAAAAAATTGAAAAGAAATCACTCACTAGAATCAGCACATAATCAATGAGAATATTATAGTTTCCTCATTTGTATTATTTGGCTGCAAATCAGCTGGGATTTTCATCTTAGATTAATGCATTGAATCTTTCCTAATAAGAGATGTGTATAGACTATGTATACTCTGCCTCTGCTGACCTAAAGAAAAGAAAAAGAAGATGAAAAAAAGAAAAAAAAAGAGGACAGACGAAGAAAAATAGGGCAAGAACAAAAGAGAAAATAGAAGCAGAAGAGTAAAGAGAGAGAGGAGAAAGAAAACCGAGTGAGGCGAGAAGAAAAAATAGAAAAGAAAAGAAAACAGAGAGCTCTCTCTCTGGCCACACACGGTCCTTCTCCTTCTCATCAACGCTAAAGTTTTCCATACTGAAACTTCCCCCCCCACAGGTCCAACTGCCCTCACACATGCAAAACAGGAATTGCCAAGTCTCTCCTCCATTTGGCCCCCAACGGCAGAATATGACGGTATCAATCCGTCCTAGGTTGTTTTCACGAAGTTGAGGCTTGACAAGGATAGGAAGTCTCAATTGGATCGCAAGGCAGAGGGATATGCTGTTGGAGACAAAGAGAAGGGCACTACGTTCACTGTCTCTTTTGGATTGCAAGGCAGAGGGACATGTTGTTGGAGACAAAGAGAAGGGCACTACGTTCACTGCCGAGGACATCATGCAGGGTATGTACTGATTGGTTTGTTTGAAATGAAATATTTTGTCAGTAAGGTTTTGAACTATTTATCTATTTCCTTATGCTATTTTTGAATATGTTTGGAGACTTCAAGGTTATTTAATGTGACCTGGTTTTTGTTTATTCCTATAAAAAAATATATAAATATTTTTTTTGCGTGTTGCATACGGCCAATACCCTAACATGTTTTGAATGCTCTTTTTTTATACAAAAAATATTGGAAGTTTTGAAAATATGTTTTCGCATGGATTTCTTAAACATAAAAAAAATTTGTTTTCTTGCATTTCTGGATTTTACAACATGTTTATAAAACTCCAAAGGGTATTGGCCAATATTCCAAAAAATATAAAAATCTTATTTTAGGGGAATTCATCTATTATTCACCGCTAATGTTTGGATAAAGAAATTCTTAAATGATGAATATCCAAAATATTATTGGGAATAATTTGTTATTATTCACTGTTAATATTTGGATAAAGAAACCCGGAGTGGTAAATATCCAAAATAATTTTTAGGAATAATAAATCCGCACACAACCTTGAATAATAGCCGGTTGAGGGAGAGATATGGGGACGATCCTTCGACCCATCCAGATTTCGATCCGAATTTGTGGATGGAGGTAGGATCGTCCGGAAGACCCGATAAAAATCGCGTGTATGGGCTCTCCAATACTATGGCCGAGAACTTACGGGCGGCCCGTAATGTCTCAACCGTTGGGAGCTCCAAATCAGTATTGAGCACCCAATCTGAGGAAATCATGGCCTTGGAACAACACACAACTAATCTCACCGAGAAATACAAGCAACTCTCGGTGAATTATGAACACCTTCGCTAAAAGGTCATGAACATGGCATCACAGAGTGGTTATACATGTGCGCTCTCTTTTTGGCCATATAACAACTAGCCTCCCCACCTCCTCCTCTAGCTCCGCCATTGTGATAATTTAATTTTTTTTTTTGAAACACATTCAATTTGTAATGAATATTATTTAACTTTATTTTTTTGTTCTTGATGTTTAATAAAATTTTATTTGCATAATTGGTTTTTTTACTATTAATTTATATTATTTATTCTAAATATTTTTTTAAAAAAACAAATTTAAAAATACCCACCGAGGGATTTACCGACGGAATGCATCCGTCGGCATTTGATAGAGAGCGGGGAAATGCCACCATCACCGATGAGTTTACAGACAGATACCATCTGTCGGCATTTCACAATAGCTTGGTGCAAATGCAACAATCACCGATAAATTTACAGACGGATACCATCCGTCGACATTGCACAGAGAGTGGTGGAAATCCACACTCACCAACAAATTTACAAACGGATACCGTCTGTCGACATTTCACCGATAGCTAAAAAATATTTACTAGATATGCCACTATCACCGACGGAATAAATCCGTCGGTATATTTTCAGTAGGAATTTTTTTTGGCACGCAATTTCCATCTGTAAAACCATCTGTGATATTTTTTTTTTTACCGACAGACTTAGCAACGGAATGCAGTGTTACTGACGAACGGTATACCGATAGATGTTTTCCATTGGCGTTTCAGTTGGTAAAAAAATTACCGACGAACTGTGAATCTCATATTGACGGAATCTGTCTGTCGGTAAAACTATGAAATCTTGTAGTGCTTGTAGTTATAGTATTATTGTTATTTTAAAATTTTGACTTGTTATAAATATTGTTGGTCTTCAAGGGTTTTGACCGGAAACAATCCTAATTCACTTCTTAACTACATCAAGAGACCACTAGTTTCAGTTTCCATTAGGACATCACTAGGAAATTTATGCTTATCTGACAATGAAAAATGGCACACCGGAATCAAGCATCGGCGGTAACGACATTATACGCTTTAACTCAATTTGGCCAATAGTGCTAGAAGGCTACCAATAGACTGCTAAATCCTAGCAATGGAGAGACTGGATATCTTAGTTCTAACAAGATTATGAAGGTGCTTGAAAGTGTATTAATTATTTTTTAAAGTGTTTTTTATTTGAAAATGTATTAAAAAATTATTTTAAAAAAAATTATTTTTCACATCAACGTATCAAAATAATTTAAAAATAACAAAAAAAAGTATTAATTTAAAAAAAATTAAAAAAAATCAAATTTTTTTAAAAATATTTTACAACACAAAAACAAATAAACATAAAATTCATCACAAAATAGAGCCCTACGATTGTAGGGGTAACTTTTGTAGTTGTAGTTTGAAAAAAATTATTTTATAAAAAATATATTTAGTTGAGGTTGGTTTGATATTTATATATGTTTGGTTAAAATTGAGGTTGAACAAAAAATAGTTTAATGTGTTTGGTTAAGAATGCTTTTTAAATTGAGGTTATATATATTAATGGTTTTAAATTTAAATATTGTAGATTTAACTACTACTACTATATCATGAAATAAATAATACTTTATATAAAATATTTTTTATTGTTCCATTAAACTATCTACAATTCCATTACTTATAAAATTCATCTGACAAAAACTACAGTTTCTATGATTTTTTGAGCGTGTAATAAAATTAAGTAAAATATTATCAGAAATAAAATTAAGATTACAGTATGAGTAAATTTAATCACTCTAAACTATTTTTTCAAAAAAAATTATTGTTCACGTGAATGTGAACATGAACAGTTCGAGTGAATTCACTGCACTAATTTTAAAAAAAAAACATATTATTCACTTTAATGAATAATGTGAAGAAAAGTAGTGGAGAACTGTTTTGATATTACCGGTGTTTTAAACACAAAATACAGTGGGTGCATCAAAAATAAATTGCGTTTTTAACTTTATGAATCAATTGTTGCTGTGGTTGCTTCAAACACAGAAGCAACCACGCAAACAAACGGAATTTCAAAGAAAATCCAGTGTTGTCGCTATCGAATTGAATGCCTGGAGAGAGCCATCGTGTAGTACAAATAGGACCAAATGTGGGTTGCCCAGAAGCACATAACAAACAACAATATTCTACGTGGTGGTCCAAGTTTCATTTTTTTAGATGGTTTTCTTTCTTTTTAGTGCCCTCAAAAACCAGGAAGTTATGGCTTCAAAATTGCTTTTTCGTTGTGTTGCTGTTTTAGTTCTTATATTATCATCCCAAAATGCACTTCAAGTATTGGATGCTGCTGTGACGGGCCTCTTCACTGACAAGGAAGCTCTACTTTCTTTTAAATCTCAGGTGGTCGTTGATCCTTCAAATACTCTTTCCTCGTGGAACGACAACTCCAGCCCCTGTAACTGGACTCGTGTTGACTGTAGCCAGGTGCATCAAAGAGTCATTGGCCTTGATTTGTCTGGCCTTAGATTAACAGGTTCCATTAGCCCACATATTGGAAACCTATCCTTTCTTCGCTCTCTTCATCTACAGGAGAACCAATTTACAGGAGTTATTCCTGATCAAATTGGTGCTCTTTTCCGTTTGAAGGTCCTTAATATGAGCTTTAACACTATCAATGGCCCAATTCCTTTGAACATAACCAATTGCTTAAATCTCCAGATCCTGGACTTGATGCAAAATGAGATCTCAGGAGCAATTCCAGAGGAACTCAGCAACCTGAAAAGCCTTGAAATCCTCAAGCTGGGTGGAAACGAGCTCTGGGGTATGATTCCACCCGTCATTGCAAACATTTCCTCTCTCCTCACCCTAGATTTAGTCACCAATAATCTTGGTGGAATGATCCCTGCCGATTTGGGTCGTCTTGAGAACTTAAAACATCTTGACCTTAGTATCAATAATCTCACCGGCGATGTTCCTCTATCCCTGTACAACATTTCTTCTTTGGTTTTCCTCGCTGTTGCTTCAAACCAACTGCGAGGTCAAATTCCAATAGATGTTGGAGATAGACTCCCAAATCTTTTAAGCTTCAATTTTTGCATAAACAAATTTAATGGTTCAATTCCATGGTCTTTGCATAATCTTACAAACATGCAGAGCATCCGTATGGCAGACAATCTTTTCAGTGGATCAGTGCCACCACGACTTAGAAATCTTCCCAAATTGACATTGTACAATATTGGCGGCAATCAGATAAAAAGTTCTGGTGATGAGGGTCTCGATTTTCTCTCTTCTTTCACAAACAGTAGCTATCTGAAATTTCTTGCCATCGATGGCAATCTTCTGGAGGGTCTTATTCCAGAATCCATTGGAAATCTCTCGAGATCTCTTCGAAATTTATACTTAGGAAGGAATCAAATATATGGAAGTATACCTGCCTCAATCAGACATCTTAGCAGCTTGGCTTTGCTAAATATAAACTATAATCATGTTTCTGGTGAAATTCCACCAGAAATTGGCGAGCTTACAGATCTGCAGGAGTTGCATTTGGCTGCAAATAAGATATCGGGCAGAATTCCGGACTCTCTTGGAAACCTCCAAAAACTCATTAAAATTAATCTATCTGCCAACGAGTTGGTTGGAAGACTGCCCACAACTTTTGTTAATTTCCAGCAATTGCAGTCCATGGACCTATCCAGCAACAGGTTCAACGGAAGCATACCAAAAGAAATTTTCAATCTCTCCAGTTTGAGTGCAACTCTGAACCTGTCCAGTAACCAGCTGACAGGTCCTTTGCCTCAAGAGATCCGGAGGCTCGAAAATGTTGCAGCTGTTGATTTTTCTCACAATTATTTGTCTGGAAGCATCCCAGATACAATTGGAAGCTGTAAGAGTTTGGAGGAGTTATTCATGGGCAACAATATGTTCTCTGGTTCCATTCCGGCTACTCTAGGAGATGTGAAGGGTTTGGAAATCCTTGACCTCTCTTCGAACCAAATATCAGGCACAATACCCCAAACTCTTGAAAACTTGCAGGCCCTTCTCTTGTTGAACCTTTCTTTCAACAACCTTGAAGGACTTCTTCCCAAGGAAGGAGCCTTTAGAAATCTTTCTAGAATTCATGTGGAAGGGAATTCGAAACTTTGCTTGGATTTATCTTGTTGGAACAATCAACATCGTCAAAGAATATCCACTGCAATTTATATTGTCATTGCCGGTATAGCCGCGGTTGCAGTATGCTCAGTGATAGCAGTTTTTCTGTGCGTAAGAAAAAGAAAAGGAGAAATTATGCCGAGGTCAGACTCAATTAAGCTGCAGCATCCCACAATCTCTTATGGAGAACTTCGTGAGGCAACTGGGAGTTTTGACGCTGGAAATCTGGTAGGGAAGGGCAGTTTTGGGTCAGTTTACAAAGGTGAACTTAGGGATGCGACTGTTGTGGCAGTTAAGGTGCTTGACAGCGAGAAGTATGGATCCTGGAAAAGTTTTTTGGCTGAGTGCGAGGCTTTGAAGAATGTAAGGCATCGGAATCTCATTAAACTCATCACCTCATGCTCAAGAATGGATAATAGGGGTTTACAATTTTTGGCTTTGGTTTATGAGTACATGCATAATGGGAGCTTGGAAGAATGGATTAAGGGAAGTAGAAGGCGATTAGATGGAGGCTTGTTGAATATTTTGGAGAGGTTAAATGTGGCAATCGATGTTGCTTGTGCTGTGGATTACCTGCACCATGACTGTGAAGTTCCAGTAGTTCACTGTGATTTGAAACCAAGTAATGTGCTTGTTGACAAAGACATGACTGCAAAGGTGGGAGACTTTGGTTTGGCTAAATTGCTGGCAGAGAGAGGAGCTGATAAACAGTCAATAAGTTGCACAGGTGGCCTCAGGGGCTCTGTAGGATACATTCCTCCAGGTTAGCAATTTAACTTGATCTTGGAATCTCAAATTGTTATTTAAACACTCGTGTGTGGTTTCATGCGCCTTTCTTTTTGCTTGTGTCTGGAGATCGCTTATGTGTTTACCATTTATTTGAGTGTGCTTGCATGTCTTAATTTGTATCTATGTCACTGAGAGGAAAAGGGAGAGTCCGGATCACCACCACTATTCAGAGAGGTTTTCATGACCATTAAGTGTTTTATTTTTACTGTTATTTGAAAAACCCTGCATTTTATGGCCATAGCCTTGGTTTTAGTTCAACTCCCTACTTGTATCTGAAATTAAATGCATTAATTTATATTTAATTGCATTTGAAATGCATGGACGTCTTCATCGCAGAATATGGTTTAGGATTGAAAGCAACAACTTCGGGAGATGTATACAGCTATGGAGTTGTGCTGCTAGAGCTGTTCACCGGGAAGAGCCCAACACATGAAATCTTTTCTCGAGATTTAAGCCTAATTAAGTGGGTGAAGTCAGCTTTCCCTGCCAACATAGAAGAAGTAGTGGACCCTGAGCTACTCTTATCAATCAAAGATTTTCACCATGGCGCTCAATTCGAGAGCCCTGAAAAACAGCATGAATGCTTGATTGCTATCCTTGGCGTCGGGCTATCCTGCACTGTCGAATCTCCTGATCAGCGAATTACCATGAGGGACTCTCTTCACAAGCTGAAAAAGGCTAGAGACACCCTTCTCAAACCATAGCTTGACCACAAACCATATCTTGCCTCCGCATGAAGAGTTCATAGATATTTTACTCTCTGTCTGGTTATTACTAGTTTTCTATTAGTATTATGTTTTCTATGTAAGGAGTGAAGTTTCTATTAGTTATTTTACTGTCATCCGGCGCCGTGCATGCTTTTTAAGTATCCCAGCTTGTATTTTATTTTGTTATACGGCAAATGAACAATGGCTAATAATATTGGTCATTGTACGTAGTTAAAGGTACTTCAAGCAGCACTTCTCATCGTTGCTAATCCAATTTACACATTAAAAATTGTATTTTATATATGCATGGTGAGATCCTCTAGATCTGCAAGGACACTTGGTTTTTTTCCATTTTATTAATTAATTTTTATTTATGAGATTTTTTATTTATAATAAAATATCTTAAATATTTCATTTCATGCCTCAACGTTTCACTAGCTTCCAATAAAAATGACATGATAACTTCAAGTATATAGAATATGAATTCCTCCGCAAGAAGAAGGGAGTGGACGACGATAAGGAAAAAAAAAGGAAAGAAGAAAAGTAAACAGCCAATTAGAAGACCGCCGTGCTTGATCTGAAGCCAGATGAAAGCAACACCCAATTGACTCGTGAATTTCAACTTCTGTCCCTTGTTTGAACCACAAGTCAAGAGGTAGATATGTCAAATAACATTAACCATTGGCAAGCATTCTCTAGTGTCATTCACGTCAGTGCCGACTCTGAGTTAAAGTCATCTCAAACAATCCCAGGTTCTTGTTGCAGTATATGAAGAAAATTCAGCCAAGAAAAAATATGGGTTGTCAGTATCCAAATGAATGCCTCAAGAGGGCATGTTGTTCGATTAAATAGACTAATTAGAATTCAGCAAAGAAAAAGCTGTTCTGTCAGTATCCTCAAACCCGTTTATAAGGCAACCAAGATCAAGTCTCCTCCTTTTTCAGAATATCATGAGGCCAGCTGTTTATAAATTAAGATTCATATCTGTAGGGTTTCATAATGACAGTTTATAAAAAAATATTCTTGCAACTGTTTATGTTATTTTGTAGAATTTCATGATTTATAAAAATAAATTTAACATACGGTTTATCAATATTGATTTATGACAAATGGATGCCTGAAAATCAGAAACATTACAAGCATTAAACTTCAAATGATAACAATTGATGATCGCTATATATGTTTAACAAGATATGAGAGAATGCCCAAAATATTAAATTGGGTAGAAATTAAAGAAACAAAGAAACTAAAGCATGAAATAATTGTGCACAAAAAAAAAAAACCATAGCTATTAAACCTAACTTAAGATTAACTCGATGCAAGGTTCACGTCACTAATCAGAAAAATTAACTTGAGTTGATTTGAATTAATAAAAAAAGTTAAAAAGATCAAAACGACATCATTTAAAAAAAAAAAACAAAATCAAATGGTTTTAACTGGGTTGAGGGTTGACCTACCATGATGACCAAATCAACTTCGTGTTGTCTTTATGTTGAGACCCAACCCAAGCTAAGGGGTCGGCTGGATCCTAGGACCCGCCAAACCGAGCCAGGTTGAATAATAGTGGTAGGAATTGTTTACAAATATGAGAAAATATTCTTCTGATTTTCTTATTGAGAAAGTGAAAATTATAATATATAAGCTAACTTATAAAACTAATTATACAGAAAATAAAAAAAATAATTATCATGAAATTTGCTTTTAATCTAGAAACTAAATATTAAGTTCTAACTTTAGAATCCCTGTAAAATCTTCATTAATTTTTAACGTGTCCCCTCAAATTGGTACATAGATATAATACATGTCCAACTTGTTTAGAAACTATAAAAACACTATATTTTAAACTTCTTTGGCGAGAATGCAGGTCAATTGATCTTTAGATCTATTTTTAGGCAACTCTATAATTTTTTTATCCAATATCTCTTTAATAAAAAAATATATTTACCTCTCTCTACATGTTTTGTACAATCATGTTAAACTAAATTATAAGCAATAACACATGTTGCTTTATTATCAAGTATAATTAGAATTGGTTATTAATGGATAACCCTATTCCTGCAATAAAAATCTTAACCACAACACTTCATAAATCCAATAGCCGTATCTCTTAATTCAACTTTTACATGTGAACAAAAACATCTTGTTTCTTTCTTTTTAATGTAACAAAATTATTGTCGATAAAGGTAAAGTAACCAAAAGTATATCATCTATCATCTACTACTTCGGTCTAGTCAACATCAGTATATATAGCTATGCTTCGACAATCTATATTTATGGTAACAAGAATTTTCTTTCCAGATGCAGCCTTCATATATCTCAAAACATGCATAAGTGCATCCATATGTTTTTCTCTCGAATAATGTATAAATTAACTACCAGTATGCAATACATAAGCCAAATTTGATCTTATACTTACTAAGTACATCAATCTCCTTACAAGTCTTTGGTATCTTTCTTTATCAGTTGATACCTTATTAGACTCAACATATAGATTTAGACCTTCTTTTATTAGTATATCAACTAGTTAACATGCTGACATGTTAATCTTTTATAAAATATCTAGTGTATTTTTTCTCTAATATAGAAAGATTGCATTATAAGATTGAGACATTTTGATTTCAAGAAAATATTTCAAATGACATGGATTTTTCATTTCAAATTCCCTAACCAAGTAATGTTATAGGTTCTGCCTTTCTTTATGATCATTTCATGTAACCACCATATCACTATATATATAATAAATACATTAATCTTACCCTAATGTTTCTTTAGGGACAATATGTGTTTTAAATTGCTTTAATGGTAACCAAAAGCTATCATAAATTTTATGAATTTTTTGAACCATGATCTCGAAGATTACTTAAATCCATAAAAATATTTCTTCAACTTGCACACCTTATGACTATATCTTCACATATCAAGCACCCTAACAAGAGATCCATATAGACTTATTTAAATAATTTGTTATATCATCTATATATATAATAAATACATTAATCTTACCCTAATGTTTCTTTAAAGACAATATGTGTTCTAAATTGCTTTAATGGTAACCAAAAGCTATCATAAATTTTGTCATCTATATATATAATAAATACATTAATCTTACCCTAATGTTTCTTTAGGGACAATATGTGTTATAAATTACTTTAATGGTAACTAAAAGCTATCATAAATGTTATCATCTATATATATAATAAATACATTAATCTTACCCCAATGTTTCTTTAGGGACAATATATGTTTTAAATTGCTTTAATGGTAACTAAAAGCTATCATAAATTTTATGAATTTTTTGAACCATGATCTCGAAGATTGCTTAAATCTATAAAAATATTTCTTCAACTTGCACACCTTATGACTATATCCTTCACATATTAAGCACCCTAATAGGAGATCTATATAGACTTATTTAAATAATTTGTTATACATAAAAAGTCTTCTTCATATTGACTTGTTGTAATTGTAGTTAAAGACAATAAGACTTGAATTGTGTTGATTTTGACTATAAGTGCAAATGTCTTTGTGTAATCAATCATATAGGTTTGAGTATGTCCTTTCGCCACCAATCTTGCTTTAAAGCATTCAATTATGTCATCAACCTTCAACTTTATCCTGTAAATCTATCGACATCTAACTAGTTTCTTTCTAATGGAGGATTAACGAGTTTTACTTTCTATTTTTTACAAGGATTTGATCTCTTTACTGGTAGCTATTTTCCACTTAGAGTTAGCTAAAACTTACTACACACTATTAGAAATGATGTGATAGATAATTGATTTACAAATGATACATTTGATTATCATTAATATACTTAAATACAAAATGACTCTTAGGATAGTTTGCTTTACTAGAAAATTTGGGTTTATATATGGACTTAGGAATATCTCTGGTGTGGTAATTTTTTTACTAACTCAAACACTAAGTTAGGAAAATCTACAGCAATCAATTCATTTGTTATATCAATTACGAGGAATTCTAACTTAAACAGAGCATTTTTCAAAGTTCATCTTTAGCTTTCCACTATGATCCAGAATTATACAACTTAAATCCTATTCATCTTATTTTTTATTGTGTGGTCTAGCTTGTGAATCATTAATACTGGAATTCAAATTTATATCTAGAAAATCATAATCTAGAGTTTGAATTTCCTTCTACTATTCTCCTTGAATTTTAGGCTTAGAGAAAAAAATACCTTGTGTCTTCACGAAAAACATTTATTATGATAAACATTTATCAAGCTGGAGGATGATAAAATCGATGTTCCTTTTAATGATTGGCACACCAAAGGAAAACACATTGCAATGCTTGCGGAGTCAACTTGTTGTGATGGTGCTTTTGCAAATGTATAAATGCAACACAACAAAAAATATAGGGTGGTATAATTAAGAGTGTTGAGGCATAAATTTCAATGGTGAGAGTTTTAAATGGTGTCCAGAAGTTAATGGAACTAGAGGATACCTGGTCGATTAAATATGTTATAGAGGCAAGTGCTTCTCTATAATAAGATAATGGCATATGGGATTTTATCATTAAAGCATGAATAACACCAGTTAAGTGTTGATTTTTATGCTTAGCAACCCCGCTCTACAAGGGTGTATCGAAAAAAGTAGTTGATGAATAGTTTATATGAAGTTCAGAACTAAGATATTTTCTCATATTATCACTTTAAAGAACTTGAACTTGTGCATTGTATTAAAAGATTCAACCAACTATAATTTTTTTGAAATAACAAACTCACTTCACCTTTGAATTTCATTAAACCTTCTCATATTACCTTTTACAATTCTCAATAAAGGTAACAAATTAATATGATCCACCCAAAGTAAGACTTTAGATGGACCCATAAGTTCAGAATGTAAAATCATAAATAGATGTGGGCTTTTAGTCAAACTTAATAGACGCAAAGCATGATAGCTTTTGCTAGTTTATAAACATCACATCAAAAACTAAAAACATCAATTTTTACAAATAAACTCAAAAATGTTTTTTAAGATAACTAAAGGAAGGATGCCCTGGACTTCATTTCCATAACTAGATTTTAGATGTCTTCTTCTTCCCTTTAGATCAATCCACTAGTAAATGTTGACGTAGCTTGTCAAAAAAAATTCACACTAAGTCTAGGTAATACAACTTCTCTCGTTAATAGCATAACCTTCTCTCGTTAATAGCATAACCAATTGTCTATTTGGTTTGAATGTCCTTAAACATACAATATTTAGATCAAATAAATACCACACAAGATAAAAATATAGGTCATTTAAGAAATTGTCAACAAGTTATAATGTAACGATGGAACAATTAGAATGTAATCTAAATTATAAGTATTAGCAAAGGTCAAAGATCTTTCTAAGTATCACCTGCAGTAAATATATATAAATATACGAGAAATGTTTAGAATCAAATGTCATATAATCTATAGAATTATAATCAATTATCCATAAACTTTTAGAAATAGATGAAGAAAATTTAGAACTTTATCACCATTATCTAAGCTACTCCCATGATCGAAGTTTTTTTTTTTTTGCAACATTATCTTATGTCTTTGTTTCAAAAATTATTTTAATGGTTTGATATGTCTCAAGTGATTGATTAGATGCTTCTTTACTTTTATTACAGCTCGTAAAGTTTGCTGGATAGTAGTAATTATTACCTTTCATCTTATAGTAAAACACAGAAGATTTCCCAGGATGATAGAATGTGATCATCACCAGCCATAGTCATCATTAATTAACTACAAATATCAGTTAACTCTGCCCTCC
>Ga0325410_1001532_pt1 | contig 25612 bp, 19 predicted proteins | sample PopdelMetagenome_16_FD_206182 | JGI IMG/M metagenome (GOLD analysis project Ga0325410, IMG submission 206182) | Populus deltoides microbial communities from Bellville, Georgia, United States - Xylem-PdIQD-R3 | ecosystem: Host-associated > Plants > Phyllosphere > Stem > Wood/Secondary xylem...
AAAAAAAACCAAGGCCAGTCTTGTCCTGCACTGGTAGTGATGGATTTGAATGGCGTTTCATGTATCTCCCTTTTGTGGTTCAAGGTCATGCCAGTTATGGGAGATGCTTGTAACTATCTGATGGAAAGTTGCCACTGATATTCCATAATCGTCATTGTATTCCCAAAGGAATAGCCCCACTTTATGTCATTTGCGATGCTCAGTCAAAACTTCTCCGGGGTCATCTACCATTTATCCTCCCGTGATAAAATAGTGATTCAGTGTGTCCACTTTCACTGGTGTTCTTGTCCAAACGAGCTTTACGCACAGCTCGCTGGATTTGTTTCTCATGCTCTTTGAGCATTTCCTCAATGTTTCCTCCTCGAGGCACCAATGGTCCAGAGTAGTGGACATGGCTTTTCTTTGTTGAGTAACCCTGAGGCCACAAGCAAAAAGTGCAATTGATTAGTACACATCTACAAAAAGTTCCAAGTAAAAGAGAAGTCTCAGAATAACCATTCAAGGTCTCTGTTCTGAAACAAGGGATACATGGAATTAACTTTGCAAGCACATTGCTGAGATTCAGACTTCCATGGATTTTGAAAGAGCCAGTGTCACTCAACAACTCATATCAAGAGCAGTAAGCAATAAACCTTCCATTTACCTTTCAATTATTTTTTCGGTAATCTAACTTAAAAGTTCACAGAGTCCAGTTTCACTCAAAAAACGAGGAATGGCTGTATGAGGAGTCATGGTTTTTGTTGTTATTTTCAACTTCTTTAATTCAATGAATCATGGCAAGAACAAGAATGGAGATTACCGTTGTAGAATCCAAACCAGGCTTCTTATTCGAGAAGTTTGGCCTGCCTGATAGACCGTGGGAGGAATCATCCAGACTGTTATATCTAGCATTAAAACTCCCCTCTGGCCAGTGCGAATTCAGATTAGTTGAACTGCTACCATGAAACTGTGAATCACCTCTAACTGCAACTGAATTAGAAAATCCATACAACTGGACCGCTCCTCTTTCAATGAAAGATCTCTGAGCTCTCAACTCTGCAGCCTGCCTTGAAGAAATAAAGTCTTGCCCAGGAGCCCTGAAAGTTTCATTGATGTTCATATTATGTGAAGATCCAAGGTTCATAGGATGCACCGACTGGCCAGAATGTGAGTAAATATTTCTTGCTGTTCCTTTAGCAGGCCCAACAGGAGAGCGAGAAACACCATCCTCTTCATGATTGTAAATTTCACTAATGCTTATTTGTTTAGACTGTCCTTGTCGCTTCTATATCAGACATATAACAAAGATAAACCATTACCTAAGAAACTAATTCTCCATAAGATAAATGACTATAGGAAGCTTCAGGAAAGTATTGTCAAAATTTACCTGTATGGATGCTTGCAACTCCGCATTGGCATCAGGTGCTGGCATGACTTTACTTTCTTTTGAACCCCTTCTAGTTGATTCATATCCACGCCCTTTACCTCCAGCTGCTCTCCTCCTGGTTGCAAGATGATAAAGAGGTAGCATAAATAAAGTGCAGAAAAAATAAACTTTAATGATGAGTGAATAGATAAAAGATCCTAAATGAGGATTTCTCCATCATTGAATCAATTAGAAATTCAAGAACCGTCTGTGTTTTTCCAGCTCAAGATTTATATTCCTTTTTATTGCCAAGTTTATATTAGTGATGTAAGCTAAACAAATAGTCGTCAGGTTCAATGGTTCAGTATCTAATTAAAGCATAACAGTGATCCAAAAATAAACATTGTCATTACTTTGAGCTATATTCGTCACAGAAACAACTTTTTTTGTTATTAATAACAAAGGGAAAAGGAGCAGCTTAACTGCTTTTGATGTAATGCAATAAGAAGGCCTCGTCCAGCTCTTGTCAAAAAGACAGACGTCAGGAGAACATAATATAGGGATATTCCTTACCTTCTAGCATCCTCATCCCGAAACTTAACGTCAAACTCCTTGGTTGGTGGGTGTTTCGGCAAAGTTGATGGATCACAAGGAAGAGGCTTTGTCGTGAAGAACTGGAGAAGAGAAAAAATTCCTGAGATTTAATCATTTAAGCATGCAAGTTGCAAATTAACAGAAAGGAATGCAAAGAAGGTCAATATAAGCATCACAAACCGTGACAATACCACCAATAGAAATACAAGTGTATGATAATTAAGGGCATCTATTTTTTAAACAAATTGTGGCAGTTAACCTGCCAAAAGGGAACCCATCATAAACGTTGTTCCAATCACTATCCTCATCATTAGCGATGGCCATACCTATTTTTCATCAATTTACCCATGCATGGACAAAGTTAAACTAGCCGATTAAACTTTTACTTCAAAACAGACATTCAGGACTCGGATTTACTTTTGGCTAAGTGCTGAGGCTGATATTCTAAATCCAAAACTAAATATTAACAAGTAATTGATTGTAATATGATAATCAGATAAACAGTGCCTTCTGCTTCAAGAATCCTAGGGGAAAAGCATAAATAGAATAGGTCTATAATAAAAAAGAGAGGGAAAAAAAACCAGAATACCAGCTTCAACATATGTGAAAATATAGCAATTGAAGTAGGATCACACTTGAAAACATTAAAGACTCAACAAGAATTCACAAGGTGCAATCATATTGTAATGTAGAGCTCAGATTACCTCACTGTCAAGTGCTGAAAGAGCTGTCCCACGGGCCTCGGGTTCTACAGCAAGAAGGACATCTAGCAAGGCTAAAGCTGATGAAGGAAAGTCCTTAAATGTCTCAGTAACACAACGTTTATAAGGATGTTGAGGTTTGAAAATGGTTGCATGCGGCAGTTTTGATCTCTTCCAGTACTCATCAGAAGGTGACCCACAAAGTTTGAAGATTTTATGCAGTTGCTCCACCTACATATGATAGATATAAGATCTTGACACCGAAAACACCCAAATAATTTGGCCAAATGCCAAGATTTACAAACATTCTTTGATAAATGTTCCTAGTTATAATAATCAACAGATGACAGTAACATAGGCCCGGCTAAGCTTTAGAAAATCTGAACAGCCACAGCATGATGGATTAAGATAATTTCATTAAATGTAAAAGCACATTTCAGGAACCTAATTGCCAGTGATCCTAAATTCAAAACTAAACAATGCCATAATCAAGTCATGATGCTGATCTTGCTGCTCTCATATGTAGAAGCCATCTTCAGGAAAATCCACATACCAAAAAGAAATCATACAACCACCGTTAGGGTGATCAAGGTCACGACGGCCAAACAGTTAGCCATTAATGGACAATACTCAAGACAGATTTTTTGATCAGCAGGTCTATTAAGACAGCATTCATGAGATGATCACCAGGCGGAAATACTTTCTTCATTAAAAGGAAACTTTTTTATTAGTGTTCTTCTAGTCGCATAATGCATGGTTTAGGGTATTTCACCATGAGAAAATTGCTACTTTGAGTCAAGGATCAGTAATAAACGATTCAATATGGTTAACAAAGTCTATAATACATGAAGGCATTATTGCCATAAAATAAAAGGGAGTTACCTCTGTTCTTCCAGGCATGATATGCTTCCCAACAAACAATTCTGCAAGAATGCAACCAGTGCTCCATAGATCCACAGAAACTCCATATTCTGTGGCACCAAGCAAAAGCTCTGGAGGTCTGTACCACAATGTAACCACCCGACTTGTTAGAGGTTGCTTCTGAGGTGAAGAGAAAAAAGTTGCCAGTCCAAAATCAGCAATCTTGAGATTGCCATTAGAGTCAATCAGAAGATTTGAGCCCTTTATATCACGGTGCAATATCCCGCGATTGTGGCAGTGTTCAAGTCCATGAAGAAGCTGTTGCATGTAACATTTAATCTACAGGGAAAAAATCTAGATCAGCCTGTAATGATAAGAAAAACTTCAGTAACATATTAGCCAAATACATTCATTTTCTATTAAGAAATAATATCCAGAAAAAGGCAAAATCTTTGAAATTGGGCAAGAACGCATCACAGAGACAAAAATTCAGTAGAAAACCATCATTGCATGTACAGCAAGCTTCTCTAAAGGAGGGCAAAAATCTCCCAACTTCCTTCATTTTAGACGTTTTCATCTTGTTGCCTTTCTGGTAGTTCAACAAAGAAAAACCATAAATGGTGGTACTATAGATTACCAAGGCCATTTCACAGAAATAATCAGCGGTAAATTAGGTGGTTTTCAGATAGTCGCTTCAATATATTAAATTAGGCAAGTTTTCACCGTGGATCTTGACATTGTTAAAAAAGTTCAAAACTGTTCTTCAAATAGCCACTCTAGAGTGTCATAATTTCTTCCTTTTTTTGTCAAATTGTGTTAGGATCCAGAATAATACATCATCAATTATTATAGCAGTTAAAGTTCAAATGAGAAAGAGCATGAACCTGCGCTTCAGAGAATTTAATCCCTGGTGAAGCCAAAAGCCCTGCAAGGTCATGCTCCATATATTCAAATATAAGGTACAAACTGCCAGACATTCTTGAAGCAATGACACCCTCAAGCTTCATAACATTTGGGTGATCAAGCCTACGCAAAATGATGATTTCTCTTGCCATAAAACGAACACTTTCAGGATCCATATTAGCAAAGCACACCTTCTTCAATGCCACTGTCTTATTTGTTTCAAGATCACGAGCTTTGTACACACTGCTATATGTTCCTTGTCCAATCTGCATTATTTGCGGGAAAGTTAACTAACTGGGTAAAGAATTGGGCAGCAAACCAAAGAGGGGGCACCATTTAACGGCAAAATGGTGGTTGCTCAGAAAACAAGCATTGCATATCAAATAAAAATCATGCCAAGTTGCTGAGGAACTTTCATTTTCGAACTGATTGAAACAAACAAATCTGAGAGAGGAGTGCTTATCTAAGAACATAGAAGAACGCTTTCTTCAGGGAAGAGGCCATTCTTCTAGGGACAGGACTCATTTCCTACAGTAACATAACAGAACCTCCATCCCTCAGACTATCATGCTTCATCATTTTTGCCAAAGTTCAAAAACTTTTAGGGGTGAATAAATCATTTATTCTTACAAGAGTATCAAAAGTACTCAAGGGTAGAAAACAGGAAACAAAAGTCTACAAAGACAACATCCAACTTTTGAAACAATGACCAATGCAAAAGCTTAAACCTGAGGCATCGAAAAACCCATGCACCAGAAAGAGACAGCTGCAATTAAGTAAGCTCATACAAGTACATTAAAAGGGGTGAAAACCCAACTTTTTTCGACAAATCACTCGCATTATCAATGAACCATACAAAAACAACCAAATCATAGAGACATACACCAAACTGACCTTATCCAACTTCTCAAATGAATCTGCCCTTCGAGGCACCCATCCATTGATTGCTTCTCCAGCCACAGAGGTCAGCCAAGAAGGCCAACCAGCAACAACTTGTGCTCCTCTCTCTCCATTGCTCATACTCACTATACTAGTAATCCTTTGATGATTATTAACCTGTTCGATTTTTTCCTTCTTTTCTCCTTCATCGTATGAAACTGGAGTAGACTCCGCATTATCATTTCCAGGTTGATCGGATACCAAACTAGCCGTGGAACCATTAGCATTACCATCAACCTCTACCACAACTTCATCGCTTTTGGATAAAGAAACTAACCGTTTGGCAGGCTTGGTTGTTTCTTTTCTTTTGACTCTTCTCTCTAAATATTTAGTGGCTCTACTGACTTTCGAGCAAATGCAGCCCATAATCCCAATCCACAGTTCTCAACAGTGTGACTAGTTTTATTGGCTCCAATCCTTTGTAGCATTAAGCCCCAAATATGTTAACCCATCAATCAAAATGGCTTCTTTCTCCAATACTCTGCCTCTGATCAATCAATGCAGTCCTTGAAAACCCAAAAGTCTCCACCTTTAATATCAAATTCAACACAAGAAGAGGAACCCACATCCCCAAATCAAAGGGAACCAACGGGAAACACAAGATTCAATGGTAAATCCCCCAGAATAAGATTTTGAAAAAAGAAATTCAGAACAACCACTCAAATCAATGAGAGAAAACAAAGTATTTGGGCAGTTCAAAAAGAACCCAGATCACCAATCAGGCAGACAGATTGATGAAATGAGCAAGCACAGAAAAATATTTATTTATTTATTATTTTCTTTAGAAAAGTATTCAAAAGCATGGAAGCCTTTTCTTTTCAAAATAGATAATTTTTACTTTTTATAGTTATTGTGCGACAAACATATAGAGCATATTTCGGATCTGAATAATAACCTTCGAAAATCAGAAATAACTTGAGTTTAGACAGGCTGTTGTGCTGTTATTTCTATCTTCACTTCTGTTTTTAGTTTTTTTTTTTTTACAAGACAGGCAATGAAACAAAAAGAATGTTAAGAGCGTCCATGCTCTTTATTTTATAACTAAATCTTAGCTTAAAATTGCTAAAAAAATCCAGTTAGCTCTCTAGAAAACGTGATCACTCCTGTGCTTTGTAAATTTATATTTTTTTAAAATATATTTTAATATTTTTTTTAATTAGAAGTCATTGCAACAGCCAGCAGCAGCAGCATGTACAATATTCCACTGTTAGCTGATCATCTCTTTCAAAAGCATCGTCAAAAATTGGTCTGGTTTTGGCACCATATGCTTCCACTCTTGTCTGTCCACAGAAGCTATGAATGAATGCAATAGATTACTAAAATCATCAACCACCAGGAAATCTTGAACTTGCCTACAACACCAATCCAGTATCTGACCATGCCTTCAATTCTCAATCTTCGTTGGCACTCGTAGTCATCAAGGCGAAGTCTTCGAATCGAAAGGAAAATACTTCGACATTTTCTGCAGTTAATTTGGGTAGTAGACAAAGTTCATCACAACAATACTCCAACAATTGATCTGCACCCGATACCACAGCCCCAACAGGAGTAAAACATCGATGATTTCCTCTGAAAATCGAAGTGGAATCAAGAAACAACCTGTGCATAGTTTACTTCCCGCTACAAGAACCCAGCAATGACGTTTAGATCACACTCTAAAAATACTACATTTGAGCTCTGAAGCTGCATTGCCTTCTCCAAGATTCTCCGGTGCCGTACCTCGGTTGATGGAAAAAGAAGGTATCTTGCAAGAACGAGCGAGCGAGAGAGATGAGTAGATGCCCTCTTTAGGTTCTTCGAAACACATACCGCAATGAAAATAATATTCTAAATTTTTCATTAGTACAACCTAAAACATTTGATTTTTTCAAGGTTAAATTATTATAAAATTCGTTTAGTGAATTGTACTCTCTTTTTTTTCTTAGTTCGTTTACGTGGCTCCTGTTTTCATCAAAATTTAATTTTTTTTATTTTAAATTAATTTTAAAAATATTCTTTGAATCATTTTAATATCTAAAAAAATTAAAAAAAAAGTAAATTTAATAAACTTTAAAAAATATATATATCATACACTGCCTAACACCCCCTTCATCTCCAGCCAATAACACTGCTAGCTTCTAAATAAATAAATAAAAATGATCATAAATTTAATAAAAAATAAAAAGTTTTCCCTCACATTGATCCAAATCTACCGTGAAACCTGCGGATCAAAAGTTATATAATCACATCATCGAGTAATAGGAAAAGCAAGCACCTTGCTTTCATTTAAGAGGCTCGGAAGAAAGAGGCAAATAGAAATCAGGATTAAGAATGTTACAGGAAAGGGAGAAAAAAAGAGAGGAAGCAGCAGATCATGGAATCAAAAACCAGCAAAATCTAAAAAATAGACAACAAACCAAGAATAAAAATCCTTATTGGAACTAACCCTTTACAATCAGTTTTTTCTTTATCACAAAATTGATATTCACCACGAGAACTCAGTTCCTTGCCCAGTCTTCGGGTCCACGAGCGGGCGCATAGGCCAGCCTAGCAGCGGAGGCGAACCTGGTGGAGTTGCATCTCGACCAGGTGAAAAAAGGCTCAGCTCCACAAATGGCCCTGGAGGAGTCTCATCTCTTTGGCAAGCCCTGAAAGAGATTGATCCGCGCTTAGTTGAGGCGTCAGAGTTTCTGCCGGGGCTTAAATGAGCACTTTCTTCTAGATGGTTTTGGTTTGCATCAAGGGAAATGGTTTCATTGTGCTCATCAGCATATCTTCTACTTACCTCCAGGTCCCGAAGATTCCCCAGTGCTAAAGAATCAGCAACGGGATAGTAAACAAGCATGCAAATACACACCCCGGCACAGCATGAGAGGGCAAGAAAGGCTGAGAACGCAAGAGCTTCAAATAGAAAATGCTCTGGCTTAGATAAAACAGATAGTCCAAGTAAGAGAATCCTCAATGGAAGGAAACTTGAAACTGAGAATATTAATGTGTACACTCTCTTCTGCAAACCCTTATTGATGACCAATTTCAAAATCCGCCTTCCAAGCCAAAACAGGTACACAGTCAGTGCAGAAGCAAAAAAACCAAGAAGCATTGTATTCAATAAAGGGTAAGTGCAAAGCGCAGTATTAGAGGCGGCAGCATTTTGCATCCCATGAGCAGCAGAGGTAAAATAATGAGGAAACCTTTTCGATATACTCTTATCCTTGCGTAGTTGCGGTCCAATTAGTATAGCAAGCAGCTGAAGGACAAACATTGGAAGGCAATAGAGAACAACATATACAGCAGTTCTTCCATTCCACTTGCGACAAAGAATTCCTGATTCCATCTTCTGTAAGGGAGCCCGGAGGAGAAACATGAGGGTGAGTAATAAGCAAGGCTCTGCAAAACCCAAATTTGAGACAATGTAGCCTTTGCAGACAGTTTCCTGCCATTTGTAGTCAAGGGCATTCAACACTCTTCCCTTCCGTCTCAACAAACTTAACCGGATAATTTCACCAACACCCCACCAGATTACAAACAAAATAAATATGATTCGGATGATCCAGGGACCACTAAAATAACTGAGTTGAAAATAGCCTTGACTACGAACACGAGTGCGCAAGTAAAATGAGTAGGCAATGCACAACAAACCAAATAGAATCAAAATAGCGGCTAGACAAATTGTCACCACACCGAATGCATCGGCAGCAGCACTCGTCAGGGGCATTACCCGAAGCACGAATTCCACGCATGCTCTCTACCAGCATGGATACAAGGAATCCTCCTCTGGTCGTGTATTCACTTCCTTCCGAGGATTAATTTTTATTGGCAGTTCCAAAAATAATACTGGAATTAGCTTGTTAAAAACCAAACCAACAGGTCACTCAGAGCAATTAATCATCACCCATGCACTCCAGTAATGATGACAAAGCCATGCATGAAGACAGACATTAGCCAATCCCAAGCTAACACACCAAATCACTACTTCAAATAATCTTTTCTGTCTGGCTCTAGCTATCCAGCCCAGTTCCCTATAGCATGAAAGTTGAAAATACTCAGAAAAAAAGTCAAATGTCAATCGTACTTGTCAATTATATATCAATACCCAAATCCTTCAAGTACCAAGCTCCGAAAGGCTTTATTAAGACAATGAAGCATCAAACAAAATTAAAAGCCTTGGAGGCTTTTTTAACAAGAAAACAACATATGGAGAAGCTCATAATTGAACGTAAGCCAGCAAGAAAGCGAGTCATGTTGCAAAAAACAAGGCTGCTTATCAACCAATCGCATATTTGACGAGTTGCAATGAACATATCTTGCCCAAATTGAAGCCTATACAGGGGCCACATTTTACAAGGACTCGGACAAAATCACATGTATCATACTTTCCATGACATTCAAGAGCAGCCAAAATGATCAGATTCATCCGAATTTGGCATCACGCATTATAGCAGTTACATTCGTAAATCAACATAAGAATTCCCAGAAAAAAACATTAAACAACTATACACCACCAAAAGCAAAAAAAACCATTGCATGCAGTAAATAATTGATAATTAACCCAACTATCATGAGGCTGCATTGTGAATAATACACACGACCGCGCATGTTCTTGTAAAAAAAACAAAAACAGTTCCAGCCTCCTTAATTCCTCTTCGGAAAATACAAAAACAAATTTAAATCTCTATATTCCACATTATATAGATCTCAAAAACATTAACCTCGGTAAAATTTTCTGCTCTCCAATTTCAAAAAAGAAAAGCATGATCAGATTTTTCGTTTTCATTTCCTTCTATTTTCTCTCTTTCTCAGCAACCAAACATAAAACATGCACAAAAGTTTAAGAAAAAAAACCACAAAAAACATACTCATACGATAATCGGCATTTCCAAATCATCATGCACTAAGTAAAAAGAAAAGATAAATATGAACACATCTCATCGAAAAACAAGAAAAAATCCAAACAGATAAAAACGATAACGAAAATGAGAAAAAAAGAGATCAATCGAGAGCTTACAAATCAGAGAAACTTGATCTGGTGAAGAGAAATGGAGATTCCAACAGCCACTAAACGAGATCAAGAAAACCCTAACTTAAAACACGAAACAAGCGAGAGAGAGAGAGAGAGAAAGGTAGGGAGAGACCAGAGGGAAGACAGACCATGTAGTTAAGTGGGGCTTTGTTGGAGACAGCCTGTCTCCAGCTGTGAAATCCGAACCTATAGGTTTGGATTCCAGACTTTCGCTTCCGTGGTTACCCCTTTCCTACGTGGCTCTGCTTTGGCGGCGTTTACGGCGAGCTGTCTTTTTTTTTTTCAAAAAGATACAGCTAAGAAATGAAAGAGTGGGCGATTGGCCATCAGGCTAGGCGAATCCAGGGACAAGGATTAGTGTGACTCGCTCTGTTTGGTTCCAGCAAACTTTGATTGTACAAACAAACAGAATTTATTTATTTTGCGTTAAATGTTTTATGGATAAAGAATATATGTCGAATTTATTTGTTTTCTGGAACGTGGCTGTCTAAAAGCTTTCTCTTGTTTTCTGGACATTTTTTTATTTCATGTCTCATCATTTAGTGACTAAAACATGATGGAGATTAAGTTGAGGGATTAAAATGTAAAAATATAAATTTTTAGGGACCAAATTGAGATAAAAACTCCAAAGACCATGGTCAAGTTTTTTTAGACATTGTTCCCTAAGGTTGTGTTTGGTGTGTGGGCAATATTAGTTAGAATAAACTGGATTGAACAAATAACAGTGATGGCCCATGTTTGGTGTGTTTTGAATAGGACTAGATAATTTATTTTATTTTGTGTTAGGTAGATATTAAACGGAAATCAATCAACACATGGTCTGGACTAGTTCGGGTTTAAAAAAAAAATTAATCTGCCTAACCCGGTAAAAAACTCAAGTCAACTTGTGACTCGATCAACCCGAGATAAAATATAAGTAAAAATCTATTGACTTTTTAATATATATCTTTTGGTCAAAACAAGGTTGTTTTGATTTCTTTTTAAATTTGGGTCAATTCAAATTGATCCTCCCGACCAGTGACTCGGGCTTTACCTTGGGTCAACCCCCAAGTCGATTTTTAAAACTATAATGATAATAATTTTTATTCTTTCATTACTTTGGGTTAACCCAAGCTGACCATCTTGACCCCTGACTTAAATCTTGCTCCGGGTCGACCCTTGAGTTAGATCTTAAAACCATGGTAATAATCACTTTTATTTTTACGTTGGCACGGGTCAATGGTCAATCAACTTGTGACCCCAGCTTAGTTAATCAGGCCTAGCCCTAGGTTAACCACTACTTTGAGTTTTAAAACTATGATGATAATAACTTTTATCCTAACGTTAACCTGGGTCAATGGTCAACCCAATCTGTGACTCAAACCTAGCCCTAGGTCGACCCTTGAGTTGAGTTTTAAAATTATGATAATAATCAATTTTATCTTTACTTTGACACAAGTCAATGGTCAACCTGACCAATGCTTTGGCCTCGAGTCGACCCTCGAGTTATGTTTTTAAATTATGATAATAATTATTTTTATCATTATTGAATCAATGGTCAAACTGACCGCGCGCCCCATGTTTTGGGGCCGAGTTGACCTATGAGTCAGGTTTTGAAACTATAATAATAATCATTTTTATCATTACTTAGACCCGAGTCAGTAGTCAACCCTACCCGTGATCCGAACCTAGCACTGGGTCGATATGTGAGTCGAGTTTTAAAACTATGATAATAATCACTTTTATCCTTATAGTGACCTGGGTCAATTGTCAACCTGAACTGTGACCTGGGATTGATTAATCAAGCCTAACCTTGAGTCAATCTTCGAGTTAGGTTTTAAAACTATGATAATAACTATTTTTATCATAAGGTTAACTTGAGTCAATGGTCAACCTTGTAATAGTCCGACCCAACCTACCGTATATTGTTCGCTTTGGGCCTTACCGTCTTCACGGTTTTGTTCTTGGTTACGCGAGCCTATCTCTGATCCTAACGCCCCAAAACGCATATAACAGGTCAGCGACCAACATGACTCATAAAGCCCTAGCTTATGATCTCAAACCCGACTTATGATCCCAGCTTGGCACTGGGTTGACCATCGAGCTAGTTTTAAGTTTATGATAATAATCAATTTAATCCTTATATTGACCCAAATCAATTGTCAAACTGACCCGTAACCCATGTTTTGGCTTCGATTCAACCCCTAAGTCAAGTTGTAAAATTATGATAATAATAATTTTTATCATTACTTAGACATGAGTCATTGGTCAACCTGACTCATAATCCGGACCTTACCTTAGGTTAATCCTTGAGTCGAATTTTAAAACTATGATAGTAACCACTTTTATCCTTACATTGATCCTTGGTCAATGGTTAACCTGAACCATGACCTAGGCCTGGTTGATCATCCCTAACCTTGAGTCGACCCTCGAGTTGAGTTTTAAAACTATAATAATAATTATTTTTATTCTAAAGTTAATATGAGTCAATGGTCAAACCGATTTGTGACCCGAGTCTGGCTCCAGGTCAATTTTCGAGTCAAGTTTTAAAAATATGATAATAATTATTTTAAAGTTTTATCCTTACATTGACAAAGGTCATTGGTTAACCCAGACCATGACCCAGGTTTTTTCCCGAGTAGACTTCTAAGTCAGGTTTTCAAATTATGATAATAATTATTTTTTATCATCATGTAGACCTGAGTCAAGGGTCGGGTGACCCGTGATTTAGACTCGACCCTGAGTCAATCCTCGAGTCGAGTTTTAAAACTATGATAATAATCATTTTTATCCATATATTGACTTAGATCAATGGTTAACCCGACCCCTGGCTTAAGCCTAGATGATCAGGCATAGCCCTAAGTCAATTCTCGAGTCGAGTTTTAAAATTTTGATAATAACTATTTTTATAATGTAGCTAACCTAGGTCAATGGTCAGCTCGAACTGTGACCCGAGCCTAGCATCGGGTTAACCCTTGAGTCAAGTTTTAAAATTATGATAATAATCATTTTTATCTTTTCGTTGACCCAAGTCAATGGTCAACTTGACCCGTGACTCATGCTTGGCCTCGAGTAGACTCCCGGGTCAGATTTAAAAATTATGATAATAATTATTTTTACCCTTGTGTTGACTTAAATCAATGGTTAACCCAACTAGTGACTTATGCTTAGACCCGAGTCGACTCCCGAGTCAGATTTTAAAATTATGATAATAATTATTTTTATCCTTACATTAACCTCAATCAACTAGATAAACCATTATACAGAGTATCAGACAAACTTGTCATATTCCTTTTAATGGAACAAAAACCTTTGACTAGACAAAAACTTCTCCATAAGAATAACCTTTAACGAGACAAAAACTAGTTTTTTTTTTCTGTCCAAAAATATACTAAACAAACTTCACAAAAAAAAAAATGTCATGTCCTTACCATTATTGTATAGCATGCCAAGCACTTTATAATTTATAATTTTATATTTTTATTTATTTTTTTGTGTAATCAAATCTAACTAAAGATTGATTAGTGAGTACATGAATTGGAATATTGGAAATTTTATAGAAATGAAGTTGAAAAAAGTTTTATTAAATTTTATATCTTTATCCATGTATTGTGTATCTCCTGAAAATAAAAAGTGAAGATTGATCTGGTTAGGTTTAGATTAGATTTGATCAAGTTAATGTTTTTCTATGTTCAAACTTTAACTTGACTCGTATCATGTTTTGAGTTGCGAGTTTTTCAAGTAAACTTATAAATTTAATAAAAATGTCTAAATAAAAAATAAAATCGTCAACTTGAAACTCGAGGATATTAGGCTCACCTAGGTATGACATGGTATAATTTTTCTAATTAAAATGATATTATTGTATTTTAAAAAAAGTTTTTTAATGTTGACTTTGAAGGTTTGTATGAGGTTTAACTAAGTTTTTTTTTTTGTTCAAATCACAACTCGCCCAAATTAAATTCTGAATTTTCCAAGTAAATCCATTATTTTTGGAATAGATTTAATAACTACACCTAAAATCAACACGTAAAAAATATCTAGTTATGACTTTTTTGTGTTGTGATGCACCTCCCCTTGCCTCATACATACATACATACATACATACATATGTGTGTGTGTGTGGACATGTGTGTGTGGACATGGGCTAGTTTACGTACGACTCTTTGTTGCCATAGACCTCCCTATCATGTGTACTGTTTTGTTTTTTTGTTTTTTGTTTTATTTAGTGAATTTCATGGGTGTTTATTAGTGTAATAATAATGATTTTTAAATTTTTAAGGTTATATATATATATATATACATATTTAAAAAAACTGTTTTGAATATTAAAAGGATAAAAAAATATAAAAGATTTAATTTCAAACAATTTTTTTAAAAAAACTCTTAAGAAACACATAGCAACCATATTCTCCAAGCAGCCTTCGCGCGACTAAACTTATGAAGAACAATCTATAAATGATTTAAAAATGATTAAAAGATAAATTCACTAATTTCTCGAGTCAATAATGGAATCCTCAGAAAACTTGTCATCCTTTAATTGGTGACAATCCCTAATCTATAATACTGTATACTGCATAGACAACAAATCAATGGCCATATGCTTGACTGCGAAAGCAACAAGAAAGAAGATGTTTGTCTTTAATTTTGTAGCAATCCACTATATTAATGATTTATAATAATCTATCTATAAAGATTTTTCTAGATGATGATAGCAGATACTTATCATAGAAAAAGAGAGATCACTAAGGACAAATATCAAGGAATATGGATCGTTTATAATTGTAATACAACCTCTTAGTCAATTTTTTGTTTTCTTGACTGATCAAAGATGTGGGACCAGAGAACAAGAACAACTGTTGTTGTTGTTGTTGTTACAAGAAAGTAATTTGAGGGATCCTTAAATACCACATGATCTAGACATCATTCAAAGTAATGGTCAATGTTTTTGGCTATTCAAATGAAGAAAAGATGAATGGTAAGAAGAGATATTAGGATCTCCACTTCCTTGCAAGCCCTTTATAGCCTGCAGTTTCAGTCTTGAAACCAAACCGTCTACACAAGCGATCCCACTTCTCTCCAGGTTAGTTTTCTTTATGCATTCCTGTTTCGATGCTGTTCTTGCTAAACTGATGATTTCTCTCCTTGTTTCTCTGTTATCTGTACTGTACTGTCAATGACTTGTTAAACCACGTGGTGTACATGTTGTGAAATCAATTGAAATATATTTATGCACGTCTGTCATGCAGTTTACTACGAGAATTTTCTTGTAGACAGCATACAATCTGTATATGTTTATATGTGTCTATCTGTCTGGGAAGGGTAGTGCTGTATTTTTCTGAATGATGTCAACCATTGACGGGGTGGACTGTGGACATGTATGTACATGATAATGATTATGAAATAAAATAATAGAGCTTGAGCAATTTGATTAATTTGATCTTTAGCTGCAAGGCACCTATTATAATATAATGGTAGTTGGTAGTTTTATTGGGTGCGATGGATGGTGGTCACTGTGAGGGTGAGGATTTGAGGACATTGGTCTCCTAATTTACCAGAAGAAAAGATAGGATTTGCTGGTGCTCTTATTTTTAAAGGAAAGGGAAGTATGGATTGCATTGTCTAAACCTATCCGGGCTAACTTTCTGGTTATTTCAGGAAAGATGTTTGAGAGAAAGATACCAGGGAATGGTTTTGATGAAGAACAAGGAGAACCTTCAAATAATCCGGTGGATAAGGTATGCTTATATATAATGTAAACGGGCTTTTCTCTCTGCTTGGTTGGAAGGGTTGAATTGTGTTTGTTAGACTTCAGCAGGCTTTTAGTTGAGTTCTTCAGTGTTTGTACAATTTTTCTTCTGCGTCTGTAACAGCAGTTCTTTGAGTTTATTGTCATCCTTTTGCCCAATGTCTGGCTGTTTTTTTTTTTGTGGAACTTTTAATGCTGTCATCTAGAAGAGTATAGTTGTTTGATAATTAAACCTTTCAATGTTAGTCTTGTATCTAAGTTCTTTCTTTCCCCTTTGAATGTCTGGATTAAGGTTGATGCTGGGAAACCTGCACCACTGACCTGGCAGCGGAAATTAGACGGTGATGAAACTGTCCTTTCGCAGTTCACTTTAAGTTTGCAAGAGATGCTTTTAATGGTACGTGTTCCAATTTAGATAATAAATGGGTTCTTCCTTCTGCCTTACAGATGCTAGTCTTATTATTATGTCTATTTCAAAAACAAACACAAACCACTGTCATGGAAAGGCCTTGTTGTGGAGTGAAATTCTCTACAGATTTGAAATGCTGTGCGTGAAACATTAGCAGATGACACAACGGTAAATTCGGGATGTATATCTCGAAAGACAAAGATGTGCTAACTCATGAAAAATTATAGTGAACATGCTATGTTTGTAGTTTTGAATCGTGCACATCTGAATGATTCTCCTTTGTTCTTTAAGTGGGTTGTTTATTGAAAAAGATGAAGCGAGATGAGTCAAATGAAGCATACCAAAGTACCATATGGACTCTGTTTTATGTAATGAGACCTTTCCACACTTCTGAGACTTCATAACATCCCTTGTTTTCTATCATCAACATCTTTTAGGTGGAAAATCTGTCCTTGTTATCTATATCCACGAAATGGTTTCTTTGCTTTGGCAGGCCCCTATAGGTATTCGGCTATGGCGTCATATCCGAGAAGAAAATGCCAGAAAAAGGGTAATAACTTTTATCATAATTGCCCATTGATATGTTTAGTTTTGGCGAGGAACCACGAAGAACAAACTAATCATTGCATTTACTCTTTGCAGGGGGGTTTTTATATGGATCCATTTGCTAAGCGCAATGTGACATCTTGTCTTGGCATTCCAGTAGGCGGTATTGGGTAAGTGCTTACTCATAAATAAAAAAAAAATTACATTTATATTTGTTCATTGTATGGCTAGAAAAGCCAAACTTTAACTCATTCCATTCACTATTTATTTTGGACATCAGATTCATTCTAGCAAGGTGGATGCGAGCTTGTCATCTTATATATTTAGAACACCTAGTCATCTATAAACTAGAATAGAATAATGTGTTGAAATAGTGATTTGCATGCATTTTATTTGAAAGTTTTGTGTAATAGGCAACATATGGTAGAATATTCATATGCTCATATGCAAGTTTGTACTCATGATAAACTGTATTGATATCAAGTTTGCCTATGGCTGACAGGAGTTTATCAGATGCGATGTGAAATTAATGCATCTTCTGCTACATTGTTGCTGTAAAAGTTCATTGATCTTCTTAATGAGTTCCCTTCTAATACCTGTTTTCCTTTTCTTGTTTTAAATAAAATTAACAATTTACAGTTCAGGAAGCATTGGAAGAAGTTACAAAGGTGAATTTCAGCGTTGGCAACTGTTCCCTAGAATATGCGAAGAAAAACCTGTTTTAGCAAATCAATTTTCTGTAAGTTTAACTCAAGTTCCTGGAAAAAAGAATTGTCAATGCATGTGTTTTACACCTCATTTCTTTGGGAAGCTGTGACTAGTTAAATGGAAATTATCCATGTCTAATGGGGGACCTGTAATGACACAAAATCAACGAGGAGAAATATGTTTGTTTTGCGATCTATGGAACTGTTAGTATTTTGTCCAAGCAATACTTTGCTAGAAGTCAACATAGAGTTGTTAGTTTTCCTGTGTTCGATAATGTCTAGCCACGCAGAACACAACAGTCATGTTTGTGGCTCTATGTCAGACTGGGTTGTTTTCATTACCGGCTCTCCATCTGCTTGAAATGTCTTAAAACACCAATTTTGCTGAAGGTATTTGGGATAGGGGAAATGTATCTTCTCTAACCTTGAACCTTTAAAGTGAATTGCTTAAGATCGACTCTGGATACCTTTCCTTTCTGTTTCTTGTTTTCAGCAAATACACGATCTTCTCACTCGCACTGTTGCATTTCTTTGCTAGAGGCAATTATAAAAGAAAAATGAATCGCTACCATCATCAATATAACTTGACTTATAAGATAATCCTGTAGCCTCCACAAATGTTTTTCGGTGGTTGTGACTGTATTTCACTTATCCCGTTTAAATTTTCACTTATTTCTGTTTCCTACTCAATCATCTTCTGGTTGATGCTGCCTTTAGTCGATGATTTTTGTTGAATTAAGACAAAAGATATGAATGGGAAATGAAGATGCTACAAATTAATATTCACGAGGCAAATAATATTTTGGAATTTGAAACCTTTTTTCATTTGCAAAATGATGTGTGATTTCTTTATTTGAATGCTACTGCATGCAGATTCTTGTTTCGCGCTCAAATGGTAAAAAATATTCCAGTGTACTGTGCTCGAGGAGTCCAGATGTGCTTGAGTAAGTGATTGCATTATTTCCTGATTAGTTTACAACATGAATGTTGTTTCTTATTCAACTCGGAAATCAGTTAATATTGAGCTTGAACTCGATAGAAATATAGACCAAGAAACGAAAAACAGTAAAATATAAACTTACTGAATGTCATCTATGTAATCAGAGAAGCTGCGGGGTCAGGGATTGAATCCTGGGACTGGAATCTGAAGGGAAATAATTCCACATATCATGCTTTATACCCCAGGGCTTGGACTGTATATGAGGGTAATGTACATTTCAAGTTGTATACATCTCAAATTATTATGCCTGCCATTTTGGATCTACTATCTTATATCTAGATGGCCTCCTCTTTAAGCGCAGGCGAACCTGATCCAGAACTCAGGGTTGTTTGTCGTCAAATTTCACCTATTATTCCTCATAATTACAAAGAGAGCAGCTTCCCTGCATCAGTTTTTACCTTCAAGGTTGGAATGCGTCTCTACAAAGTTTGATTCTTCGAGATTCAGTACAGTCTACCCTGTTACTAAGAGTGAAATGTTTTTTCCAGCTCTACAATTCTGGGAAGACTTCTGCAGATGTCACCTTGCTTTTCACATGGGCAGTAAGTACTTGCATTTTTTTAACCTTTACACCAATGCTTCTGTATCGTGTGTGCTATTTTGTGGCTCATTTCTTTGTTTATTTCTTCAAATGAGTGCTAAATATATGTCTCAAGATCCAACAAAGTAGTCTGACAACTAAGAAGCCACCAACACTCATGCAACTTTATTGTTTGTGCCCATTCCAGAATTCTGTTGGAGGGGTTTCTGAATTTTCTGGTCAGCACCTCAACTCAACAAAAATGTAAGGCATATGGTGCATTTTTTTTTTTAAATATATTAAAAAATTATGTTGCTGTAATTTCCAGTATCACTGTTAATAAAAGACTGTCATGGATGTTCTTTTATTTTGTATCTGTGTATAAAGCATGTGGATGTGCATGTAATGCTTGTAACTGACGCTAATCAACAAGATTATTGATTTTCTAGGATGGAGGATGGTGTACATTGTGTACTTCTGAATCACAAGTAAGTTCCTTTCTTTGGAAATTTATATTATTTCGAGATTTGATGGGATTTGTTGGTCAGTTTATGGCATGTGTTGAAATTTTCTTATAATGAACCCATCTTGCTTACTAATACAGGACAGCAAACGGGCGTCCCTCGGTATCCTTTGCAATCGCTGCACAAGAGACTCCTGTTGTTCATGTCTCAAAATGTCCTTGCTTCGTGATATCTGGAAACTCACAAGGTGTCACAGCCAAAGAAATGTGGAATGAAGTAAAAGAGGTTGGCAGACTTATACTTTGTTCATTTTGTGAAAATGTTCTCAAGTGCTTAATTCTGTGTCTTCTGCTAACAACGCCTACTTAAAATCCCACTGGTTTTTTATCTTCAAATCGTAATGAGGGATTCAGGAAAATTACAGCCTTATGTTATACAATATATGGATGTTGTCTGTTCATATTTGCATGTACTTTCACTAGGTTTTAGCTATCTTCTTTCACTAAAAAAGAAGCGATGCTTTCCGGACTAGGAACTAGTTGTTTGTCAAATGTTTCGGGTCCTTTTTTATCTACAACTACATTTAGTTTCCACTGGGAAAGTGATGATCAGACAAGATATTCTGCTTAATGAGAACTTATATACCAGGTATTTCTTCCCCTGGGCATTAGTTCATGTGGTCTAGGGGCTGGTTGTAATCAGGTAGCCTCCGTTTCAAATCTTATTGAATGGAAAAGTCAAGAAGATGATGAGAGTACGTGTTGAAAACCAGTGTGATCGATAACGGTTGGGGCGTTTTGGCTTTCATTACAGCTGGATTTGATTCTCTACAAGTGAATGCATGCTTTATTACTGATGGTTTTTCAGGCTTCTCTAAACACAAACGATTTTCTCATGCTTTCCATTTTCCACACCCCAAATATACCAAAGCTTCTGGAAGATATCCTATCCTTCCTTTAAAGAGGAAAGATAACACAATCCCTTATTTTAGCTCTAGTGGTGTATGTGATGATCCAGAAGGAATAACCCTGAGCCTGCTCATTAGTATTGTTTCTGTCGTCATTTTCTACCAAACTTGATGTTCATTTTGTGTTTTAATAGCATGGGTCCTTCGACAACCTCAACTCACCTGGAAAGCTGGTGCCTTCGGAACCAGGATCGTCTATTGGGGCAGCCGTTGCAGCGACTTCAACAGTCCCACCAGATGGTGTATGTACAGTTACTTTTTCATTGGCATGGGACTGCCCTGACGTAAAATTTGGGAGTGGAAGGACTTACCACAGGTGGGTTGCCAAATGCTTTGTCTAAAGTGGCCTACAGATTGAAAGGTTATCTGTACACTAAAAAGTTTTCATAAACAGGCGTTACACAAAATTCTACGGTACTCATGGAGATGCTGCTGCAAATATTGCGCATGATGCTATTCTAGGTGAATTCCTATCCTGTCCTCTTTGATGATACCGCTTTGCTTAAAAAATATGCAATCGTGGACCAAAAATATTTTAAACCCGGACTGTGAATTGGAAGTCTGGAGATTGGTTTAACATTTGGCAACCACAATCTTGAATTGGCGAGAAAATAAATTCGTCTGAATTCCCTATTTTGTATGTTTCCTTGGAATGCAGAGCATGGCCTTTGGGAGTCAGAGATAGAAGCCTGGCAAAGACCAATTCTTGAAGACAAGAGACTTCCTGAATGGTTAGCTTCAGTGTGCAGTGTTTTCTCATTTCATGTAAACCCAGAACATAAAGTTATTTCGATGCTTCCTTGCAGGTATCCTGGCACTCTCTTTAATGAGCTCTATTATCTAAATTCAGGGGGGACAGTTTGGACAGGTATGTGGATGATGGAGCCTCTTCTCTTGTAGTCCTTCGAGCGTTTATGGATATCTTGCTTTCGAGTTTTCTACATCTTGAATTTTCAATTTATTGACTAGCTAACGTTTTAATTGCTTGTTTATTTATTTCAGATGGATCCCCTCCATTCCGTAGCTTAGCAACTATTGAAGGAAGTAAGTTTTCTCTCGACAGGGCAGGTTCCAACCTAGGCCATCAAGGTGATACTGCTGTTGACATTCTTGGAAGGATGACTTCTGCACTTGAGGAAATCCACACTCCTTTAACAACCAATTCTGCTTTTGGAACTAATTTACTACAAGAAGGAGAAGAAAATGTTGGTCAATTCCTTTATCTAGAAGGGATCGAGTATCACATGTGGAACACCTATGATGTTCACTTTTATGCATCTTTCGCCTTCATTATGCTGTTTCCCAAACTTCAGCTCAGCATTCAAAGGGACTTTGCAGCGGCAGTTATGATGCATGATCCTAGTATGATGCCACTGCTACACGATGGGCAGCGTGTCCCCAGAAAGGTTATTGGAGCTGTCCCTCATGACATTGGGATCCATGACCCATGGTTTGAAGTAAATGCCTATAACCTCCACAACACTGATCGCTGGAAAGACTTGAATCCAAAATTCGTTCTCCAGGTTTACAGGGATGTAATTGCCACTGGAGACAAGAAGTTTGCACGGGCTGTTTGGCCATCAGTTTATGTTGCAATGGCTTATATGGATCAGTTTGACAAGGATGGTGATGGGATGATTGAGAATGACGGCTTTCCTGATCAGACATATGATACGTGGTCTTTGTCAGGGGTTAGTGCATATTGTGGTGGGCTATGGGTGGCAGCCTTACAGGCTGCATCAGCCCTGGCATGGGAAGTAGGAGACAAGGATTCGGCGGAATATTTTTGGTGTAGGTTTCAGAAGGCAAAGATTGTGTATGACAAGTTATGGAATGGTTCTTACTTCAATTATGACAACAGCGGTGGTATCAATAGCGCATCCATTCAAGCTGATCAATTGGCCGGACAATGGTGTGTTGCAATTATGCCCTTTTTAGATCATTTAGCATGTAGACTTGCTTGCTTGAAGTTTCCAAAGCATACCACTTGCTTCTGAAAGCAGCAGAAACAGCTCTTTATGTGTTCTTTCAAAAGCACAGAGGGCAGACATGAAATTACTTCCGTAGATTACTTGCAGGATAAAGAATAGTCCATGCTTGAGAGTTCTAGGGTTTCTAACTTCTCCACCAAATGGTTTTGTTGGCAGGTACGCACGAGCATGTGGACTTTCGCCTATTGTTGACGAGGACAAAGCTCGATGTGCACTGGAGAAGATTTATAATTACAACGTCCTGAAGGTGCAGGATGGGAAACGAGGGGCCGTAAATGGGATGCTACCTGATGGAACAGTTGACTTGTCATGCCTACAGTCAAGAGAAATATGGTCCGGGGTCACATACGCAGTTGCTGCAACCATGATCCAGGAAGGCTTGACAGATATGGCATTTCATACTGCTAGTGGAGTTTACGAGGCTGTGTGGGCTGAACAAGGACTTGGGTAGGTTCGAGCTTGTTTGTCTACGCGGCCAACCATATTTCAAACCGCTGCGCAAAAGCGTCAAAATGATCCTTTTGCGCGGCCAGCCACGGTTTGAAACACAATCGGCTGCTTAGACAAACACACATTTCAACCCTAAACTTCAACTGTAACAATCATTCACATATAATATAACCCATGGAATGCTGAGTAACATGAGGTTGATGTTGTGTTATCTGCAGATATTCCTTTCAAACTCCTGAAGGTTGGAACACCACTGACCAGTATAGATCCTTATGCTACATGCGGCCTTTGGCCATCTGGGCAATGCAGTGGGCCTTATCAAGACCGGAACTTCACCGGCAGGAAATGAAATTACAAGCCAAGGAAGACTCTGTGCCCGTGCACCATGCTGGCTTCGCCAAAGTTGCTCGTTTTCTCAAGTTGCCTCATGCCGAATCATCTAAAAGCCATTTCCAATCCTTGTTTGAGTATGCTACCAAAAAGTTTGGTTACAGTTAATCGATTACACACACACACACACACACACACACACACACACAGATTTCAGATTTCAGTTTGATGATTTCTTTCTTTCGTGATGGATTATTATGTGATTAGTTTTTTACGAAATTTACTATAATAAAGTAAATTACAAGTATATTTGATTAGAAACATTTTTTTAATCATAAATATATCAAATATGCTTTAAATTATTGAGTTTTATCATAATTATTGATTTTCAGTTTTGACAAATCATGGCAAAAGAAACCTTATTTTATTTCTGCATAAAACACACAATCATGCATTCCATGTAAAAAGAAAAAGAAAAAGAAAAAGAAAAACTCAACTCCAAGAAAATAAACACAAACCAAATTGCGCTCAAGCACGCGATTAAATAGTAATTAATTTATATTTTATTTATTTACCCAAGAGCCCATCTTGAAGCCTGTCGCAGTCGACCAGATAAGCAAACCCGTAAGCCAAGTTCTTCAACGTGGCCTCGTGCAGCTCCAAATCCGACGTGGCAGTCGCGTCGGTGGAGAAAAACACCCTGAACCCTTTCACAAACGCCTCACGCGCCGTCGTTTCGCAGCACAAGTTAGTCATCACACCCGTCACAATAACCTCCTTCACACCCATCTCCACCAGCCGCTCCTGCAACCCCGTGTTCTCGAACGCGCTGTAAGTGTTCTTCTCCACCACCTCGTTCTGTCCCGCGAGACGTCGGATCTCGGGCATGAGTTCTGCCTCCACCGTGCCATCAAGAACGAGATCGTTGTCCCACCACTCCCCAAGCATGCCGTAGTCGGAGGGAGACTTGTGGTTGTGGCGAGTGAAGAGAACAGGGATGGAGGACCGTCTGCAGAGGTCTATGGTAGTAAGCAGTTGAGGTAGGATGGGATTGACCATGGAGGAGAAGTAGTTTTGAACGTCGATGACTAAAAGAAGAGAGGTTTTCGGGTCTGGGTTTCGGCTTCTTGTCTCATATTTCTTGTAAGATGCAGCAGCAGCAGCAGCAGCAGCCATTGAATTATTGAGGTGGAAGAAGAAGGGGTTTTCTCGTAATTACAGAACGAAAGAAAGAGGAGAAAGCATGGAAGCTGCTCTTTCTAGCCCCACGCCTTTCTGATATGATAAAAAAGAAAAACTTGATCGAGTTTGTTTTTTCACACAAAAGTTTTACTGTTAGAGCCAACAAATAAAGCCAAAGGAACAAATTAAACACCAACCATCATCGCACAAGTGTTATTAAACTAAACCCAGTTCTTTATATTTTCCAAAACAGTATCGTTTTAACATGAAATAAAAACTAAAAATTTGAACTTGGATTCATCAACTCAACCTGAGCTTGCTTTAGGCTAGATTATGTGTCGGGTCTGATTTTATAACTATTTCTGCAAATATATATATTTAATTAAAATTTATTATCAGAAAATAAGAATTATATTACCCACAATATACCACCATGAATCAAAATCTGAACTCTTTAGCCATCTTACAGTATAGTTCATGCCAGCATACAGAACACAACTCCAGTGCAAAACCAGCATCGTATGCTCCTGGTTCACATCATCATCATTACCAGCAAAGACATGATCATGTCCCATGTGTGTCTGATCTTCAATCCAAGTAACGAAAGCAATCCTCACCCCATCTGCTGCATTTCATTTTCAAATTAAGAAAGCAGCATTCAATTTGTACGAAGAAGATGGATCCGCGGCCATTACTCAACTGCCAAATCAAGCCCTCAAATTCTCTGCTAGCAACCTTTTCTCCTCCTCTAACACAATAATCAGACACCGGTATCAATGCCCCTTTTGTTGCCAAAGATGTAACTTGTAGCATACCTGTTCCACAAAGTGTGGCGAGCTGTGTCTGAGCACTTAGAAACCTTTGGATGGAAGCGTTAATTGATTTCAAAGGCCCAGCTACGGGCATCCCCGCGAAGAAATGGCTTCTCAAGTATGGTAGAGCCCAAAGAGTGCGTATAAAGACATTCAAGTTGGTA
>Ga0325410_1001535_pt1 | contig 25573 bp, 15 predicted proteins | sample PopdelMetagenome_16_FD_206182 | JGI IMG/M metagenome (GOLD analysis project Ga0325410, IMG submission 206182) | Populus deltoides microbial communities from Bellville, Georgia, United States - Xylem-PdIQD-R3 | ecosystem: Host-associated > Plants > Phyllosphere > Stem > Wood/Secondary xylem...
GCCACCAACACACACTCAAACTTTGACAATATATATATATATATATATATATATATATATATATATATATATATATATATATATATATAACCTCAAAATAATACTATAAGCAAATGCATTGAATTTGAAATGATATGGTGTTGGCTTAAAAACCAAATAATAATGTTTATTTCTGCTTCAAGCATCTTGTGGAAATTTATGTTCCTTTACCTAGTTGCGTTGATTTGACAAATTAACTCGAATTGATTTGAATGGTTTATTTTTAATTATATTTTTTAAACTTTAATATTAGATTGATTAAGAATTGAATATCATAATTTGTTTTTATTTACTTTATATGGGGTCATCATAGTTTCTTGAATCGGGTTGTAGATTTGATATATTAATCAAGTAGGTTTAATATGTTGATATCTTAATATTATTTTACTAAAAAAATATTGTTTTTAATTCAAATTATTCTTTAACTGACCATCTAAATTGTTTTTTTTTGACATCCAAGCCGACTAAATTATATCAAATTAACTCTCATATAGTATTTTTTTTAATTAAAAAAAACATTAACACAGCATATATGTTTTCTTTTTATTTTCAGAAAAAAATTGATTGTTGACCCGTTGTGTGGTGCCGCCAACAATCTAGTGAGATTCTAAAAATTAAGAAAACAGAGATTCAAACAATAAAAAAAATGAAGGATGGGTGATAAACAAAAGCTTTGAAAAGGCTTCCCATGCTTCTGATTTACATTAATTAATGGATGATCTCTACGAAATCCAAATGAAAGATAAAAGAAAAGCTGTACTCGAAAATCAAGGCCTATCCTTCCCTCCCAGACGTATCTCTCCATAAAGTCGTCGTCTTCTTCCCCAAGGGACAAAAACAAGATGACTGCCTTAAGACCTCCCTCCATCCCTCCCTATATTTCTTTGTATCCACTTGCGTCCGGTACTTAAGTATGAGCTGCAAGACAAGAGGAAAATAAAAGGAAGGAGAAAGCAAATAATCATAAGCACATTCAAGTGATGATGATGCTATTGTAATTTGCACAACAGCATATATAATGCAATTTGTCGCATTGATTACAAATTAGGGAATCCACATGGTTAATGAATTGGTTAATAAGCTAGATGCAGGCTTAACAATTAACTAGAAGAAAACAAAATATAACATACCCTTTGTTTTTATATTTTAAAAAAATTGAATTTTTTATGTTATTAAATTATATTTTTTAAAAATAAAAATATTATTTTAATATATTTTTAAAATAAAACACTTTAAAAAAGAACTATCCTACCCGTAAGTAACCTCGAGCTAAAGCTCAGTAAATGTAATGCGCCTCAGTGAACCATTGAGGAAAATATGAAACAAAAGGTATCCTTCCCTCATCAAATACAAGAAAGGGCATGCACTGATGTCTTCAAGTAAAGATTACAATACAAATGTCAAGATCATGGATGGAATTAGCACACCAAATTCCCATAAAATCTTTCGAGCTACCTCCTTTTTGTCTCTTACTATAAAACATGATTACTGCAAAAATCCTTCAATAATACATCTGAAAGAAAATGACAGAACAAGTCAACACTATGCTGCTGACCTAGATCTGAGCCCATTTTCAAGTTGTGCACCAATTTATTATTTTTATTTTAAAAAAAAACAAAAGAGAAACAAAGAGATTAAAAATTAAAATAAATTACTATATGATAGTAATTCAAGGTGCTATTTATATTCGATGAAGGCAATGTGTCCCTGACTGTGAAAAAACATTTCTTTCAACTAACCTTTTGCTCAAGATCGTATTTTTGGCTTTCTACCGCCTTCAAACTGCATTACCCTATTTGTGAAAGGGTTCCAGTACCCCAGATTACTAAAGAACCCATCCATAAATGCAGAAAAGACTATTTCTCAGACAAACACGCGCACAGGCATAAACAGCCAACGAAGAACTAAACACATAAATAAAAGAAGCGAAGAAACCATACCTAGATTGAAAAATTACCTTAAGAAACTAGCAAGAAAGGTACAGAGTCTTGCAAGAACTTCAACAAGATGGACCAACAGTACTTCTACCTTCCTCACTTTCAGATTTTGGATGCTGAAGGAGTTGTTGCGGTTGCTGTTGCTGTGATTGTGGCTGAAGCAAAAGCTCTGGCTGAAGCTGATTGGGTTGGGGCTCTCCTTGTGGTTGAATCTGAAAAGTGTTGTCAAAAGTTCCTAGAGCCAAAGAAGGTGACATGGCAGCAGCAGGATTGACATGGTTAAACCCAGTAGCAGCAACTGAGTTAGCTGGATCAAATCCACCATTAAACCTCACAATTTCATGCTGTCGCTGGGCCTGTGTATGATGCTGATGTTGTTGCTCGTAAGCCCTTAACATCTCTTGCTCTCTCGCAGCCACCACAGCAGCCAGTTGTTGAGCCTCGTATATTTGCTGAGGATGCGCATGATGGTGTTGATGAGTATCCGCACGCATCCCCATTTGTCCAACAGAAGGAATACCCATCATTGGCATCCCATTGTGTTGCATCACAGTTGAAGAAGAAGGATTACCCAAATGTTGTGGCTGCATCAACATAGGTAGCATTGCTTGACCCTCGACATAATTAACCAATTCTTTCTTAGCACTATAAAGATCATTCTGGAGTTGCTTTAGTCTTTGTTGAAGAATAGAAATTAGACCCACACAGCCATAAACCGGATCACGGAGCCGCTCCTCAGCTTCATAAGCAAGTGAATTCACAGCATCTTCACGTTGCGCAGCATTGAGCTCATTGAGAAGTTTAGCAACATTACTAGCACCAAATACCTTGTGTACACTTGCGAATTTCTTAGGCTGGTCTGGTGGAAAATAAGGAGCAAACACACACTCTTGTGTGCATTTTCGCCTCAAGAACTTGCATGCTGCACATGGAGAGTTCGAAGACGACATCTTTACCTTTCCTTAACAACTACAACCAAAACCCATTAAATAAAGCAAGTTGAAATCACTAGGTAACAAGGGAAAAAGGTTTTATTAAGGCACGGAAATCTGATATTCACGAAGATAAAGGTTAAGTGATTCAGAGAAGCTTCGTTTACCAATATAAGGAAAATAAACAATAAATATTTCTCATTTATTTGGGTAAATGATGAATAAAAAACGATATAGATAATGAAACAGTAACTTACAATGAAAGAAAGATAAACTCTAACAAAGAAGATAAGAAAAGGAAAATGAATCATCTGTTAACTGATGGGCTAATAATATTTCACCAGGCCTAGCTATGGTGAGAGACAGGAAGAGAATACTGAAACAGAAAGCAGTGATCTAATTACTACGGGGTGTAATTAATTTACCAAATGAAAAAAGAAAAAAAGAAAAAAAGAGAGCCATAGCCAATGAGTATCCTACAAGCTCTTGCTCTCAATCTCTTTAAAAATGATTTCTTTCAATAAGTCTTGGATTTGGGTGTCTTTCATACTTCATTGACACCTTGAAATGCAAGAAACCATAAGGTGTAAAGGATCCTTCAAGATCTCCATTGTATTTTTCTTCCTCAAAAGAGATGAACAAAAAAAAAAAAATTCTTGTTCTTGTTTTCTCTCAAAACTAAATCAAAGAAATCTTTTAATCTTCATATCCAAAGAGAAATCAGGATTTTATAATCTCAAATAAACAAAAATCCAAAAATTAATAAAACACTAAAAACAAAAAAAACCTTTAAATAAGAACAAAAGACCACCTAAGTTTACCTTCGATAATGCTAAGAAAGATACGTGTTTTCAAAGATCAATCACTCTCCTTGTGTGTGTTCAAAAGGTCCATGTTAAACCTGCAATGAAAACGCTGACTTCTTGAAGGACATAAAAAATGACAGACTGTTTCTTAAAAAAAAACTGTATTAAGAATGGTGGGGAGAGAGAGAGACAGAGACCATTTCGAGAGAGAGAGAGATAGTACGAAACATTTCAGGAATAGGTCACCAAAAAGAGATAACTATCGATCCGATCTTTGAGTTTCAAAATCCCAACAGACAAGAAAGAGAAGAATGTAGGAAAAATAATGCAAACTGTTCTTTTACATAAAGAGAGAGGTATTATGAAAATTAAAAAGAAAAAAAACAGAGGTGATAAAGGGTGAGATGAGGCGAGGGGTTATAGCTTGGAAAGAGTCACCTTCAGATGTCTGTCATTCAAATTTTAGAGAAGTTGAAGAGATCAAAGCTGTCTGATCAAAATTTGGACTGTGTTTTCGTGCGTGAGGGTCAGAGGTCCCCGAGCAAAAATTACATTATATTTCAGACTTACCTCCATGTCCCGTTTCTGTTTGCCTATACTCCCAATTTTTCCTTCTTTTTGACAGATTAGAGCTTCATTCTTTTGTTTTAATGCCTTTGGTGTCAAGACTTGAGACTTTGAGAGCTTACCTAATCAACCATCATTCAAGCACACCTTGTGTATTTTCTTCTTTTTGGTAAAATTGGGTAGCTAAAACATACAGGAATTTTGTCAATTTAAATCAAATTAATCATATCCTAGTATGTTTATTTGAATGGACATTGTTAAACCCTCGCACATAATTGGTTAATTTGATTAGCTTTATTTAAATGAATCAGACTCGATCATAAAAAAAATAAAAAATAAAAAAATCAGATCTATACATGAAATAATTTATGGAAATACGTGTGTTCATATTGTGATTATTTTATTGTATAGAAATTAGATCTCGCTTGAATCTTAAAATACATACCATACTAAGTTACTGTTCGATGGATTTGTTTGCCTTTGTAACATCCTAAGTTGTCCCTGTTATTTTTAGAAACATGAAAAGTGCAAGCTATCTAATGTGTTGTCCCCTTCGAATCCTGATGTGATAGTTGGATTTTTGTTAATCAGGTCATTATATGAACTAATATTTTCATTAAGATCATTGAGGCAGGCTTCATGATATTCATCTAACTTTTTTATTCCGCATCTTGCTATATATATCATACAAGAAACCTAAAACAGCTCCATCTTTTCATGTTGATCTCCTCACAGGTTATCATGGATTCGCACATTGACTTGCTTTGTTTTCGTATCCTCCAATTTTTTTCTGCATATGTTTTTTCTTCAATTTAATTCCTTAATCAAAACCATAATTTTTCATAATACTAGCGGAAAACTCTGCCAGTATTTAAACACTAATTTTGTTGGAAAAATATTTAGTGATGGGATCACATACGGGAATTGGTCATTGAAAAACTTATCATTGATGATTTCTATTTTGTCGGTCATTTCAACAATAATATAATCATCGATGGAGCAGAAAAAGCGCAACAAACAAAAAAGATTTATCAGCATCATTCCATCGGTAATTATATCGTTATGTATAGCATATCACCAATAAAAAGACAGTTTGTAATTCCATCGGTAATTGAATTCATGTTACCGATGGAATTAACTCTTCGATGATGTGAGTATTGACAATGACAATTCCTATAATTTTTTTGAACTCTCAAGAACTTTTCGAGGGACTTAGTTCTCGCCGGTAATTTCATTTGTAATTGTCAGTGACAAGTTCCTATAATTTTTTTCAACTCTCTAGAACTTTTCAAGGGACTTATTTCATCGGTCATTCCTTTTATAATTCAAATTTCATTGGTAGTTCTATCAATAATGTATTTAATATTTTAAAAAAAATTAAAATAAACGTAACATAAATAAATAAATTAAAAGACATAAAACTAAAATAAAAAACCAAATATATATTATTAATTTAAGAAATATCAGTTTGAATACAATTTATCCAGAGGACAAAAATTGAAGGAGGACGAGGTGGAGATGATGGGTCTTTGTTGGGATCAGGTGGGCGACAAGAGAGACCACATGTACCACCAAGATTTGACAATAGTTCCTCGTATAATTGCTTAAGTGTAATTGTCTTGGACATAAGTCGGTTTGTCTCAGCACTATGCCAGGTAACCTGAACTTCAACTTGTTCATACAATCGCCTAGACGACCAGATATTTAGAGCTCAAACTTAATTGCGAGAAACCAACAATCGATATACTATGGCTCATTCATATATCCTTGGTCGTAGTATTTGAGATATCATAAATTTGATTTTTATCGAGTCTATCGGACGATCCAGCATCCAATCACAAATCTGAATTGAGTTTCAAATAGGTTAAATGATCATTCTCGTATCTCTCCTACAATCGGGTGTTATATGTTTCCTAAAAAGAAAAGGAAACATGTGAACAAACTTAAAAAAAAAAAAACAATAACTTAAGAAAAAATTGTTGATATACAACTTACCATAAAACGTTTAAGCTCGATTATCCACGAGTTGTTGCACCCCTTTTCTGATAGTCCTCATTTCGCATGTGAGTTTCTACAAAAAGCTTTATTGATCTTGGATCGCATCCAAGAATCACAGACTGCAAAAATAAAACTATTATTAGTTAAACATATTCATATAAAACAACAATTTAAAAAAATGTATGTAATAAAACATAATCTTACCATCTGCTTCGCATGTGAAACAAATAAAATGGATTCGATGGTGTTCTTGGTAATTGAACCATGAATCTCCATATTCCAATTCTTCATGCTGGATTGCAACTGCCGCATGAAACACTTAAACATCCCGTACTAGATATAAGCTTCTTGGATAGCCTCCAAGATGTGTGGAGATCTGAAATCCCTCCACACGGCCATGTATTCCCAACTTGAAAGAACTTTTTTGTTATGCATATTTCTTTGCTTTTTTTACGCCTCATACCATAAATCATGTAATCTATATGGTAGAAATAATTTATCAATTAAGATAATGAAAAATAAAACTTGAACATCTAAATAAAATATATAACATTTTGAATTTAATCTTATCTAATAACGTTGTGATTCTTCAACACCCTCCTAACAACAATGTTGTTAGCCTCCTCCCAATAAAACTTTTCTTTACACGTCAATTTTATAGAATAATTAGTTCTTTAAAATAAAATAAAAAACTAATCAAATTAAAATAATAAAAATAATTGTTAATGTGTATACTAATCTTGAACTTTCCTAACCAAGCATTAATCATAGGTTTCCATTTAGGATTTTTAAAAACCTAACTCCACTAAAACAAAGACACTTCCATCAACAATGTTATCGTGCGAGCAACCTCCAAATTTGTAAACCTAGAATTCCAATCATGCATTGAAATTAAGTATTCAATAATTATCCATTGTTGTTTATTTTTTAATCATGCAAGAAAAGAAAACAAACCTACATGGTGTGGTTGGGATTATACTAAGCAATATACTTTCTAGGATCATGCTTAGAAGGCACACCTCCTCTCTGAGGCAACATTGCACTTGATGAGCCTGTATCGAGAAACTGTGTCTATGCCTTCAGTGTCTGGTTATGATCAGCACCTAGTGAGCCATGGTCCTTGAAAACACTACCAGAAGAACCAGTAATGTTCTTGTCTGTATCACCCACTAATGACATTGTCTTCGTCATCTAAACATATTAGAGCGTAAAAAAGGTTATAAACATTCTTATTACATCTTAGTTGAAAAATGTTAGCAACATTTCTATACAGGAGACTACCTCAAAATTTTATTACCTATAAATACGCATCAACAAATAAAACCACAAACTAGTTGATTTTATTTATGACTATTATTCATCCATTTTCACTTTTTCAAACACATTCATACAAGTTTAGTAGCAAACCTATTTTACCATCATTTTCCTTCCTTTCATACCTGGGCCAAAATCCAAAACCTAAATTCATGATTTCTTACCTAAAGTACCTAAAATTCAATAACACCATAACATAATGCAACAATATCATTCAAGTACAATTCAAGATAAATTATTTCAAACATACAAACTAAATACTCTTTTACATTCATATATCTATTATAGCTACAAATCTATTAATATCACATAATCTAGACTTATAATGGAATTCTTTCCAACACAATCAAGTCATCCTCCCCTTAGAAGAATCCAACAAAATAGGTGTCACCTTCCTTTCCCCGGGCTTTAGTTCTTTAGAGAATTATCCTTTCAACTTTGATTTTAATATTTGAATGTTCTAAATTGTATTTCGCTTATAATCACGTCTTTATATTAGTTTACGTCAATAAGATGATGGATTCTTATGTCTGAAAGTTACATGAACACTAAAAAAACTGTATTTTCAATTTTAATTGTATTTTTTTCTCATTTACTTAATGTGTTTTTCTATCTTTTATTTTTATTGAATAAAACACTATTTATTACAACGACTACATTAAAATCCCTTCAACTTATGGATGAAAGTCCTACAAAAATAACAAAAAAAATAACATATGCAATATCATAAGTAAAGGAGCTAAGTGTTTTAACAAACTTGTTCCTACGTTTTAACAAACTATTCTAAACAAGTTTTATTTCATGATTTCACAATAAAAAAAAAAAGAGCAAAGACATATTTGGTATGAAGATATAGAGGACATCGTTGAGGATGCAATGAGAGTTAAAGAAAAATGAAAGGGAAGATAAAGAAAAGAAGTTGGTAGAAAGTGAAGAAAGGAAGAACACTGAGACAAGAGAGGAGAAGATGAAAAAAAACATTGAAGAATAGAAATAGAAGACAAATAAAATTAGAGATTCTTGTTTTTTAATTGGAGCTTCTTACTTATGAAATTACCGATGGACAATTAAATATATATTAATTTTTACACTTCATCAGTAATTTCATTGGTAATTAAAACTTAAAAATTTCAATAAAACATGAATTTTTACAAAACCCCTCAAAATTCTCCGATAAAATTTTGTTCTATCGGTAATTCCATCGATGAAATGTAATTGTCAGTGGCAAGGTCATGTAATTTTGTTCCAACTCTTTAGAATTTTCTGAGGGACATAGTTCGTCGATGATTTTGTTTGTAATTATCAGTCGCAAGGTCATGTAATCTTTTTCTAACTCTCTAGAACTTTTTAATGGACTTAGTTCATGGGTGATTCTGTCTGTAATTATTAGTGGCAAGGTCATGTAATTTTTTCCAACTTTCTGGAACTTCTTGAGGAACTTAATTCGTCGATGACTCCATTGGTATTTTGTAGTCATTAGTAATTTCATTGATATAAAACAACTTTTTTTTTCAAAGTGTTTTGCATTCCCTATCTATCCAACCTGTAAATATAGTAAAATTACAACATAGTAACACCATTTCTATTTATAATAATAAAATCATAAAAAAAAAATATATTTCATCAATGTTAACAACAATTCATTGTAAAGGAACAACTAGAAAGATTACATTAAAATCAATTTAATTACACATTGATGTCTTACAATTTCATCATAATTCTCTTTTTCTTCTTCTTTAATTTCATCATAGTCATATCCATCACAATATTTTTTTTATTGAATTGATGCTCGTTGATATCATCATCTTCGTTGACTTCTGTATGTCTACTAGTTCTCAATATATCATTTAACTTCTCAATATCAATATCAATAAAAACATTCTTAACAACATGAAAATTTAAATTTTCTTCTAAGTTGGTATATCAATAAAATTTTCTTAACAACATGTTAAATAACTTGGACATGACTTCTAAGTCTGGTTTTCACTACAGATAATCAATCAATCCTAGAACAATCATTTTTAAAAGAAGAAGTGTATATGAAATAAACTTATTGATATTGATTGGAAAAAACAAATGTATCATCAACATTACAAAGTCTAGCTATTGTATTAATTTCAATCAGACTATAACGGAGAACTACTATGATTTCTCTATTGGTGGTATCATATCAATAGCATTTGAATAAAAAAATTTTCTTAAACTCATTATGATATTGCAGTTCAATCACCTCTTCTAACTTCGTATAATAATCAATTTCAAACTAATTAAAAGTTGAGTTATTTAAAACAAACTCTACTATTATAGATCTTTCTATAATGACTAAACTCTTCAATATGAAAGATATATCCATTAACGAAATATACGTTATAGTACTTGATATTTCTTTCAGGATCAAATTATATTTTAGATATTATTTGATTAAATACCATTCAATTTTTATTTTTGTTTTTAAAAAAAGGTATAAAATTCTTTTTATAATATTAGCAATTTTTATAAAATTCTTCAACTATGAATCCAAAAACTTTTGCAAAGATTGAATAAGCCTATCAAAAAATATTATCAAGAAAAAAACTTAATTTCAATTAGTCACGCTGAATAACATAATTTTAAAATAACATTGGTGTCATCGGGGTAGCCTATTGAAAAAAAAAACAAATCTATTAAATAGTTATCTTTCGATTTCTACTAGTATACAAAGTCTATTAGAAAAATCAGTTTTTTTTAAAATTTAAAAAATAAAAAACAGAAGCTTTCTAATTGCAAACAAACTTTATTAAGAATTATTTTAATTTTTTTTTAAATTAAAAAAACATTTGGGTGAACAAAACAAATATTAAATAACTTTTTTAATTTTAAAAAATAAAAATATTTTTTAATAGAGTTTGTATTCAAATAGGAAACTTAATCATGTTTTTATGGTAGAAAATAATAATTTAGAATCTCAATCCAGCTAAGTTGTTTCCTTTTATTTTTTAAATTTATAAAAGAATAAACAGAGGTTTCTAAATTTTATACAAACTCAATTAAAAAAATATTTTTTATTTTTAATTAAAAAATGTTTTCTCAATAGATTTTGTTCACCCAAACATTTTTTTTAATTTAAGAAAATAAAAATATTATTTTAATGGAGTATGTATACAAATAGGAAACTTAATTATGTTTTTTAGTGTAGAAAATAATAAACATATCTCTTTAATTTAAAAATAACAAAATATATTTTTAATAAGATTTGTATATAAATAGGACAAATAATTAGTTAATAAAAAAATTATTTTATCTATTTTTAAGCAGCTATCTATCAAAAAAGATTTTCAAAAAATTTTTATTTATCAAGATATCTGATTTACTTACATCATTTTATTCCAAATTTTTATTCATAATTATCAATTAACCTACAAAGTTAAGGAATTCTATTGAAATTTAAATTTAAATTGACAACAACTACCCCTATTTGAATTTTAAATTTACCACAACTAATGATTTGTTTTTATAATTATTAATAAATCAATACATTAAAGAATCATATTGAAATTTAAATGGATTATTATTTAAAATAAAATGACGATACATTTAAAAAAACTATATATATTTTTAACCAACAACACAATCTATCAGCGCAATCCATTTAGATTTTCTATTTTAAAAAAAAAACAAATTGAAGGTGTATGCATAATTTTTCAATAGAAATTTGTTAAAAATGTTTGATCCATATACTATTTATATAAAGATTGCCGTGGGTTTTCGGATGTCGGATGGTAAAAATGTTTGATCCTTATACTATTTATATAAAGATTTATTTTAGAAAAATTTGTTGCAATTTATTTTAAATATACCATTATGAGTGTTGTTCGATGATTCATATGAAACTTATCGAACATGAATTTAATTAATTCTTACATGTAAGAAATGTTCCTAGAATATATAGCATAGATATAAAATAAAAAAAAATACAGTGTATACATATATTTCACATAAATGACCTAGATTATACTAAATCATTGAGTCCTGCCAAGTTTAATTAATTTTTTTCTGAAAATTTAAAAAAAAAAATCCAAGCGCTAACATGTTCTCTAGTAAAATAAAACATACAGGATTTACCCTATCAAAATATAAATCAAGCAAAAGAGAGTATTCTGAAAACTTTTGCAGCAGCAACTAATACTAGTATTGCCGTGAGTTTTCAACCTGTGTACACGTGGATATACAATTGTATTTATAGAAGAAGTCTTACCCTAGAGATTTTAACCCAATAGGCTTTGGATACTAGGCTAGTATAACTTAAACCTTACTGTGGTTTTTCTTAATACATTCCAACTTAAACTTCTCTTGGCTTTCCTTGATACATTCCCGCAAGTTCAATGGGGTGAAGAAACCACATTCAACTTGGTCCGAAGACAGGAGGAGCGAGCTGGCGATAGTACCTTAGTAAGAATTTCAGCAAGTTCATCATCAAAAGATATAAATCAAACTTGTAGTTCCTTTTGAGTAACCATATTACAAACAAAATGATAGCAAATTTCAATATGTCTCATTCTTGTATGGAAAACTAGATTAGTTGTCAACCTAAGTTATCATACATACCACAAAAGAGGAGAACTTCTATGATGTAAATTCAGGTAGGAATATAGATATTTGATTTTGACTATTGATTGATGATTTGAATCAGTTATGTTCAATCAGGTCTTTGATATATGATTTATCAAGAAAACAAAATTTTCAGATTAAGACAACATTAATACAGACTATAAATGATTTTTCTATGTATGTGATGGTTTTGGGTTGAAACACATGAAAAAATAGTTTGTTCATATTGGATGAGAAATAATAAAGCCTTTACCTTAATAAATGGTGGTAAAACTTATTTTTTTTATTCCTACCGGAGGTTCTTGCCAGGTCATCATCAATACGAAAACAACATAAAGAACTTCTTGAAAGGTAAAGTTGACAGGGATATTGCATCGCCAATACTATAGGGTGACGAATTGTATGATGTAGTTTCGCAATATAAGAGCATTGTATTTGATTTTCATTCTGGTAAGCAAAAATTTTGTGGTTTTGATGTGACTCATAATTGGATAAAACGCAATATATTTTGAGATCTTTCTTATTAAAAAACTAATATCATCTATCATAATTTAGATGTTATATATAACAAAAAGAATGTGTTTGACAATATTTTAATACGATTATGGACATGAAAGTGAAGGATAAAAAGACAATATAAAAGCTAGAATAGATCTAGCTTTGTATTGTGACCTTTGAAATATAGAGTTTATTAAACATGCTTCATTAATTGAAAAAAAAAAAGTATCAATCGAAAAATAGAAAGTGTCCTATTTAATACCTTGATATATTTTAAAACTTGAAATGTATATGGACAACAACTAAAGTTGAATGACCAATAATTGACAAGACTCTAACAAGTATCTTTGCACACTAATTGGCAAGACTATTAATCACCACAAGATTTTGAAATTTGTTAGTTCTTTTTTCAAATTATTAGTCTTTTTCCCCTCCATTTGTCTCATGCGTGGAGACCAATTGAGTCAACAAGGCCTTCTTCTTTGAAACACAAGGTCGCATGGACCACTAACTAGTTGCAAGAACTCAAGGGTCCCAAGCAAAAGGAAAGGGAAAATATTGGCATTTTCCTCAAGCAAAAGGAAGAGTTCCTGCTTGGCATTTTCCTTTACTTTTGTTATCATCTACGTCTATCTTTCTCGGAAACTTATTTTAGGCCTTCCTTCTCTTTAGATGGTCCTTCTCATAATCTCTTAAAAGAATGACTTTTTGTAGCAAAACCGCGTGTGGCAGCTATTGTGAAGAGAAATTGCATGGAACAAGTCTTCGACTAAATTATTTGCAACGTTATAGTTAGTATTTAAAGTTTAAAATTGAGCAATGGTATCCTTAAGCTATCAAATTTAATCTATTTAATGTCCCATAAAAATCTATCAATAGACTATTTTTATGTAAATCTTTTGCATGTTTCATAACATTTTTCACTGACAAAACTCGATCACACAACAATATATTTGAGAAAGTTATATAAAAAATTACAAAAAAATAAAAAAATAAAAGATATTTTATTCTCATTTAATATTAATGATCAAATTATTTTAAGAATTATAAATATTAGGGTAATGTATAAATTATTCATAAAACATTAATTGTTAATATCATCATTAAAAAAAAAACTTATTTTTCTTGAAGACAATGGCATCATTGGATAATCCTTAAATATTATTTTAATAAATTTATTTAAAAAGAGTTTTTGTTAAAAATATTACAGAAAAGGAAAAAATAAAGGCATATTTAAGAAAAAAATCCAGGCATTAAAATACAGGCAAGCATGATCCTAGAAGACCAGCTCATGCTCCTAATTTTTTCTATAAATAATAAATCAAACAGCGCATCATTTTATATTTGACTTTTCGACAAGCAGAGGTGGCTAAAAATTCTAAGTCTAAACTTTGGGACCTAAAAATTCAATTGCTAACTTGTTTTTACCTGAAAATATACCAAAAACATCCTGGAAACCTTAATAAATTCATTTTCAACCCTAAAAATCCTATAATCACTCCAAAAAAAAATTCTAAATGAATCAAAAACATCTTTATGGATGTTAATCTACTTTTTATGACAACTTCAAAGAAAGACACCACCTTTATTGAACCCTTCAAAGAAGAATCCATTGATACAAATATCAGCCTTTTGTGGTTGGAATGTAGCCCAATGAAGTTTAGGACTAAAAAAAAGTATTCAAGTTTACAAAAAAATATGTATGAAAAAACAATATTCAGTTCTAACATTTATCGGCTCAACTATACAAAATATATGCTAGTAAAAATAATTCTTCATTTGCCAAAGAATTATAAGTCCAAGCCCAAAATTAAAATAGGTTAGTCAAAAAAATAATTTTTTATAGTTCAAAAAATTATTTTACAATAAACTCAAACCCTAGACCGACTAGAAGCCCAAGCACAAGTTGGGCCAGTACGCGTGTGTATGGGTTTAAGAATAAAGATCACTTTTCTTATACCTCTTTCTTTTAAAAGCTTGGGTGTACTTTATATGGGTTTAAGAATAAAGATCACTTTTCTTATACCTCTTTCTTTTAAAAGCTTGGGTGTACTTTGGACTCAATTTTAACTTCTCGACTTTCTATTTTATAAACACCAAGAAAGTTTTGTTTCTTTTTTATGTTGCATAAAGTTCTTTTAAGGAGTAGAGTTTTACCAAAATATGTCAATCAATTATTCTTTAAGATCAATTTCTTTTTCACCAATAATTTATTTAAAGCATGTTAATGTTCCATGTTAAAGAGCTTATGTTGAAGATTAAATTCCAACAAAGTCTTAACCCTAAAAATGAGTGGATTCTACTTTTAACTTGACCTCAAATGTACTCATTGACCATATTCTTAATTTTTCAATAATCCTCAACATAAATAGAAATTGTGTAATCATTTTTAAAATTACTCAAAGATTTGTTGAGAAATACAAATTTACTAGATCACTACATCAGGATAGCTATATTTTGATACATCATGATAGGCATATTTTGATTTTGAACCTTTTTTTAGTAAAATACTATAAGATTTACTCGAAAATATAGTAAATGCGAGGTCTTGAACTATTTTGTCTTTTATATAAATTAAGATAATATTACTCATATAGTTTTCTACATGGAGATTTCATTTGGTTCTCACAGTTGCTTTTATCTTTGAATCTTCCTTAGTGAAATACTATAGAATTTACTCGGTTATATAGTGAACATGATGTCTTAAACTATTTAGCTTTTTGTGTAAACAAATAAAATATTATGCACATAGTTCTCTACCTAGAGATTTCTTTTAGTTCTCACTTTTAAGTTCATTTTGGCTTTGAACAACTACTGGATTCATAAGTGCTCAAGAGAATTCAACCTTATCGAAATTATCAAAGAAACAATCATATTTCTCATTTATATAGGTGATCTTTTATTAAGATGAATATGTTATATTTCACTTGGTGTACCAAGATATAAAAATAATTAAGAACACAGATCACCCTTTATCATATTGCAGCTACCATTTATTTTATCATATGAATAAATAAAAAATAATATTTTTCAAGTGCTACCAAGAATGTTATATGAATTAGTTTTTTAATTAAACCTAGATCTTGGGATCTTTAATCAACTAGATATAGTTGTCATCATTACACTCTTTTATCTTTAGAAGCTTTAAGGTCATTCCCCTTAATGAATTATACATAAGCTCTCTCGACAAACTTTTGATTAATGGATCCATATTATTTTCCTTTTACTTTACATAATCAATTAAAATAATTTCATTTGAGAAAAAATATTTAATGGTATTATTTTTATTATGTATTCTAGACTTACCATTATACATACTACTTTATGTCCTTCTAATTGTTGATTGATTATCACAATAGACATAAATAGTTGGTATTGGTTTCAACCAATATAAGATATCATTTAAGAAATTTCAAATTCATTTGGCTTCCTCTCCAGCTTTATCAAAAGCAATAAACTCTGATTTCATCTAGGTTTTACAATACACCTTTGTTTATAGTATTTTCATGACACAGCTGCTCCAGCGAGGATGAAGACATATCCACTTATGGATCTTAAGTCCTTGGTGTTAGATATCCAATTGACATCATTATACCTTTCTAGTACCGTTGTGTAACCAATATAATATACTTTATAGTTCAAGGTATACCTCACATATTTAAGTACCCATTTTACCATTTTATTGTCTTCTAATGATTAAGGATTCCTTATAAATCTACTTAACCAAGTAAGCAATATTAGGACTTGTGCAATTTATAATGTACATTAGGCTTCTAATTATTTGGAAATATTCCAAAAGATTTATTCTCTTACCTCTATTTTTGGATAGATGCATATTTATGTCAATTGGTGTTTTGATAGTACTATCATAACATTTAGAAAACTTATCAAAGATTGTATCAATATAATGAGATTGTGACAATACTAATTGATTAGATGTCTTACAAATATTTGTTCCTAGTATAACATCTGCAACACTCAAGTCTTTTATGTCAAACTTGTTGGTTAATATTTTTAGTAAACTTGATCAAGTGATCATCATTGCTTAAAATTAGCATATTGCCCATAGAGAGACATACTATGACATAACATTTATCTATATTTATGACACAAACACATTTATCAACTTTATTGATTTTGAATTCATTTGACAGTATAACCTTGCAAAAAAAAATTATGTCATTGTTTAGGTGCTTATTTTAAACTATGTAATGATTTAACAAGCTTATAGACTTATTTTCTTGTCCATTGATAACAAACCCCTCAGGTTATTTCATATAAACCTCCTCATCAAGGTCACCAATTAAGAAATTTGTTTTTACATCTATTTGATGTATTTTAAGTTTGTTAATAGTTGTGATGACTATTAATATTTGTATGTAAGTTATTCTTCACAAAGGTGATTATATTCAAAATAGACCACACCTTGTTGTTTAAAACCTTTAACATCAAGTCTAACTTTATATTTGTCAACAGTATCATCAGTTTTCATCTTTCTTTTGAAGATCCATTAATGGCCTAATGGTTTACTTTCAGGAGAAATATCTACTAGTTTTCATGTATGATTATTTATAATTGATTATATTTCACTATTGACTAGCTTATTCTAATATGAAGCTTCAGGACATGACAATATCTCGGAATATGTTTAAGGTTCATTCTTTAACAAGTATGTTAGAAAATCAAGACCAATATTTTGGTTGTTTTTGCCCTTTTACTTTTTGTTTCAACTTCATAATCTTATAGTTAATGATGACTACTTGAGCTAGCTTCAATCATTCTCTTAAATGATTGATTTTTTTATGCTTGCTTCCATGAAAACACATCTTTAAAGAATGAAGCATTCATTGATTCATAATAGTATTAAGTTGAATATCCTCAATACTTGACTTGTGTACAAGAAATCGATACAAAACTTGATATTCATCATATTTTTTAATGTTTTATTCTACATTCTACAATTTTATTTTATTAAGATCAATAGGAGCAGTAGTTTGATGGATAATACAATTTTAGGAATAGAATTCATCAAATGATGTTTCATATTCTCCACCTCTATCACTTTTTATTACTTTTATTTTCTTGTTAAGTTGATTTTCAACTTTATTCTTTTAATATTTAAACACTTCAAGAGCTTTATCTTTGCTTCTAAATAAATAAGTATAGCAATACCTTGTGCAATCATCTATAAAAATAATATAATACTTTTTTCCATCTCGTTTTTGCATAAACTTTAATCATTAATATCCGAGTGAATTAAATTCAAAAGTTCACCATTTCTTTCAATTGTTTAAAAAGATAATTTTGTGAATTTTGATTCTATACACATTTCACACTTATAATTTTTCTCAAAAATCATACTTAGTAATAATTAATGGTGTATTAACATTTTTATATAATTATAATTTGCATAACCTAATATGTCATGACACCCATCACAAGACTCGAGCAAATACAAAAAGACAAACTTATTATTATTATTATCATCATCATCATCATCATCATCATCATTATTCATTACATTCATCTTAAAAAGCCATCACAGAGATACTCATTTCTTATAAACTAAAAAGAAATTACTATAAAGAAAGATATTGGGTTCCCAATGCTTCTCCACGCCTAAAGATACATTAACCTTGATATGCTTTACTCCTGGCCCCACAAGGTTTTGGAGAGTATAAGTTTATCACTCTCAAAGATTATTTTAAAATTATTTTTTTCTCAACAATAAGCCAGATACTAAGTTCTTTTTATTGTCGACAACATGAATTACTTTGTTAAAGATGAGAATCTATATAGAGGTCATCTTCAGTATAACTTTTTCAACACCTAGTACCTCGTAGGTTGATGAGTTCTTCATATATAGGTTTCCTTCATCCACTTCTTTGTAAATGAAAAACATCCTCTTCTTTTCACATATAGGTCTTGTAACACTAGTATCTATCAACCACTGCTCATGATTATTGATCAAGTTGACTTAGGGTGTGCTTGAGATTGTAGTAGCGGTGGTGGTTCAAAGTGTTTTTTGCTTAGAAATGCATCAAAATAAAGTTTTTTTTATTTTAAAAAATTATTTTTGACATTAGCACATCAAAACGATCCAAAAATATAAAAAAATCATTTTAAGAAAAAAAAATAAAAAATTTTCAAAATTTTAGGGAACGGGATTTGCATCGCGTTCCCAAACACACCTTTAAAAAACAACTGCGAATAAGTTCATTTCCAAAAATTCATTTATGAGGTGATCAACCTTAATGACATTGATTTGAGCAATCCTTTTCTTATGGTTTTCTTGCTAACCTAGTACCTTGTAGATTGATAAGTTCCTTATGTATAGGTTTCCTCCACCCATTTTTTTGTAAGTGAAAAACACCCCCTTCCTCGCGGATACATATCTTGTAGCACTAGTATCAATTCATTATTGCTCAGGATTATTGATCAAGTTAACTTCAAAAACAACTGCGAATATATTCATTTCTGAAACTTTATTTGTGAGGTGATCAATCTTAATGACATTGGTTTAAGCAATTATTTTCTTATGGTTTTCTTATTGACCTTTATTTTTATAATCCTTGGTTAAATGCCTAGTCTTATTACAAATAAAGCATTTGCCATTAAATTTCTTAGCAATTTTTTTTCCCTTCATAGCAAGCTTTTTCTTTTAGTTTTTATTGTGGGACTTTTCCATTAGTTCCACAATGTTTTTCTTAGAGGTCTTGGCATTTCTTTTAGACAACTTGTTTTCCTCTTTTATCCATAACCTTAAACGAAATCTTCAACTCTCATCTTTTTTTACTTATGCTTAACATAGTTCTTGAAGTTATTCCAAGATGATGGTAATTTTTTAATAATTATAGCCACTTCAAAGGATTCATGTAGTGACATACCTTCAACATATATTTCATACAAAATGAGTTGAAACTCTTGAACTTGGTTCATGACAGTTCTTGAATTAACCATCTTGAAATCTAGAAATTTTATGACTATGAATTTTTTTCATGTATCATCTTTAGCCTTGTACTTCTTGTTTAAAGTTTTCCACAATGTCTTTGCATTTTTTATTAAGCTATACATACAATATGATGTATCGTTTAATTTATTCAAGATGTAATTCTTACACACAAAATCATTTTCCAAGCATTCACAACTGCCACCGTAGTTAGATCAAATTCATCATCTAATAGCTTTTGCGCTTCTTCAGTCAAAGACTCTGCCGATTTCAAGATAGTTAAATACAATAGCATCTTTAGCTGCCACCTTTTTAAATTCAATTCATTAAATTTTTTAGGTTTCTCACCATGCACCACAAAAAGCATTAGTGGAATCCTCATTATCGAAGTAATACTTACCGAAGCAATATTGGTTGGGACAACAAGATCTTAAGCATAAGAAGTACAAGATATGATAAAATCTATAAAAATAAAAATAAACAATAGCCAATGATATATATATATATATATATATATATATTGTCTTCGCAATAAGCAAGTAATAAAAGATAAACTTCTAATAAAACAACTTAATAAATAAAAATATTGAAATTATGCAAGATATATATAAACAATTTTGTATGATTAAGTTCAACAAGATAAATTTTTAAAACATGCATCATACCAAAATAATATGTTTATACAAGTCTAACAAAAAACATGAACAACCAACAAGATTGTGAAAACATGTATAATCTCAAAACAATCTTTAAAAAGAATAGTTTCTAAAAGGTATTTGGCATGCACCAAAGTATATTATTGTTTTTCTAGCAATATATATATATCACTTTAGATCTTTTTAACATGCATCAAGCTAATATGATTTTGTTTAAGCAAAATAAATAAATATAGCATATCATTTAAGATAGCAAAAAAACCACATATATTACTAAATAAATAACATGCAAGTTAAAGTTTTAAGATTGTAGTCCAAAAACTTAGCATAGATTATTTAGTTTATCATCAAAAAGGCATGTTAAACAAAAGTTATCCAAGAAAAAACTAGAGTTTATACAACTTTAAGACTATAAGCATGTAAGAACATGACACGTGATTAATATGTTATCAACATAAATAAAACAATATAAAGATATTGGCATGCATACTAAGCATATATTAAATTTGCAATTAGTATCAAAATAAAGTCCTAGCATTCATACTAATTATATAATATATCTAAGTTTAAAATTAAAAAAAAAAGATATTTACTTATTGAAACATTTTAAAATAATAAAGTTTTTATTGATGTCAACGATGAATCTTTTGCCTTTAAAACTTTATTACTTCTCTCTTGCTGCAGATGATGTTTGCAATAAGTCTCACAAGATTCCAATAACATCACGTTAGTTTATATGCACTTCTAAATAAAGTCTTAGAACCAAAGTAAAAAAGACTTAATTATCTCTCAACAAAGTGAACTTCAACTCTAGATTTGAAAGAAAAACCAAAACATAAAAAGAGAAGGAAAACATTAAAAATAAGGTGATGAAGAATGTGTAAAATCTAGAGAGAAAAAACTTATTAGAAACTCTTCTTTCACCACCCCTTTTTAAAGTAGATTTTGGAAGCTAAAAACTTAAAGAATTAATTCCGATTGAAAAAAAATATTTTTAGCCATCATTATCAACTTTTGATTAGCCACCATAAATTAATAATTAAACTTCAATATTTTGGCCATAAATCTAAATTTTTAAGTTGAAAAAATTATATAGTTTTACAAAAAAATATTTCTAGAAGAGAGTGTTCATGTTTTAACATTTATGTGCTAGACTGAACAAAAAATGGCCTGAAAAAAATAAATTTTTTTTTTCAAAGAATTATAAACCCAAGCTCAAGCCCATAATTATAATAGGTTGGTAAAAAAAAATAATTTTTTGTGGTAAAAAAAGTATTTTACAATAAACTCAAACTCAGACCCAGCCCAAGCACGAGCTGTGTCAACGCGCATGTGTGGAGGTTTAAGCCTAAATTTCACTTTGCTTAAAACATCTCCTATCTATAAGATTGAGTGTTTAGGGTCTAATTTTAACTTCTCAACTTTTTATTTTATAAATACTAAGAAAGTTTATTTTTTCTTATATAGGATAAAGTTCTTTGTGAGGTTTTAGGTTTTACCAAAACATTCTAAAAAATAGTTCTTTGAGATTAATTTTTCATTCACCAATAATTTATTTAAAACATGTTAATGTTTTATGTTAAAGATTAAATTACAATAATGTCTTAACCTTAAAAATGAGTAAACTCCACTTTTAATTTAAAATATTATTTTTATATGTTAAAAAAAACACTTAAATAACTGTTATCATTCTTCATAACACTAACTATAAAGAAAAGCTACGTTTTATTATATTATTATTATTATTATTATTAATACAGAGAGAGAGAGAGAGAGAGAGAGAGAGAAGAAGAAGAAGAAGAAGAAGTTAGAAAATACAGCGCCCTTCAACCTTTTTGCAATGTTCTTTGCATCTTAATTTGAATCTAGTATATGCATTAGTGACCGCGGCACTGACTGAATAACCAGAGCACGCAAGGCTTGTCACATGCTATTGCCTCTACTCTTCGTGGAACCTTCCAAATCGTATGATTCAAGAAACTTCGCTTTCCGGATCCATATTCCAAAATGGCAGCCAAAATTGATCATTATAGACCTTCTGGGAATCTACTTTTAGACGTGGGAACTCAAATCTCCACGTAAGCATCACCACCATTTCGTTATCCGATACCCGAGTCTTTTTTTTTAAAAAAAAAAAGCATGTGACCTTCTTTTCGAAGGCGGGTCCACCGTCCACGTTTCTTGTCGGAAAGATATTGCTTGAATGCGGTGCGCTCAGTTCCTGATCATCTTCACAGATTATTGGCTGAAGGGATCGATCAATGAGGAAAAAAGGATCGAATAAAGGAATAAATCGATGTGTGGAAAGACATACACCACGACCACGTAGAAAAAGAAGATTAGCCCATGTTTCCAACAGCAAAGGTGGGAAATAAGCCATGGGAGAAGATAATATATAGTATTCTTTAATTAGTTGTTCATCATTCACCTCACATGGTTTCCGGTATTGGGATTGCAAATTAGAAAAAATCTTGAATTCCTTTTTCTGGTGACTAGATGAGAATAATCCAAGCAGTGTCGTTTAAGAATCATTGATGTCGTTGATAATTGAGACTCTGTCACACTTAACCAGATTTTAACGGATGGCCAAAATATATATATATACATAAACTCGACGGATAATTATAAAATCATGGAATATTTTCAAAAAACAAAGACGGTGGTAGACCGAAACTAGTTTAATAAGGGAACAATGTGAAATTAAAGTGAGTTCTGAAATGTTTAGCATTAAAGAAAAATAAAATAAAAAAACATTGCAATGGGATCGAATAGACAATATGTTAGTAATAATAATTAATGACGAGATATATACGTGGGTAACAATTAACAGAACCTTAAATATAATAATTTTTCTTAATTTCGTAATCATCTATGTTAAAAATCATAATTATAAATATTATACTACTTTTAGTTTCATTAATAACGCAAATGGCTCTTTCCTATAATTACACTTGTTAATTATCTTATAATCCAGCTTTCAAGTATAATTAATTCAAGCAAGCCTTACACACACACACACACTCACTGAAGGTTTATTATGACAATAGAGATGGGCAGAAGAGTATGAAAATAAAATAACAAATGATAATTGATACTTGAAATAAATAAATAAATAAAGTCATGATTTAGGTGGGTCTTAAAATTGAGTAATTAATTGATTAATTTAGTATGCAAAGAGAGTATTAATGACGTTTGTATAGGTGTAGGCATGGGAGTACTGCTACAATAATCAATGGATACTGGAGAACCGATAGGAGTGGGATCCACTCATCGTCATCATGAGAGCTCGGTTTTTGGATGGTTGCAAACCTACCAGGGTTTTGACAACGACGGGCGGCTCCAAGTAATATTTTCTTGTAAAGGGAGTCATTTCTATAAATGCCCATTCTTACCGCACTTCATCCATGCAAGCATAGTTTTGGTATCGTAGAGTAGAGGAGAAGCAACATGGATTAAAGCTAGTTGCGAGATGGAATCCAGCAAGAGGGTCTCAAAGAGAGAGTCTGGTATAATGTATTTATCATTTTTTAGCTGTTATTCCATGTTTTTGTTTTTGAATCTCTAACATGCACAGTATCATTCCTTAGACTTGCAAACAGAAAGGAGAATTTTGCCGAGGCACGAGAAAGGGATAGAAGCTGGAGATGGTGAAGATTAGCGAGTGACATAAACGCACAAGAAAAGAAAAGGAAGTAAGGGAAAAATATCGAAGGAGTAAGAAAAGAATGAGAGTATTAAAGAGAGGAAACTAATCTAATCTCCCACTCTTAGCTTCATCATCAAGATTAGAGGAAGCTAAAAGAGGGAGATTATATTAGTTTCCTCTCTTTAATTACTCTCAACTCCTTTCTTATTTTTTCGGATTTTTCCCTTCTTTTTGTCCTTCTCTTGTGCGTTTTTGTCCCTCGCTAATCTCCACCATCTCAGCTTCTACCCCTTCCTTGCTCCTTTTGTTTGCGAACTTTAAGAGATGATACATGCTTGAGATTCAAGGCAACAACAACCACATGCAAAATAAATAATATTGTGGTAATAAGATAGATGCCAGACTCGCCCTTTGAGCTGATCTAGCTGGATTCCTTTGGTACTAAATAATTAGACAACATACAAGTGAAGGCGAATCAGAGGAATAGGTGTTTCAACTTTACAAGAGCTTAGATACATAATGGGCTCTGTGAAGCAACTGTGAAAGCAGGAACCAAGCCCAAGAAACGCAAACCCTTAACCCACAAAATCTGAAAATATCAAATCCTCAGCGGCTTTGGAACAGATTCAAGCCATTTTCAACTGTCACGTCTCTTTTTGGCCTCACCACTTTCCCTCTGTTCAACTTTAGAGATGAGAAGTTGATGTTGTGGTGCCTGGTGTCTTCAAAGGAGAGCAGGCCCTCGGTCCTAAGACACGCAACTTTGCTTTTTCCCTTTTTCAGTTGTGGGTTTTATGGTAAAGTTTATGAATTTCTTTAAATAGCTTTGAGTCTGGTATGATGATTTTGTTTGCAGGGGATGGCAGATCTGTAATGTTTTTTTTAATTTTTTTTGCTGCTGCTTAAAAGCCCCAACTTTTTAAGTCCTCAAGGTGAAGCATCTTCTGTGGTAAGGATGAGAAAATGCAAGATTGTGCCGACGGATTTGGAGAAGCAGAGAGAGCCTGCAGAGGATACATAGCCTATGGATGGCAAGAAAATGATCTCTCTGTCTGTATGATTAGTAAAACTTTTCAAGGAGGAGAATTAGAAGAACACATCTGTTGTTTTTGCTTGATTATGGCTCAGGGTTGCCCCACCTTAGATTCCTAAACTAGATGCAGACCTGCCTAATTCTTTCCAGCATTATCAGAAATGTCAGGTAGACCTGTTGGCCCAAAATTACAAGGCCGTCAGCATTTCTTAGCTTTGTTGGGTAGTTGCGAGGAAATATGTGTCGGTAATTGATTACTGCAAAATTGACCATTCTGTAGATATGATTACTACAAAGAGACATTGGTAGTCCATTTCCTGTATTAATCTGCTCTCATCTCAGCATTAAACAAGATCTGATCTCGTCCATTAATTGGTTTGGCAGACAAGTTCAGCGATAAATCTTGCTATCTGCATGCCTATTGTGGAAGCTATTCTCTACTGCAGTCTATGCACACCTCTGTGTATCGTGATAACCTCAAATCCTTTGTGATTCTACAGTAACACCGAAAACCCAGTTTTTATCCTGGTACAAAAATCAATTAATGGTTGAGATTTCCTGTATGCATAAAGGGGGCTTTTCTCCCTTGAAAACAACACCACTGAGTCATA
>Ga0325410_1001536_pt1 | contig 25556 bp, 23 predicted proteins | sample PopdelMetagenome_16_FD_206182 | JGI IMG/M metagenome (GOLD analysis project Ga0325410, IMG submission 206182) | Populus deltoides microbial communities from Bellville, Georgia, United States - Xylem-PdIQD-R3 | ecosystem: Host-associated > Plants > Phyllosphere > Stem > Wood/Secondary xylem...
AAAGGTTTTACTCTCATAGACCGAATATATCTACCACATGCTCTTGATATTTTGTCATTTCTTCCGGGATTTAGTCCGAATATCCTCCTCTAAACCAGAAAGAATTAATGTTTTGTAAGTGCTTGGGTGCAATACTGGTGATGAATGTAGCTAGATTATTAAAGAGCTCATAAATAGAGGAGGAGAATAAGCCAACTATAAGGGAAAATATCATTGCTCCTAAATCTAGGGAAAGGCAACACTAAAAATGAATGCCTACCTCACGGCTAACCAAAATTATCTGGGAATTAGACAACATCTAAATAGTTTGTGCCTCTACCTGTCTGTTTTACTACAAACATGGTATAAAGAAAGAAGAATGGAAAGATAGTTTGCCACAATTACATCGGACGAGCCTCCTAGCGAGGCCTTTTAATTTGTGGAGAAGGAGAAACATACAATGGCTATTACAATGAAATCTTTGGCGAACGCCCTCCTTATCTTGTGCTTATTAGCCGCCTCTTGTCAGGCAAAGGGTCTGGGACGCCATGCTCCTGCCGCAATATCACCTCGCCGGACCGCTCCTAGAAGAGACCCGAATGAAAAGGTCTTCAACGTGTTACAGTACGGAGCAAAACCTGGAGGAAAACAGGATAGTGCATTGGTAAGGAGTTGATATTTTGGATACTATGTAAGTTCATAATATATAAGTTGGAGTTTAATTTTCAGGACGAATATGGAACGTTGAAATTGAAGCATGACAATGGTTGTAATCATCTGTTAAAAGAAACTCACATTGGATGAGGGCTCAGAATATTATAATTGGCAAAAATATCTGAACTTTCCCTTGATTTTCTCATCAAGAGATTTTGATGAAATTGATTAAAAAGTGGGCTTGGCCTTTGCAGTCTTTCATCCGAGCATGGAGGGCTGCATGCAATTATAGGGGAACGGCAAGGCTACTTATCCCCATGGGAACCTTCTTGATAGGGGCAACTATCTTCCAAGGACCATGCCTAGGTCCAGTACCCATTAAGGTTCAAATTGCAGGAACACTGAAAGCTGTACCAGACCCTAGCATGTACGAAGAAGATTTCTGGATCTTGTTTGAAAAGATCAACGGCTTGCTGGTTACTGGTACAGGCACTGTTGATGGCCAAGGCAATGCTGTCTGGAAATACAACGACGGTGGTTCCAGGTTCCCAAGTGTAAGGAACAAAATTATCTTGACATACATGCACTTGCTAATTAGTAATTAGAGAATATGGGATTAATTTCAATTTCATAATGATTCTTCTTTCCACTTGCTAATTAGTAATTAGAGAATATGGGATTAATTTCAATTTCATAATGATTCTTCTTTCCTTTTTTTTGTAATTATTTGTGGCGCAGTCTATAAAATTCAATCATGTAGCCAATGGGATTATAAGACAGATCACCTCTGTTAATCCCATGGGTTTCCACATATCCATCGTTCTGTCCCAGAACATCAGGGCAAAAAATCTTCATATAACTGCTCCTGCGACGAGCCCCAATACCGATGGAATCCATATAAGCCAATCCAGTGTCGTGAAAGTATCCAGAAGTGTTATCAGCACCGGTGATGATTGCGTTGCTATAATTCAAGGAAGCACCGATGTCAGCGTTAAAAAGGTTACCTGTGGGCCTGGACATGGCTTCAGGTAAGTCTCTGTTGAAAGTTTCAGGAAACACGCACGCTTTTTATTTATTTTATGAATATACTTGGAGGAAGCAATTTTGCTACATATGTTCCTAAGAACCTTTCCTTGTTTATAACTTACATATCCATGCATATATATATATATATATATAACAGTGTTGGTAGCCTTGGCAAGTACCCTGATGAAAAGGACGTGAGAGGAGTCGTCGTGACAAACTGCACACTAAGGAACGCTGACAATGGAGTTAGAATCAAAACATGGGGAGGATCACCACCAAGCCAGGCTTCAAACATTCTTTTCCAGGATATTATCATGGACAACGTTAAACGCCCCATTATTATTGATCAAACCTATGGATCAAAAAGCAACTCGGTTCGTTTTCTTTGACTAAATTATTTTATCGAGGCTTCTTTCATCCTTCACGGGTACTTGGAGATCGATGAATAGTTTCATATTGGTTTTTTATTTTTGGCAGCCATCAAGGGTAAAGATCAGCGATGTTCGATACATAAACATCAGAGGAACCTCCGCATCAGAGGTTGGAGTCGATCTTAAGTGTAGCGAGGCTGTTCCTTGTGAAAAACTTTACTTTTCAAACATCAATTTGAAGTACTATGGGCCAAAGAAGCTACCTTTCACTTCTACGTGTACGAATGCAAAAGTCAACTATGTTGGCAACCAATTCCCACCACCTTGTCGATAGGAGTTGGAAATTTCGTTCTTAATTTATTTTACATAAGGAGATGGTTTTTTTTGGGATTTGTAGAAATTAGTTTGTATCTCTTTCACATATCATGCTACTTTAATTTGCTTGTCATTGATTGATCACGCACGCACGCTGCAAATATCACCGTTCCGTCGATGATATATTACACCTTCACATTTTCTGGTGGCTTGTTTGTTGAAAAATCAGTGTAGGAAAAGCTTACGGAGAGTAATTCAAAATGGCAAATTTAAAGAAATTGAAGAAAATTTGAGAGAAAGGAATATTTCATTAAATTTTTTTTCTTTTATATAATTTTTTTCTATTACATTTAAGCATCATGCTTCTCATTACAAGCTTATTTATAAGCTTAAAATTCTAGACAATCAAGAAATTAAAAAAAAAATCTTATTTTGAACAGGAAAAATAATTAATTATGCCAACTTAACCGATAGATCAATTCTCAACCGATAGACTGGTTCATTTAATTCTACTGGTTGATTGATTTCTAACCAGTAGATCGATTCCTCTGTTTTTCAGAAAATCTAGAAATTTAGTTTTTTTCAACACTCACCCTTAAACTTGATTTCTTATAACTCTCAACATATCTCTTATCTTGGTAAAAACATCATGTTTGAGTGGCTTAGTGAAAATATCTGCGACTTGGCCTTGGGTTTTCACATTCTTAACTTCAAATTCCTTGTTTGTAATGCAATCTCGTACGTAATGAAATCTTATGTTAATGTGCTTACTTTTATCATGAAACACGTGATTCTTTGTTAAGGCAATAACTGATAAGTTATCCAAATAAATTTTTCTAGGCTTCTCTTGTGGCATTTGAAACTCTTTCAATAATTTTCTTAGCTATATAGAATGACAAACACATGTTATAGCAGTTACATATTCAACTTCATAAGTTGATAATGTGATTATAGATTACTTCTTCGAACTCCATGTGAATGTTGTGTTTTCTATGTAGAAGACGAAACCCGTAGTGCTTTTTCTATCATCCATATCTTCAGCCCATTTATTACCACTATAACCCATAAGTTAGAGTAACCATAGAATAAGCCAAAATCTATGGTACCTTTGATATATCAAAGATTTTACTTCAAAGCTTTAAGATGAGTCATAGTTGGTGTCTTCATAAACTTGCTTACAAGCCTTACTCCAAAGAGAATATATGAACGAGTGCATGTCAAATATCTCAAACTCTTAACTAGGCTCGTAAATGTTGTAGAATTTATCTGCTCACTTTCGTCATTCTTTAGTAACTTCACTCAATACTCAATTGGAATATTCACTTTTGCATGATCCTTAATCTCGCACTTCTAGAGAATGTCTTTTGAAAACTTCTCTTGACTCACAAAGATTCCTCTATCCCCATGGGTATATATCCAAATTCATCTTACTTCTCTTTTCCAGAGAATTTTTATAAGAGTGCTTGCGCACCTATGTTTTCTTGAATTTTGTTGACTCTTTTTTCCTGGACATGTAGTTTTTTCATGAGACCTTGAAAATTAAAAAAATCCATATTTGGTGATTCCTTGAAATAGGACTTTCTAACAGGAGCACAAGAAGGCGGAAATGGATCCTTTCTCTTTCATTTAGATCCTTAGCTTTCCAATTTGTATAATTTTGCCCTTAATTTCAATTCTTCTCTTCAACTAAACCCTCAATTGACCAATTGGTCTTCCAAACTTTGCCTTTTTCTTTTATTTTGGTCCTTAGTCCTCCAATTTGTGCAATTGTGGTCAATGTTTCCCAATTTTCTTCTATTAAACCCCAAATTGCATGTTCACATGATTTTCTAATCAGTTGTAAATTAAGTTTTTACTCGATCGCATCCCAAAACTTTTTTTTCTTATAAAAAAATTTTTTAATTGTTTTTCTAAAAATAATATTTTTTTCCTGAAAATATATTTTTTTAACATGATTCTTTTCAAATGATCTTGAAGACATTTTTTGAAAAATTTTAGGGGGTAAAAATTGGATTATGAGAAATATAAAGACTAATTTTAGTTTCATATAAAGTGATTTAGAAAATTTATCTAAATACGTTTTAGCATATACATAAAAAATGCAAAATAACTTTCTAGGCTTAAAGATTAAAACTACAACCTTATGCACAAGGCATGTATGAAAGAATTATATATAAAATATTTTAAACGGAATATTTACTTGTTGAATCACTTAGATTGTATAAAATATTCAAATCATGTTGCTATCAATGATTATATATATTCTTTGTTTTTAAGGATTTATTGTTTGTAACTTGGTGCAAACGTATTGAATGTACACAATCAGTTTTCTAAAATTTCAATAATATTTTATTCTATTTATTCCAACAATATCACCTGATTCTTTGGAATTAATTTTTTATTTTTTCATTATTTATTTTAAACATATTAACGCTCTATATTAAACATAAAAACTTTGATGTAGATGGAAGCTAAAGACAGCAAAACAAAGAAAGAACACATGAATCTTCATGAGTGAAAGGAGTTGTCGATGTGAACCACAAGTTTACAAGTTTTATTTTCTCTAGAATAACAATTATAAAATCTACCTCCTTAAGAGGTTTACAAAGTCATAAATAGGCTAGAAATCTTACCTTAACTATAAAACAAAAATAAAAATCCAAGATTACAAAGGAAGGAAGAATAAAATCCAAAAATAACATAACATTCAAAAATAATAAGGAAAATCACAAAAACTACCAAAACTAGGGACCCAAAAAAAGATTTTGAAAATCTAAATATCCGATGGTCAGAGTAGCGATTCCAACGATTAAATCAAAAGTTATGGCCCTTTTGAGCCTTTACTCTAGTCTAGCGCAACCAAACCTCCTCTTAGGCCTAGTTCTATTGATCCATAAATATCTCTACTAATCTATTTGGGACAGATCCTCATCTAGTTATGGTGGGTCCACATCTAACTACTTAAAATCACTAATTATCACAAGCCCAACTACATCAACCTTTTATTAAAAAAATATTTTTTTATAAAGTGTGTGTTGCTACTCATTTTTAGGCCCCACGTGCTGAAGATGGTGTGTGTCACATGTGTGCGGCGTGAAGGCGAATATTTCCACTTTAAATCTAAAATGTATAATATCTATATCTGGCAAATATGAGGAGACAAGAAATTCTTGTCTTTTATCAGTGAAAAATGGAATGGGAGTCGCCACCTAGTATTTTGGCCACTGGGAACCCTAATTGGTCTCAGAGATCGGATACGGGGACTGATTGCGTAAAGGGAAGGTATTAGCACCCCAAATACGCCTTACCTAAGGTATTTTCATTTTTGATGTCTCGACGAAAACTGGGTATTTTTATATTGGATTTGTATCTTTACGGTATAAAAATACAAACCAGTAGTAAACAATTTTGATAAAAATATGCAAGAAAATCAACAAAAAAATTTTAAGGATTTTTCAGAATTTTTTTAAAATTTTTTTTATATATCTCTAAATATATATAAATAATATAAATACATTATAATATATAATATAATTTTAGGTGGGCTAGGCTGGGCCGGCCCAACTAACTAGGTCGGACTCAGCCCCAAAAGGGTTGGGCTGATCTCGGCCCAACAGTTCTTTTTTTTAGTCCGGGCCAGACCTGGCCCAGACAGCAGGGCTGGGCCAAAACCAGCCTGGCCCACAAACACATCAGAACTGGGCCAGAACCAGCCTGGCCCAGTGAAAGGAACCCATCAGTGCTAGGCCAGAACCGGCCTGGCCCAGCGTTGGAAAACTAACCAGGGGGGAATTATTTTCCCCCCATCCTCTTGCATGCAGAACGAACGTTCTGCATGTAGGAAGAAAGCGTAGACAACCAAAAGAAATAAAGGGGGAAGCAAAGTGTAATTGGTGTGGAGGTGGTGGTGCCCTGCTGGTCGGACTGCTTCGCTGGCGGCACTGTGGTGGAGGCCGGTGGTGGTGTCGTTGCTCACGGACGGCGGCTCCAAGCAATAACGTTACTGTTTCAAGCGGTGGAGAAAGAGGCTCTTGTTCTTCCCTTCTCCTTCGTTCTCCTCCTCTTCTTCTACTGCGTTTCCTTTTCCCTTTGTTCTGGTTTAGGTGATGTTTCTTTCCAAGACCCGACCATGTTAGTACCACTTTTCCTTAACCCTCACGATCCACTCTCCTTTACCTCTCACTGTCCCTCTCGGTTGGTTCTTTTTTTTTCCTTTCGATTCATTTTGCCTCTCCTCTAACCCTCACAGTCCCTCTCCTATTTATGGCTTTCCTGGTTTTCTTTCCTTTTTTGCTTCGTTTTCCTCTCTTTGGTTCATTCCCTTCTCTCTTTTCCTTTTTTATTTCTCTGCGTCTCCCCCTTTTTCTCCTCTGCCTCCTCTCTCGCGTGCTGGTGTTGGGGCGGTATTTATAGGGTAAAAGGGAGCAGGGGCGTCCCTATTGCCACCCTATCGCAGTGCATGGGGAGCAGGGCTTTGCAGCCCTGCCACGGTGCCGGGTTGGCTAGCCAGTGGGCGTGGCTCCCCCGGTCTCTCATCATGAGGGTGCGTGGGGCTTCGGGTGTTGGCAGAGCGCGCGGCATGAGGGAGTTAATGAGGAAAGAAGAAGAAGAAAAAAAATGTTTTCTCTTCCCCTGCTGCACGTCCATGGGAAGAAGAAAGGGGAATAGTGTCGCCTAAAATGACACCATTCGATTTCCCTTTTTTTTTACGATGAAAAGGCGTCGTTTTATACAAAACGCGCCATTTCATTTAAATGTGGCGCCAGCATATTTTCCCAACTCAGTCCTTAATTTATCCTTTGTTCTTTTAAGTCCTCACAATGTAATTTGGATTTTAAGAATTAATTCAATTGCATACCTGTCAATTTCAGTCTCCACCCCTATAGTTGGTCGCGCTTTTCACTATAGTCCTTGGCCTCTGATTTATGCAATTGGACCCTCAATTGATCAATAAACTTTCAATTTCTCCAATTTGGCCCCTGATTTTGTTAATTACATCTCCTATATTTACAAGCCTTTTCCAATTTGATCCTTGGTTTTGGATTTCCTCAATTAAGTCCCTAATTGGCCATTAAACTTCAATATTTATGCAGTTAAGCCCCTGATTTGACCAAATCAACTCTTGAAAATTATAATTTGACCCCAGAACTTTAATTTCTTCCATTTAAAGCTCAAATTGACTTTAAAATAATTTTTTTTTGCAATCAAACCTTCTATAAATTCAATTAAACCTTCAATAAAATCCAATTAAGTCCATAAACATCCAATTTTGGACTTTTCTCTTCAAATTAAATTTTCTTTTCTCTCAAGGCTCTCATCATTCAAGTATATATTGTAAAAAATTTCAATCCTTGTATTTTTGAACCTCCTTAATCAATTTTTCTGATCCTTTCCTGAGCGCTCCAACCTCCTATTATTTTTCTAATTTCTTTCTGCTATATATTTATTTATTTATTTTTATTTTTGTGTGGAGACCTAAAAATGGGTTACAACAGATGCTCCCTCTTTATAATACTTACGGAGCAGGGGTTTTGTGTAGTAAGTTTTATAAAGATAAACAACATGGAACTTCTAAAACTTAGTCATCTTGAGATCCCAATCTAGCGATCCTCTGATTTATAACTTCGATTAGACTAACTTGGAATTCCATCTGAGATCCCTTCTGGTGACCTCTTTTAACCAAAAAATCTATATTTGTAGCTTGGCCAACCTGAAATCCCATATGGCGATTTCCTTTAGCTAGAGCTAATATTTGTGTTGCAGTTGGGTTAACCTAAGATCCCTTCTGGCGACCTCCTTTAACCAAAACCAAAAACCTATAATTATAGCTCAATCAACCTGGAATCCCATCTGGCGATTCCCTTTTACCAAAAGCTGAAATATGAGATCCCTTCTGGCAACCTCCTTTAACCAAAACCGAAATATGAGATCCCTTCTGGCGACCTCCTTTAAGCAAAACCAAAAAACTATATTTGTAGCTCGGTCAACCTGGAATCCCATCTAGCGATTCCCTCTAACCAAAGCTAAAATATGAGATCTCTTCTGGTGACCTCCTTTGACCAAATCCAAAATATGAGATCCCTTCTAGCGATCTCCTTTAACCAAATCCAAAATATGAGATCCCTACTGGCGACCTATTTGTAGCTCGGTCAACCTGGAATCCCATCTGGCGATTCCCTCTAACCAAAGCTTAAATATGAGATCCCTTCTGGCGACCTCCTTTAAGCAAAATCATAAAACTATATTTGTAGCTCAGTTAACCTGGAATCCCATCTGGCGATTCCCTCTAACCAAAGCTAAAATATGAGATCTCTTCTGGTGACCTCCTTTGACCAAATCCAAAATATGAGATCCCTTCTGCCGACCTCTTTTAACCAAATCCAAAATATGAGATCCCTACTGGTGACCTATTTGTAGCTCGGTCAACCTGGAATCCCATATGGCGATTCCTTCTAACCAAAGCTGAAATATGAGATCCCTTCTGGCGACCTCTTTTAACCAAAGCTGATATCGGTATTGCGATTGGGTTAACCTGAGATCCCTTCTAGCGATCTCCTTTAACCAAAACCAAAAAATATATTTTTACAGCTCGGTCAACCTGGAATCCCATCTGACGATTTCCTTTAACCAACGCTGATATCGATGTCATTCTTCCTGATGGCAGGGTTTGAACCTTTCATTTTCTTTTGAAAATTTCCTAATAGGTTCTCCTCACTTTATTGTTGTTCCAAAATCAAAACCGTGATTCTTTGCTATCATTAACCCAATGATTCTTTCTTCATCCACAATCTTGTTGGATTACATTAAAGATTCCTCCTGTGACGATTCAAAAACATATATGCAATGATTTATGATTAGATGCCATGCATGCATTCTTACCCTGGTTTTGAAATATAAGTCCCATCATCTTCTTCTATTTCATGAAACTCTCTCTTGACATGAGCTTGCTTTTGAAGTCGTATGCTGGAATCATTTTTCGTGCCACCTATCATATCTTTGAGAAGAAGTTCTTCAACTTTTTACAAATAGCTTTTTTTGAAAATGTATGATTTGTCATTGCCTTCTTTGTCATGCTCTTGTCAAATGCTTTAGCTTAATTTTCAAATCTATAGGCTTCTGTCCCATTTCAAATGTGTCAAACTTTTCATGAAACATCATTTATTGCCCCCAATGTAGGGGTGTGATCCTAGTCTGGGCTTTTCTATAGAGAAGAAATTCATTCAGCCAATGATAAACTTTTTAGTGAGTGATGTGATAACGAGAGGTGAAATTTTATTTTTTTAATTTTTTTTCACAAAACACATTGTTAGGATTAATGCAAAAAAGATTCTCTATTCTTATCTTTCTTCTCTTCTCTTCCCCCTTTTAAGATTCTTCTTTCTAGAAAACAAATTGAGTGTTGTGAGATCAATGCAAAAAGAAAGAAGTCGATGGCCAAACTTTGCTTCATTGATTTAGGAGCATACATCAAACATAATATCTTTTTATAGAGTTGGAGTTCACAGGCCTAGCTAGGTCTCCTCCATCCATTCTAGCAACTTCAGCGCTCCTCCTAAGAATGCCTTCCTTACTACGTAAGGACCCTCGTAATTTAGTGCCCATTTGCTTTGATCTTCTCCGGGTAACGACAATATTTTCTTCAACACTAGATCCCCTTCCTGAAACAACCGTGGTCTAACCTTTTTATCGTATGCCTTGGCCATGCATTTCTGGTAAAGTTGATGATGACATATTGCAGCTATCATCTTTTCGCTAATCAGGTTCAGTTTTTCATATCTCACTTTGGTCCACTCAGCCTCTTCTAGTTCGGAATCCATCAATACTCTTAACGTGAGATTTCCACTTCCAACGGCATCACTACCTCCATACCGTACACCAGATAATATGGGATAGTCCCTGTCGAGGTCCTGACTGTAGTGTGGTATGCATGGAGAGCAAACGGCAACATCTCATGCCAATCTCTATACGTGACTACCATTTTCTGAATAATCTTTTTGATGTTCTTGTAGGCGGCTTCTACTGCGCCATTCATTTTTGGCCGGTACGGTGAGGAATTCAAATGCTTGATCTTCCACTTGGTACACAACTCCACTATCATTTTGCCATTGAAATTCTATGCATTATCGGTCACTATCTTTTCCGGAGAACCATATTGACAAATCAAGTCCTTTTTTACAAACCTCTTCACTACCTTCTGTGTTACGTGGGCATACGAATTAGCTTCCACCCATTTGGTGAAGTAGTCAATAGCCACGAGGATGAATCTATGCCCATTGCTAGCTTTTGGGTTAACAAGACCGATCACATCAATTCCCCACATTGCAAATGGCCAAAGAGATATTAGATTAAATAGCGGCGCTGGCGGTGTATTGACCTTATCACTGTAAACTTGACACTTGTGACATTTCCTGACATAGTCAATACAGTCTTTCTCCAACGTCATCCAAAAACAACCAGCCCTTTGTTTTTGCCTTGCTATCATATGACTGCTAGCATGAGTTGAGCAAATCCCTTCATGGACCTCTCGCAATGCCTTTCTAGCATCTGTTTCATTCAAACACCTTAGCAGGATTCCGTCAAATGATCTTTTGTATAAAATCTCTCCATCTAAATAGAAGTCTATGGCCAACCTTCTCAAGGTTTTCTTATCCATTTTAGAAGCTCCCACCAGATATTCATGATTCTGCACAAGATTCTTGATATCGTAATACCAAGGCTTTCCGTCTATCTCTCCTTTAACTAAGCAACAGTGAGCTGGGTCATTTCTAATGTCAATGTGTAAAGGTTGTACCTTATATTCGAGATCAATGGTAGTCATAGCAGCTAGCGTGGCCAAAGCATCCGCAAAATGGTTCCCCTCTCTTCCTAGATGGTGAATTTAATTTCTTCAAAATCCTTTGCTAGTGTGGATAGGTATTCCTGGTACGGCCTTAACTTTTCTTCCTTGATCTGCCATTCCCCTTTAACCTGACAGATAATCAACATTGAATCTCCATATACATCTATCTTCTTTATTTTTAGCTCTAATGCCGCTTCTAAACCAAGGATACAAGCTTCATACTCAGCTGTATTGTTGGTGCACTCGAAATGCAGTTTAACCGAAACCGGATACTGTTTCTTATTAGGAGAGATTATTACTGCACCGGCCTCGTTACCATATACATTCATGGCCCCATCAAAAAACATGGTCCACTAATCTGTCTTTTCTTCTTCTTTTTCTATTGACAATATATCTTCATCGGGGAAATCAAAACCCAAAGGTTCGTAATCTTCTACAGCATTATCAACCAGATGGTCCGCAATTACACTCCCTTTTATGGCTTTCCTTGTCATATACACTATGTCATATTCAACATTTCTTTTAGAATGTGCTTTGGCAACACGTTAAGAGCCGAACCATTATCGACGAGCACTTTTCCTATGATGCAATCCTTACACCTAACCATAATGTATAAGGGCTTATTATGTCCAGTACCTTCAGCATCAAGCTCGTCAGCTGTGAAGTACAAGTAATTAGTTACGTGGATCCTCCCCACAAGATGCTCCATGGTTTTATGTTCAATGTCTTAGGGTACATACGCCTCATTCAATACCTTTTGCAAGGTGTTTCGGTGCGGCTCAAAGCTGAATATCAAGGACATAAGGGAGATCCTAGCTGGAGTCTTTTTTAGTTGATCTACTATGCAATATTCGCTATGCTTGATCAACTTTAAAAATTCATTTGACTCCTTTTCCGTTATAGGCTTATTAACTTCTAGTGCTTTGTCAAGATCTACCACTTCTTTGCCCTTTGCCTTCCGCAACTCCTCGGGCGTAAAGCAACGACCACTCCGAGTCAAACCACTAATCTTAGTTTGGAACATAGGAAGAGGAGTTCGAATGTTGGAGGCATAACCATAATTATAAGGCATGGCATTGTGATTTCCTTTTGTGCAGGAAGGTTTAACCAAGATTAGCCTTGGTGGCCCGTTAACTGTTTGTTGGACCTTACATACTCCTGTCATCTCATCTTGACCTTCCATCATACTCACCTCACCCTTGCTCTCCATGGGTTCAATCCTCAACTCCCCCATTTTCAGCATTTTTACAATCTTCTCGCAAAACTCGATGCAATCCTCAATATGATGTCCATCTCTTCCATGGAACTCACAATAATCATATCCCTCAAAATGGCTTTCAACATTTCTCTCCAGAAATCCTGATTGTACCAACATGTCGTACAACTTCTTCATGGACACCTTCAACGCCTTACACTGATTTCCAGCTTCTATCATGCCAACTCCACTACTACTCACGGCATGTTTAGGTAATGGGTTTGAATTAACATTGGGCTTGTCTTCAAAGGATACCCATCCTATCTTAATAAGCTCCAACACCTCTTATTTAAAGCGTAGCAGGTTTCAATCCCATGCCTGGGATTACCAGCATGGTACTCGCAAGTCAACTAGGGCTTAGGAATGGTGGTTGCGATGGTAGTGCAGGGATAAGAGCTATGTGCCCAATACTCAACAGTTTGGCATACATGTCCTTCAAAGGCATGGGTAATAAAAGGCATTTCCTCTATTAGCTAAGTCCCCAATAAAAAAGGTGATGGCCCCCATGTATTCTCGATACTTTGAAGCATCATTTCCAACTTAGGTGGCTTATTGTTGCAACTTTTTGCATAGCGGGCTGCTTGCTCGACTTGCTTTGTCATATGCCTTATCTTATCATGGAACACGGTGTTATTTACGATTATCACCTCGTTGCTAGCTCCCAAGGCTTCATTACTTCTTTCCAACACTCGAACCATATCCTCCGACCGCGCCAACTTATCCCTTACCCTCTGTAGTTCTTCCTTTTCTATATTCAGCTCGGCTATTTTGGAGTTAATTTGAACTGCAAAGCTGTCCATGTAGTCTTGACGTTCTTGACGTTCTTGCTTAGCCTTACTCAGCTCCTCTTCCATCTTGAAGTAATGGCTTCTCAACTCCCTCAACTCTTCTTCTCTTATCTCAATCTCAGATTGTAAAGCCATCATCCTTCCTTTCAAAGACTCAGCTCTCTTCTGGTAATCTCTCATATCAGACTCAGCGGCCTTTCTTGCACTTCTCTCTTCCTCAAGTTGTACCATATATTGAGCTCTGATCCTTCTTTCCTCTTCTATGTCGAGTTGGGCTAGCCGATTCTTCTCCTTTTCAACTTCTATTTTCTTTAAAAGAATGCTCTTTCCTTTCTTCAAGGAATCCATCACCTCTTTGTCAACATTCATCTTGCTTTTTGTTGATCTCTTAACCTTTGGCAACTCTTTTTTTGTGAGCCCATTCTTTTTAACTAGCTCATCATATTCGGTCATTCGATTCCTTAACTCAGTCTGGACCCCTTTTGCTATTTCTTCAACTACCTCGACCCTTTTCTGCCATTCCTTTAAAGACATTAACTATTTATCCTATTTTTCTAACCACTGGTTCAAGTAAACCCTCGTTGTATTTTCTTCCTCTAACTAACATTCTAATAGCTATTGTTGCCCTTTACTTTTGCTGAGATCAATTATACATCGTTCTAACTGCTTTCTTAACTCTTCCTCATTATCAGTCCTTTTCCTTTTTGGTTGCTCTATCGCTGATTCTGGATGTTTTTGTGTTGAGAAATCCCTCACTTCAGAAAGCGCTTCATTCCTCCAAACTGTATAATTCTGGTTGAATGATGATTCAAAATTGCTCCCTTCTTCCCTTTTTACCATCAGGGGCCTTTCCCAATCTTGTCGGATAAGCTCCATCTCTTCGAGGAATGGTTGGTGCTTGAATACACTGGCGAAATCAGCTAAACCCAGAGTTCTTGATGCATACTGCATTCCACCTAACTTCCTTATTACAAGGGCGAATGTGTAACTGATGTACCTGGTTACACTAATCAAGGGAACCCATATCTTGCTTCCACAGCTCATTGTGAAGATGGCGTTGTTCATCCATGGTGCTTTCCATTTGAAGTTGCTCCTTGGCAATGCTGCATATTTATCTATCCATGCTTTCTCATCTCAGTTCTTCCAAGTCTCATCCATGGTAACCTTTAACGGTCGTAGGTCAAACCACCAAAAGTTGTTAAAGATGTCCCTTGGTGTTTTGATATGACTGATAATCTATAAATACAACATAGGGATGCAACATCTCATGGCTCCTTTTCCATGCGTTCTGCAGTGGTTAAGTGATAACATGGTTTCTCCCAAAATGGCTGACGCGGGATTGATCTGGTCACGCTCGTATTCTATAAAGACACTTGCTGCTTCTAAACTGATAACTCCGATTTTGGAAGGGAACAATACTAGTCCAAAAATGGCAAAGGCCGCCAATCTGTATCGTTCATCTCCCAACTTGCCTTCTTCAAAATATTTCTTCATTCGGGCTTCAATGACTTTCCATTTAAAACCCCCCTCGGCAACTCTACATTAGCTGATCTTTCCCAAGCCTAATAAACTGACTACCTCTGAAGCTATGTCTTCAAATCTTCGCCTTAGGTAGATCCTGTGGCTGTTGTTTGGAAAATCTAGAATCCTTTCATATTCCTCCAAAGTTGGTGTCATATCGATGATCCCAAAGGTAAAACACCGATAATTAGGATCCTAAAAATTCAGTAGGGCTTTGATTGCTGCTGCTTGTACGGGTAACCTCATTAGTTGTGCTATTCTCCCATATCGCCTTTCAAAAATGGTCTCATTAATATACTTCATAATAGACAATAACTTCCCCAAGTCATTTACCATGTGATTTATCTTAGTAATGCAAGGCAACCTACTAGCATCGATTCTTGGACATTTTCCTTCAGCTACCTGAGTCAACTCAGATTCTTGCCCAAACTCTTGGAAAGATAGGTACTTAGTCATGATTTCAACTTAAAAACTTGGATTAATGAATTTAACATTATTAATCATGATGCAAATGAACGTCAGATACATATCCTAAGGACAAGCTCTATTTATTATGTGAGAATGGGCAGTTTTTCTATCTGGTCTTGAAGGGGTCTCATATCTGCCTAGTGACATTCTTCGTAAAGACAATATGGGGGCATTGCAAGGAACAGTTAAGGCACGTATGCCCACCATTACCAAGTAGGCACTCATATATGAGTTGGGTGTTTCACGCATCTGAACCCTGACCAATAGTCATAGGGCAAATCGCTAATCCCCCACCTCATTTAAAGCTTGTGTGTGCTTCTCAAAATCAAAGTATGTGATGCATGAGACAATTCTATACAATGCATGAACAGTAGGTGTAAAAAATTAAAAGCATATACGCAAATAACAAAAGGAAAAACATGTTAACAATAACCACACGAAAACACAAACAAATGAGACAAAAACAAAGCTTAGTCTACAAGGTCCCCAGTGGAGTCGCCATTCTGTCGCACGTGTGCGGCGTGAAGGCGAATATTTCCACTTTAAATCTAAAATGTGTAATATCTATATCTAGAAAATATAGGGAGACAAGAAATTCTTGTCTTTTACCAGTGAAAAATGGAATGGGAGTCGCCACCTAGTATTTTGGTCACTAGGAACCCTAACTGGTCTCAGAGATCAGGTACGGGGATTGATTGCATAAATGGAAGGTATTAACTCCCCAAATACGTCTTACCTAAAGTAAGCTACATTGTTTGATTGTCTGATAAAAAGCTAAGGTGTTATCGTATCTCTAGTTGTTGGTCTGTCTATGGTTTAAGAAAAGTCCTCCTCGGTAAGGAGATCCTTATCTTATCGAGTAAAACCTAACCGTTCTACTGTCTACATGAAAAATATATTTTTAATATCAGGAATATGTTTTACGTATAAATTCGTAATACAGATACTAAAAGAAGACAAAAAGATTTTTTGAGGATTTTTGAAATATTGGCCTAGTTCTCATGGCTCTAACAAACTTGTTGTGACAGCCAAAGTGCATACTAATACATACTTTTTTTTTTGAAATTTTCTTTGTTGTATGAAAATATGATGTGCTGATTTTTTTTCTTTATTTTTGAGAGACTAGGCCGTATGCATGAAAACAAAACATTTTTTTATATTTTATTTTTTTGATGTCTCGACGAAAACCGGGTATTTTAATACTGGATTTGTATCTTTACGGTATAAAAATACAAACCAGTATTAAACAATTTTGATAAAAATATGTAGGAAAATCAACAAAAAAATTTTAAGGATTTTTTAGAATTTGTTTTTAATTTTTTTTATATATCTCTAAATATATATAAATAATATAAATACATTATAATATATAATATAATATTAGGTGGGCTAGGCTGGGCCGACCCAACTAACTAGCCTGAACTCAACCCCAAAAGGGTTGGGCCAATCTCGGCCCAATAGTGTGTACCCCCTTGAACCGACTGCAGGAGTTTAGTTCATGTTTGCTGGAAGATTGACAAAAGCAGAGAAGAAAAAAAATGTTTTTCGAATCCCGTTTCAACTGTTTTCTGCTCTCTTTATCCTTCCCCTTCATTGTCGAAATCGTTAGGATTCTTAGATTAATTAGGAGTCTTCGTGATGCTAAACTAGTCCCTTCTTTATCTAGTCTTTAAATTTGGATAAATCACTCAGAATTTGCACTAAAAAAATTGATTCTGTTGTTGTCGCAATTCTGCTTGTAATACCAATATTGTTCCAACTTAGGCTTTGATTCTGACTTGGTTTCGTGCAATATTTGACCATCCCAGCTATATTCTATCATTCATGACAAGTTAAATAATTGATATGCACCTTTATTGGGTCCTAGGGCCCACTGTTCTTATGTCAGACTCTTAGTCACATTGGGATGCCCAACATTGTTAGTTTCTGAAATCAGATCAGGAGATCCCTTTAGATCAACCAGGTTACGGCCAGATTTTGTTCTTCAAAACAAATTTATCTCACTTTGAATCCTTCATGAAAGTTGTAGATCTGTACATGCTGATGAATTTGGGCTTTTGAATCGCTTGATTTTGATATCATAAGCTTAAGATATTCTCATTTGAACATCTAGTGGAAAAGTAGAGAATCCTGTCGTAAGAAGGATTCCAGCCCGAGTTTTTTTCCAGGGGAATATTTTTGCTTCTTCAAACGACGTCGTGCAATCTTTCATTTTTATAAACCACACTGCGTACGAGACAGCCCATAGGATTTAATTAGCATGGTACTGTTCATGGTCATTTTTTAGCACAACTATCCCGTCTGATTTCTTTCATTTTTCTCTACACAACCCTCCCCCGTCTGATTTTTTTCCTCTTTTTTCTCTGCACAAACCTCCCCATATGCAATTATTTCCTTTTCTCTACAAATTCCTGCTAGTTTCCTTTATCATCACGCTTGATTTTTGGAGCTGCAGACCACGTTTTTCTGCCTCAGTCCAAAGGAAACAGTTTATGCCTCATGATGCCAGCTGTGGAAGGAAAGAAAGGAGCTGCAGCACCCTTTGATCACTGATAATAATCAATGGAATCAGCAGAATATCAATCAAAATATTCTGGTTTCCTAACTTGCTTTATCTGATTGTAAACCACCCGAAATTGTATCCTAGATTAGTGTATTTTGTTTCCTAAAAAGAGCTGCGTTTAGGCTATATAAACCTCCTCTGCTAGGAGAAGAGAGGAGGAAGAAAGAGGGAGGAAAAAGGGGATGAAGAAAAAGAGAGGAAAAAGGGAGAGAAAAAAAGGAGAAAAGGAGGAGAAGAAACGAGTGAAATCTGCAGCATATAGAGATGAAGCTCTGCTGCTAAACACTAATAGCATATAGAGAAGGAGCTTTGCTGCTAAACCTTGACAAAAACGATCGTTTGGTTTTGTATTTCATCTTCTACAGCCAAAACTAGTGAGACCTGCAGGTAAGTCTCAACTTTCTCCTCCCCTGCCGCATATAAATCTGATTGTTTTGATGTTTTAAAAAACTTGTTTTGTCTTCTGGCTTTGCACCTTCATTTTCTATTTTTTTTTCCATACAATGAATGCTTGTCTTCTGTTTCCTTCTGTGGCTTTGAGGTTAGACGGTTATTTATGTTAGAGTTTGCGGGTTCCTTTTTTTTTTTCTCTTTCTCTAGTGCATGAGGAACCGTGGGGGGCTGTTATCAGCCCACTCTTCTGTTCGGGTGTTTCTTTTCTGCTTTATAATCTGGGATGGGGTATCTTTGCTCCTAAATAAAGCTTTGGTCCAGAGAAATACGGGGAAACCCCTTTGCATTTGCAGTAATCTTTCGGGCAGGTTTAGGGGACGTGTTTCCCTCTTTGCTGTTGAATGACAGCATTTGTGTGTACTGTTCAAGCGAATTATAATTCACTTGAACAGTGATTGAGTTTGATTTTGGGGTTTTAGGATAGACCAAATTTAAATTTTATTTGAGGAGAATTAGCTTTGAGGGGCCATCTTTGTTTTTTTTTTGAATTGTTCAGTTTTTTTTCTTCTTGCAAAATTTTGAGAATACATGTATATGTGCACGGTTTGTCGTTTTTAATTGTGAATTGTGATTAACTGTGATGCTTGGGTTTTCTGAAAAAATATAGAAATGTTTTTTTGGATGCTGCATACGACCAATACTCTAATATATTTTGAATTTCATTCTTTAAAAAAAAACAAATATTCAAAGTTTAAAAGAAAATGTATTTTAGTATGGATTTCTTAAACACAAAAATTATTTTCTTGCATTCTGGATTTTACAACATGTTTGTCAAACTCCAAAGGGTGTTGGCCAATATTTCAAAAATACAAAAATCTTATTTTTGGGGGATTAGACTTTATTCACCTTTTATATTTGGATAAAGAAATCTCAAAGGAATTAATATCTAAAATATTTTTGGGAATAACCTATTATTATTCACTCTTAATGTTTGGATAAAAAAAACCAAGTGGTTAATATTCAAAATATTTTTCTAGGAATAATAAGTCATCATACATCTTTGAAAGAAGCCTCGATTATAATCGGGGACATTTTAAATTTTGACTCCATGGTTTACGAGCAGTGAAAGTATGAAATACTAAGGCAAAAAAAGGTTTTTAAAGCACCTTGAATTTCCTTAGATTTCTAATTTAGTTTTTTTTTCTTCTTCCTTGCGATTTACTAGTGGTGGCGAACACTTGAAATACCAAGGGAAAAATGAGCTTTTAAAGTACATTGAATCTCCTTGGATTTATATCTTAATTATCTCTTAAATCGTAGGTTATAAATTTAGTCTAAATCAAATATAAATTTCAAGAGATCTGCATTGGTTCTCCTTGGTACTTTGTAGACGTATCTAAAGGTGTGATCCACATTGACCAAGGATTCTTTCTTTTAGACTTTGAACCCAAGTCCATTTATCATAGCAAATCTATCCTAGAAAAACTAATTAGAGAACACCAACATCATAGCAAGGCAAACCAAACACCAAGCAGCTTACGTTAGGTAGGGCGTACTAGGGGTGTTACTACCTTCCCTTTACGCAACCAGTTCCTTACCTTAGAATCTCTAAAAGACCAGTTAAGTTTTCTAGTGACCATAATACTAGGTGGCGACTCCCTTTTTCACAAAACAAAGACCCCGACATGGAATCCCCGCTCCCAGGGAGGGTCGCCGTGACCATGCGAGGGTGCGACAGTGTGTAAACAGCATTTTCCCATAGAGTTGATTTACTTGTAACATGCATGTGTCCATGTGTCTGGTTCAATTAATTTTCCGAGGATATGCAAAAAATTCCTTCATATCATCACTTCAATAACAGCTTGACCTATGACTTAATTTTAGCCTATTTTCAGCTCAAGATTGGAAGTGCAAATAGATTGATGGACTCCTAAGGATGTTACTACCAAGGAAAAAAAAAACATTTATACCAGATTCTTTTATTTTTCCAGTAATAGAAAGGTTCTCTAGAAAATTAAATTAAAATTTTCTTAATTGCTTAATTTGATGAGCTTGTTATTTAAATCAGTACTATAATTCGGGGAAAAGCTTAAGGATAGCATTTAATTTGTGTCTTAGCTAATTATAGAAATAGAAACATAGGTAAACTGACGCTAATTATAGAACAGAACCACTGCAACCTAACTACGTACAGACCAAACACAATATCTATGCACTTAAACCTCCTACGTACAGGTAGCATTTAACAGTACAAAACTGTTTTGTTAGGAAAAAAAAAAAACACGGTGGAAACATCTATCGATTCAGTTAAACCTCCAATAAACTAGGGTATAAAGTAAGAGAGCTTCTCACAATTACAACATCAGACAATAACCATCTTTAATCATCGAGTTGAAGCTTTTATAGATGTTGTTGATAGAGAGAAAGATATACAAATTATTTAGCTTGAATTGGATATAATGGCAATGGCCATATTATTTACATGGAAATCCTCGGCAAATGCCTCACTCATTTTGTGCATTATAGTGGCCTCCTTTGTTTCGAAGGCTCTGGGGCACGCACCATGGACGTGCCGACAGAAAAGATCCCAATGAGAGTGTTTAACGTGTTACGTTATGGAGCACATCCTGGAAGAGAGGATAACACACTGGTTTAGTATTTTGGATTGTAAGTACTAATTAAGCTAAGCAGGAAGCAAAGTTTAATTACAAGGGTACAAGTATTCATGACATTAACAGCATATTAATGGCATGAATTTAATTCTTTTAGAAGAAATACACATTTGATAATTAGGGGTTTAAGCTATTATAATTTGTGGCATATACATCTGAACTTGCCCTTGATTTTCTCATAAAGAAAATTTGGTGAAATTGATTGAATTATGGGTTTGACCTTTGCGGTCCTTTATCCGAGCATGGAAGGCTGCATGCAATTATAGGGGAAAGGCAAGGCTACTTATCCCCAAGGGAACCTTCTTGATAGGGGCAACTATCTTTCAGGGACCATTAAGGTTCAAATTGCAGTAACTCTGAAAGCTGTACCAGACCCTAGCATGTACGAAGAAGATTTCTGGATCTTGTTTGAAAACATCAATGGCTTCCTGGTTACTGGTACCGGCACTGTTGATGGCCAAGGCAATGCTGTCTGGAAATACAATGTCAGCGACGGTGGTGCCAAGTTTATAGTAATTAGAGAATGTTGTGATTAATTATCTTGACATAATGATTCATACACGCACGCACTAACTAATTAGTAATTAGAGAATGTTGGGATTAATTGCAATTTCATAATGATTCTTCTTTTTATTTTATTTTATTTGTGGTGCAGTCTACAAATTAATTCAATCACGTAGTCAATGGGATTATAAGACAGATCACATCTGTCAATCCCATGGGTTTCCACATATCCATCGTTCTGTCCCAGAACATCAAGGCCAAAAATGTTTGTATATTTGCCCCTGACGACAGCCCCAACACTGATGAAAAACTGCACATTGAATAACACGGACAGTGGAATCAGAATAAAAACACAAGCAGGATCACCTCCAAGCCAAACTTCAGGCATACTTCTCCAGGACAGTGTTAAAAAACCCCGTTATTATTGATCAATCCTATGGAAACAAAGATTCGGTTCATTTCTTTTGTTGGTGAGAGAAATCACTGGTGGTGGCTTTGAAACACTCAGAGGGGATAAAACACAAGGTCTTATTTCAACAACAAGAAAGCTTACTCAGTAAACAAAAGCTCAATACACGCTCCCTCTCTTTCTCTCTAATATTTCTTTCCTCTCTTACTCTTCTTATCTCACTCACGCACTAATAATAACACCTATTCATACACAAATTGAAAGTAAAGAAAAAATCTTAGTTGGCGGCTTGAAAAAAGGCTGCTGGCGGTTTGAAGGTGGTTGACAACTGGCAGCTGGCGGCTGGTAGTTTGTGAAGTCGGTTAACAGCTGGTGGCTGGTGGCTGGTCTTTTACTATGATATCAACCCCTTTAACAAGCTGCTTTCCTCCTTCGATCATGAGTTGGAGTACTAGAGTATATCAGTTTAATCTGAATTTGCCCTCTTCAATTCTCTTTGCATGCATCAAGGGTAAAGCTCAGTGATGTTCGATACCAGAACATTAGAGGAACATCCACTTCAGTTGTTGGAGTAAACATTAAGTGCAGCCAGACTGTTCCCTGTGAAAGAGTTAGCTTGTCAAACATCAATTTGAATGGAGAAAAAGAGCACAGTCGTGAAATCAGCTCTGTGTGCACCAATGCAAAATCAAATTACGCTGGCTTCCATCACCTTGCCGATAGTTTGAAATCTCTTTCTTCCTGCTTACGATAGAGGAGATGACCTTTTTCTGCATGCATTAATCAGCTGTATCAGTATCAGAACTAGGAGGTGCCCCGCTTGTTGCTGATAGTTGCCATTCATGGATGACGATCCCTTTTTTTTTATGTAATTATAGATGCTATGATGTGATGATGATACAATGGAATATATAGAAAGCTTCCTTAAATTCGTTTGTTTGATTGTAAAATGGTTACATGGTTAAATTAAACTATCGGCCAAAATAAAACTTTTTTGAATACTAGTATAGAATTAAATTCTTAAAATGCAAACGGGTGCCTCTAAATTTTTCATTTGCATACATCAACCTGGAATATCGATTGAGTATCTAAATTGATTTAGATTGAATTTAATTCAATTAAAAACTTTGATTGAATTGATTCTATAGTCAAAATCTAATTATTAATTAGTTAAATTAAAAAAAATCAAAACGATATTATTTTAATTTAAAAAAAAAACATTAGATTGATAACTAATTAAATTTTAAAACTATAATATAACATAAACTTTAAAAATATCAACAAACCTCAATTCATCAACCTATATATATATAACTAGGACACTATACCACCATTCATGTTCCGTAGATCCAAATCAATGTCCTCTCGAAGGACTACGAAATGCATAATCTTCTCAATCATCTATACAAGTATTGAAAATTATAACCTCTTCTTCGGACTTTGAACAAACATTAACGATGACTTTACCAATTATCCACGTCCAATTTCCCCAACAGGACTATGAAACAATGAAGAATCGTGTATTCTACAGTTGGGTTAGTACAGGTAGAACATTTTTTTATATAATCATTGATAGTTTTATAGAAAAATAGTTGTTAGTTATTTAGTAACTAAATAACTCATAATAAAAGTTATTATAGAAAAGATAATACAAAGAAAAACAAAAAATAAAGATCACTATTTCTTTAATTACAATACAGCTAGAACATGACATGCAAACTGATTTCAAAGTTAACGAAATATCATCATTATCACCATCCTAGCTGATAAATTATAACCAGTGCCACCTTATTACTTTTTTTTTTTTTTGATTCGAGGAAACCTCACCTTCCCGGAAAGTATACTTTGTGGGCCCAGGTGAGGGAGTAAAACCCTGGCTGTTCCAGGTTCTTACAAGAGGTGCACGCCCTGACTCGAACTCGAGACCTACTGTGCAGATCTCAAACCCTTTGCCATCACGCTACGCCCCTTGGGGACGTGCCACCTTATTACCCGTATACTTAGTATCTATTTGGGATTGTGATAGTAGTAACGATTTAAAATGTTTTTTTTTTTGCTTAAAAATACATTAAAATAAAGTTTTTTTATTTTTAAAAATTATTTTTGACATCAACATATCTAAAAACATAAAAAAAAATTCATTTTAAATAAAAAAAATTTATAAATTTTAAAAATACAGTTTACATCGCATTTTCAAATACACCCTTAATAAGCATTGCACTCTTCTTATTACCAATAATGATGCACCATCATTACTATCAATATTAGCGTCCTTTCCACACACGAATCCTCAATCTTCTTATTAATTAAATTATAATTTTTTGTTTCTTTTTTTAAATAAAAAAATATAATTAGGAACTAAATCCTAAATAGAGATAAGCAGAAACCTCTTAAAAATCAAATAATGAGAATGTTTCTAAATTTAAAACTTAAAAAAAAATTATTTATTCCAAGTAACTCACACGACAATACAAGAATAAGTGCATAAAAAAATATGAATTTAAAGCAAAAATAGTAAATAAATCAAGAAAAATATGAAAGGTGTAAATAAAATTGTAAATAAAGAAAAAAAAACAACTTGAATAAATTGAAAGGATAAAATTACATATAAGGGGCTAGCCATAATTTCTAGCTATCAGATAATCTATATTTATATTGGTATAGTATTTGAATCCTAAACATATAATTCTATTCCTACACGGGTAATCCAAGACTAATATGTAATAATATATATATATATATATATATATATATATATGTGTGTGTGTGTGTGTGTGTGTGTGTGTGTGTGTGTGTGTGTGTTATTTATAAAAAAAAAATATATTAAAAATATTAAATGGGAGTTAAATATTTGTAATTTTTTTTTTAGAAAATAAATTTTGCTTTGAAACCAGATAGATACGAAAATGGTTTTGATGCATACTAAAACAACTTAAGAAAACATCAAAAATAAAAAAAAATAAAAAGATAGAATTGGTTGATTTTACACCGTATTATTGAATATATATTTTTTTTTATCTAATATAGGTTACCTATTTTAAGATATTTATAACTTCTTAAATATGCTAAAAATTGACAGGAAAAAAAACCATAATCCTAAAAGCAATAGGAAAGTCAAAAGCAAAATTTTAAATTAAGCTAAATATCCAAAAAATATATAAGAAAAATAATAAAATTGACTCAAATATTATCTTATAAGTGTAATTTGAGGATCTTCTAGAGTACAACTAGCTAGTTACGAACAAGTACCCTCCCCCGAACGATATTTTCCTACATTAATTTTGAGCAATATATTTAAAACTACTTGAATTCAATTCAATTTAAAAGTTTTAATGAAATTTTATTTTTGTAAATATTTTAAGTATTAATGATTGAATTTTAAATAAAATTTAATATCTAAAAATAAATCAAATACTAACTTATTTAATTTACTACACTAAAAAGACTAGTTTTGAAACTAGTTTTTATAAAATACTTATTTACACATTATTTTATTTTAAAGATTTTTAAAAGAATAATACGAAGGTAAACCTATGTCAGCTTTGAAGTGTTTACTATTTTGATAATAATAATTTTTTTTATTAATATAAAAATTCGGATTAATTTGTTTATATCTTAACTAATATTATAATATTTAAAAGTTATCACAATAATTTTTATATAGTTTTTGTCACATTAAAGTTCAAATAAAATCAGTTGCAATTTGGCGATGCCAATAAAACCCCAAAATCGATAGAAACCATCTTCAAAACAGAGTTGTCAAGCAGCAATGGCGTATATCACCGCCAGGCGTAACTTA
>Ga0325410_1001539_pt1 | contig 25514 bp, 10 predicted proteins | sample PopdelMetagenome_16_FD_206182 | JGI IMG/M metagenome (GOLD analysis project Ga0325410, IMG submission 206182) | Populus deltoides microbial communities from Bellville, Georgia, United States - Xylem-PdIQD-R3 | ecosystem: Host-associated > Plants > Phyllosphere > Stem > Wood/Secondary xylem...
TTTTACCATTGAACCACCACCTAGATGGTTACAGGCGCCAAGTTTTATAATGGTGAGTAGTTAGATTTTTTGCACTGTCTTATTATCTCATTCAATTTCGTCCCAATACAAAATTTGAGCTATTGCTTCCTGATATTTCAGACATTTTTCAACTAGATCCTTCTGTCAATATTTATTAGTATTTTTTTTTTGTTTAATGCAAGTATTTTATACAACACAGTGAAGCTATTGCGAAGAAGCTGCGATGGAAAATATTAACAAATATTAAAAACACAATCCAATAAAAAATCTCTACCGACAATTAATATACCTAAAGTTAACTGGTGATTTCTAAAAAAACAAAATCAGTATCTTAACAGTTTATTTTATTATTGTTCTTTCTACTAGTTGTACAGAAAAAGGCCACGAGAGATCTGAATCTGGTTGCTGCTGTGATTTGTGCTGAGACATGTATCAGCTGTAGATGTGGCAAGAAGGCTATTTTTCTCGACGGGGGTTTGTAAATTGTCAACAGGTGACTTAGTTTTTTATCCTTTGATTGTATTGAGATCTTTAATTTATTTTTTCCTGTTATGATTTAATTTTAATATTTTCAAGTCACACTTGAGTTTGATGATCGAACAAGAAAATTGATTTCACATGCTAGACAGGAAGCAGACCTTGAAGGGATTTCTGCCCCCAGCAACGACAAATGAAAAGAGACAGCTCCACGTTTCATAATCGTGTGTTCAAGGCATGATAGGGATAGTTCCATGGATCACCACCGACTCCTCTTCGGTCGATGGTCGGTTTTTCACAATTATCTCTGCGAAACCAATTCTGAAACAATTTATGCACATACCAATATTTTCCAAATTACTATCAGCGAAACCAATGAAAAGAGACAGTTTTATCCTTTTATTCTGGTTCGTTTTCATAAATTCCTTCCTTGATTGATCTATCAAATTTGACAACTTGTAGTTGAATATTAACCTGCTTGGGAGAGTAAAATTACCATATGCAGTAAATTTCTCTTATTACATGAAACATTCAAACATGGATGTTGTAAAATTAGATAGGGATGAAAACTCTATTGGAAACTCAACTCAATTAGCTCCGAGTCTGAAAATGGTGTTTTATGGTTGTGTTGGACCAGTGTAATTTTCTAAATTGCAAGCAGTGGAACCATGGTAAAACATCATGTCTTTATTTAGAATTAATTTTCTAACATTCACAAAATCCTAACAATTTTTTTATTTTAAATTTTTTTTAAATAACCACAACTCTTTAATTCCCCAACAGCTCTTTTATTTTTTTTAATTGTTGTAACAATTTTTTTTATTTTAAAAGTTTTTTAAACAATTACAACTCTTTAATTCCCCTAACAACTCTTTTACTTTTTTAATTGTTGTATAAGTTACAACTCTTTTATTTTAAAAGTTTTTTAAACAATTATAACTCTTTAATTTTCCAACAGTTTTTTTATTTTTTGAACTGTTGTAACAACTCTTTAATTTTTAATTTATTTTTTGTCTAGCTGTTACATGTTAGTAATGTATAAATATCATGTGCTCTTGTCCACTTTATGTTAGTAATATATAAATATCATGTGCTCTTGTCATTAAAGTGGGTTGAAAAAACCACAGTATAATTTTTTATGTTTATAAGGTTTGGTGATATTTTTTTTCTATTTTAATTGTGGTTTCTTTAACCCTCCTTTTCAGAGGAAAAACTTATTGTATCTTATAAGGTAATTTTATATTAAAGAAATATTCTTAAAAATAGTCTCCATAGATGTCTCCAGTTATTGTTTGTTTATGTTCATTGTATCTAATTTTACAATAAATACAACAATAAATTCAAAGTATCCGCCTTCTTCTTCTTTCTTTCTTTTTTATTTTTATTTTTATTTTTTTATTTTTAGGAGAAGGAACAACGTTGCAGAAAAACAAACAACATGACGAGAAGTCAATCACCAGTGACGTAATAAGTAAGGCACGTAAGAGGGAACATCAAAGCGGTTGGCAAGAAATTGATTAAGGGTGTGTTTATTTTTTATTTTTTGAATTTCTTTTTTAAAATCTTTTTCAAACTGTTTTTTACTTAATATTTTTTTGAATTTTTTTTGAATGATTTTAACATTTTTACATTAAAAATTAAAAATAGTTAAAAAATATTACTTTAATAAATCTTCAATTAAAAAACAATTTTTTAACCTAGCATCATATTAGCAAATACACACTGATATTCCACAAAACAGATCATGTACCGTGCACGCAATACCAACTTAAAAAAATGGGAGATTCCGATATCTATCCAATTATCTTGTCTTGATGACCAGTGCCGTGTCTTAATCTCTCTATAAAAAGAGGACAGACGTTTTATTGACTTTCACACGCATTTCTCAGTGGTTCTATCGCCTTCTTAAAACTATCTATCCATCATCTTCATCAGCACTAACAACTACGATGATGGATCGTATTATTTCTTCTTTGATTGATTTTAGAGCTTTTGCTAATTCTTTTTTATCAAATTATGAGCCTCTAGCTTTGCTTCTTGCTCCTCTTCTCACTCTTTTTACTGCCCGAATTCTTCAATCATTATGTCTTCTTGTTCACGATAATGGTCTCAAACCCACCATTTTAGGGTTTCTAATCACCTCCATCAAGTAAGAGATTAATCAATTGTATGTTAATTTCTGAAAGGGGATCTATTTAATAATTTTCACATGATGTCTCTTTTGTTTTCTTTTTGTTTTTTTTTTTGAAAAAAAAGGATGGTGCCTGGTGTCAAGGGTTATATAGATGCAGAGAAACAGAAGGTGAGAAAGATGATTTTCTTTTATTTCATTAAATGATGGGTTTTGTTTGTATTCTTTTATGTCTGATTTGGTGGGGTATTTTTTATTTTTATCTTGAGATAACTATGAAAATGGGAATTTTGAATCATGCAGGGGAAACATTAAAAGGGGTGTTTTTCAGTTGCATTGAAACATGATCAGAATGAAATTTATATAAATATAAGAAAAAGAACTGTTGCATTAAATGCTTGTTTTTCTGGTTTACACTTCGTGGTTCCTTGAAAAACTAATATGAATGTTAATTTAATATTGGGATCTGCTCTGCTTTCTGGGTTGATGAATAGATTACTTATTGGTTAATTTTCATCTGGGACCGTGTGGATTGCAGTAGTTGTTACGTATAGGCTGTTCATGATGGTCATGAGAATCGGTCAGGCTTACTAAGTTAATTGGCTGGATGGAGAATCTATTAAGCAGATTTTGATTTGCTGCATTAATGAGGATACTACTCAAAAAGTCCGTAGGATACTAAGGGCGGGATTATGCTAGCTTAGTGGTTTAAGGTGCTGGTTAAAAGGATTTTAGTTTAGAAATGTATTAAAATAAAGTTTTTTAATTTTTTTGAAAATTAATTTTGATATCAGTATATTAAAATAATTATATTTTTTTAAATTTTAAATATTTTTTTTGCTAAATTTGTTTTTTATATTTTCAGATTATTTTAATATACAAATCTCAAAAATAATTTTTTAAAAATAAAAATATATTATTTTGATATATTTCTAAGCGAAAAACATTTTGAACTGCAATCATTTCCACAATCACAACAGGCTGTAAGTCTTTTTGTTGGATGCCTTAGGTTGTGTTTGTTTTTCTCTAGTTTTTGCGGTGAAACAAACACAGCAAGGCGTTTGGTAACAAACCAAAATGTGTTTTTTACTACGGAGCCTACTAAAAAATTGAGTCTTAAACGTAGTTTTAATGCAATAGTTTTTACATGCTTTTTTAACTTAGTTGCATGAAACCTTGTTTGTTTTTGCGTTTCAAAAACGCTTTTGAAAAAATTTGAATTTTTTTATTTTTTCTTTGCTTTAAATTGATATATTTTTGGTGTTTTCAGATCATTTTGATGTGCTGATATAAAAAATAATTTAAAAAAATAAAAAAATATTATTTAATGCGTTTCTAAGTAAAAAACACTTTGAAAAACAACTGTAACCACATTTCCACCAAACATTCTATAAATGTTTTTTGTAATACATAAACTTCAATCGTATCTAAATTTAACTAACCACAGCTAACTTTTTTTTTTTTAAACTTATTTTTTTAAAACCGTAACCATAAAATCTATATCAAAAACAAACACATAAAAAAAAAAAATTGAAACAAAGAAAAAATAAAAAAAATTTAATTTTTTTAAAAACGCTTCTTAATGTCGTATCTTCATGACATTAATCACTTAGAAGCCGTGAGAGTCTGTATATTGACTTCTCAATAGCAGTGCCTTCTTAATGCTAGAAAGACAATCAGGGAGTTTTAAGTCTAATTAGAGCAGGTTATGAGCTCTATTTCCTCTTCTTAATCAACTTAAAGCGATCTCAGGGCCACCATGTGCCCTTCTTTGATCTTTTATTTCTGCTTGTCAAGCCTTTTGGTGTAGAACCATGGTATTTTTTTAACTCTTTCATTGTGTTGATTTTTCATCTGGAAAAGGACTTGGTTTGTTGAACATGCAGGTCGTGGAGAAGTTGCAGTCTGGAAGTAAATCTAAAAGAGATGGCTGGAGATCGGAGCTACCAAAGGAAGGTTTAGGAGCAGCAGTGATAGAGAAATTGAAACAGGAGAAAAGTAATGATGTGGTTTGGCAAGGAAAATGTTCTGGTACAGTGTATGTTTGCAATTAATACCTTACATATTAAGACAAAAAAAATTGTGCTTTGGTATTGAGATGGTTCTCTGCTCTATCCGAGTTTAGTAAGTTACTGTGTTTTTTTTTTTCCTGTTTTTTTGTTGTCCAGCTACATTGGAGGGAGTGAATCTGAAGGACATTTTTCTCTGATAAATGAGGCATGCTCAATGTTAGTAAGATACGGAACATGTAGTGCTCTATTTAGTTATTTATTTATTGTCAGTGTGAAGTTTTATTACAAGTTACTTGTCTTTTCTTTGAGGTATAATTTGAATAGTATTTACTAAAACTTTGGCTGCTGTGTGTTTTAATAAACCTGAAGTTTGTATTGAATGTTTAGTGCTACCTTCAGTACTTGTCATACTCATGATGACCACGGAAATTAATGGAGCTAACTTCTATAGTATTGTTAAGCTTACTCATTCAGAAAAGAAATTCTTGTCACGTCTGTTAATCATAGAACACTGGTGGTCATTTGAAAACATCTGTTATGTGTTGTCTGTGGATATGTGTCCTTGCAGAAGTGGGCATTACAGGTAGTCATAATTGCTTGGATCATTTTATTTTCTAAAAACTATTTAGAAACATTGAATCTTTAGTAGTTATTAATTTGATCTTACACATATTTACTCTGAACTATCAAAAACTATGTTATTTGTTGAACCTGGAATATGTCTGTCATTTGTGTTTGTAGAAACTGAACAGGTTCTTTTTTGTTAATGTCAAAATGGAAAGACGGGCGTTTGAGAGATCTTTAAAAAAATGACATTTTTGACATTAAGTTTAGTCAGGTTTGTACTTAACACTGACACCTTCATAAGAAAATTATTTCATCCTCGCAGTTTTGTCATATGCTTTAATGTGGTTCCTATGATAAGCCCAGTTCTTTGCATTTCATCCCTAGACGCACTAAATTTGGTTGGGATTGTAATATTTGTTGAAAACATCATGATTATGACATTATGTGCTGTCCAAGAAAGGATTTTACCCTGATATATTGGTTTTCCATATGATGATTAGTGTAGGTCTTCCTGTTCCTCCATGTACACATCCTCAAAAATGTGTTAGTGATGCTTAATTGGAATTCATTTTCAGGTTTGCACATACTAATCCACTGCATATGGACGTGTTCCAAACCATAGCACAATGTGAGGCAGAAGTGGTAGCTATGACGGCAGCACTACTTGGCAGCAAAAACAAAGCTTCTGGAGGAGAAATATGCGGTAACATGACTTCAGGAGGAACTGAAAGTATATTATTGGCCGTGAAATCATCCCGTGACTATATGAAAGCTAAGAAGGGAATCAAAACACCAGAAATGTAGGCCAATTTCAAACACCTTGTTTTTTTATTAATTCCTGGTCTGCAAGTTGTTAATGTGAGTGATTTTCTTCCCAAGCACAGGATCATACCTGAATCTGCACACTCAGCATATGACAAGGCAGCACAATATTTCAACATCAAGCTGCGGCGTGTTCCAGTAAATAAAAATTTTCAAGCTGATGTCAAAGCAATAAGACAGCAGATTAACAAGAACACTGTTTTGGTACACATTTGTAAACCCTTTTGTTTCATTTTCTTTTGTTTCATTTTGTCATTCAACACCTTGAGCTCTTGCCCTAAGAAACAGCTCCAGTGTTGATGTTGTCATCATATTAAATGCTCTAACATAAGATTTACTTACCAGTAGGCCTAATATTGATACCATGATACTGCAGATTGTTGGATCTGCACCTGGGTTTCCTCATGGTATTATTGATCCTATTGAGGTGAGTGATCTACACACCCACTACCTTCTCATTTCTCAATTTATTCAAATTTATCAATGTTCAGTATCATTTAATGCCCAAAATATCAAAATTGATTTTGTAGGAGCTTGGTGAATTGGCATATAGCTATGGAATATGTTTCCATGTTGACCTTTGTCTTGGTGGCTTTGTATTGCCTTTCGCTCGTAAGCTAGGGTATATCTTTTTCCCAAGCAACTGTTTTTTCCTCAGTAATTACTGGTTTGTTTGCCATTTTTGCCATTATCCCTGAAACTCTTACAAATGCCTCTTTGTTTATACAGAGCCTGCAAATATCACAAATTTGTGGCCCTTTTTATATTTCTGTGAAATGTAAACTACCAGAAGTTATTCTAATGCTTGAATAATAACTATTTGGGGCTAAAGCTTGATTGTGAAATTCTTGGATAGCATTTTGGCTGTGGGGCTTTTTTTCTCCTTAAAGCATAGTTGATAAGAGAGAAATAAGATTGCAGACAATTTACAAAATTAACTGGTTTGGCAAGAAAGATGATTGTAGCCTTGTCTCTTAGTTGTCGAAAAATCATTTCAACTCAAAAGCTTAGGTGTATTCCCAAGAATGGTTTTATATTAATGCCCATAACACTAATTACTTGATCCAAGAGGGTGCAATTGATCGAAGACTAGTCTATATTGAGGTCATAATTAAGCTCTAAGTTATGTAGGTCCACGAGAAGGATGTTAGTTTCCTGCAAGAAAAAAAGAGTTATCTTTCCTGTTGGAAATTGGACAGGGAAATGCAATAAATGGTGTATATTGAACAATGTTGCCCTAGTTTAAATCATTTCTCAAAATCTGACACTCAGGGGACCATGAGGCACTCTGTTCATGGTAGATGGTGCTCAACAAAGAATGTATGTCTATGGTGAGACCCCATCACCATGGGCAGCGCTATGGGGTCTTGGTTAAGGGGTTTAGAGCCCTTATTCTACCTTGAACTTCCTTTTCTTTCTAGGTCTATGCAAAGGGTCCAGTCCAAGTTTCCACTATGCTTCACCAGGACAACATATGACCATTGTTGAACTTCAATGATAGTTGTAACTGGCTCTGTTATTATTCTACATCTGTCTGTTGTGTGCTTTATAGATTTTGGTACACGGTATGAAATATCAGATTGTCAGTTGCTCTCTCATTTTCTTGCTCTGGCTTTTCCGCAAGTTCAGGTTTTCTTCCCATTTCAGGTACCCGATTCCACCTTTTGATTTTTCTGTTAAAGGAGTAACCTCAATATCAGCGGATGTGCATAAATATGGACTGGCACCAAAAGGAACAAGTGTAGTTCTATACAGAAATCATGATATTAGAAAGGTAAAAACTATAGTTTTATCTGTAACTCTAGGCATGAGTGATGTATGTCTCTCTATTTCAAATTTGGATCCTGAACTGGCTGTACAAATGTTGATGAAAGATAATATACTGGTGCTTTTAGTTCTCACCACGCTGCCTGGCATTGCAGAACTAGTGTTCAGTTCCTTGACTTGTGGATCTCTTGTGTAGGTCACATAGTTAATTATTTGTTCCCTTTTTCATCATCAGTGATTCAAATTGCAGAAATCTTGCATCACTCACATTGTTAATAATCGAGATCCATATCAAATGTGTTACTTGACTTGTGGATTTCATGTTTTTTATTGGTGGTTCTTTTGTTTTAAATTCTTGATTTTTTTTTCTGATATGAGTTTCTTGTGATGACATCTTGGGGGGCATGCTACTGATAATTTGTTCGCTTGGCTGTTTCCCAACAGCATCAATTTGTTGCTGGTAAGTTTTACTATTTATCAAATAGATTATCAAACAAATGAGGCCTTATTTTTTGGATGATTTTCAAGACCTACTTTAGTAAATTTCCTGGGCATTCATAAGCATTATCAACATGGGAAAGAGGCAGAGTTTATCTTAATATCAAGTTTTATACAATAGGCTTTTCTAGTTGGCTGTTTGAAGCCTGTGCTTCTGGTATTCTAATTGTGTTTTCATTGTGTTGTTGTTGCAGTGACTGAGTGGTCAGGTGGGCTCTATGTCTCTCCTACTATTGCTGGAAGCAGGCCTGGAGGTTTGATTGCTGGGGCTTGGGCGGCGTTGATGGCTCTGGGGCTAGAAGGTACTCTTTATCACTATCACTAAAGGGCAACAAGCTTCAAAAGTATCATGTTGTTTTCCCCTACTGCCTATCCAGATGTTCCATTGAATGCTTCTGTTTAACCTGATGTTTCATTACATCCTGTAGGGTACCTGGAAAACACTAAAGCAATAATGGAAGTATCAAAGAGAATACAGAAAGGGTCTGTGTTGTTTTTAACTTCATTTTCCTATTTTCTTGGATTGTAAATTCGTTGAACAATTGAGAATGATTCATTCTTTTTACAGGATTAAAGAAATACCAGAGTTATTTATCATTGGAAGGCCAGACATGACAATTGTGGCATTTGGATCTAATGATCTAGACATATTTGAAGTCAATGATATCATGTCATCCAAAGGCTGGCATTTGAATGCATTGCAAAGACCCAACAGGTAGGTTTTTGTTTTTGAAGGAGAACTGTGTTTATATAGGGCATTTATGCTTGGTTCTCCCATGTCCTCATTATTCTTGTTAGAAGATAGCCACCTCTGGCGCCAAGCTATTGTTCATTGATGTGAGGCATTCGATTTAATATTATTATTCTAATTGTTTGCAGTGGCTGGTATAAGTAGTTTATTCTCTGTTGTATTTCAGTCTCATGAATTGCTTCTGAGCATGCAATTATGAGCATATTTTTATACACTGATTACAATTTTTCATGTGGTTGAATCAGCATTCATATCTGCATTACCCTTCAACATGCACCTGTTGTTGAGGACTTCCTCCGGGATTTGAAGGAATCTGTACAAACTGTAAGTTGTATTCACCAAAGGAGTTATCAAAGTAACTCTTGTAATTTACTCATCTTTAGGGTTGTTATTTTTGCTTTTGGGAGGTGCTAGTGGGAAGGACCTCCGGATATGGTTTCACTCGTTTGATTTTTCATTTTTCGTCCCTTTTTTTTTTCTGAAATCTTCCAGGTGAAAGAGAATCCTGGTCCAATAAATGGAGGCCTAGCTCCAATATATGGTGCTGCTGGGAAGATACCAGATAGAGGCATGGTTCAGGAATTGCTGGTGAACTACATGGACAGTACATGCTAATGACATTTCCATGCTATGATTTCGTCTGTTCTTTTTTCCTTTCATTGTTTTTTGCACCATTGATTTGTATTAGAACGTGTTGGTGAAGTGAGGCAAACTGAAACAGCACAAGAAATAGAGCAATCACATGTAACACGAAATTATGCCTCCTATGGTTACCATACAATAATTTCAATTCAGAATTTTATCACTCAATTTTTTTTTATATAATCAAAACTGAATATTACAACACAAAATTATGCCTAATGGGTTACCATACAAAAAAATTCAATTTAGAATTTTATTACTCAGCTCTTAAAAACATTATTAACAAAGTTTTTTTAAAAAATAATAATAAAAGAGTAACTAAATAGGAAAAAAATCCTAAATTAACTAGAAAAAATATGGCAAATTCATCTAGGTTTTACCTGAAAACCTTCCCAGCTTATGGCTGGATAAAAAAAAATTATGCCATTCTGTGTATTTTCTGAATTATGAAATATATAGTGGAAGATATTGCTCGTTTCCTGTTGTCCTAAATCCCTTTCAGTCGTATGATGCTTGGGCCAACTGCCAACTACCAACTTAACGAGGGAGTAATTGAAATGGTTAAATTCCATTTTCATGCTGATGTAGAAGCTAAAGGTTCTCAGTGAGGATCCGATACTAGATGGGAATTGACCTAGAAAGATTATATGAATGAGGATGTGATACTAGATGGGAATTGATCCAGATAGATTGTGTAAATGAAGAGAATGCAAACTAGAGATCCACTTCCGCCAATACCCAAAAGAATATGGAAGACTTGCTTTCTGAAACTACCCACAACAAAGTATAAAAAAAAAAACAAGAAACCAAAAAAATTCAGCCAAGCTAAGAAAATATTTTTATCTCTACACCATATTATTAAATACATACTGTATCACATCACACCATAATGTTAAATCACGGTTTCAGCTTACGATTGTTGTGGTCGCGATTGCGGACTTCATAGATGTTGAATAATGGGTTATAAGCATTGTTGCTGTACGTGAATTTATATGTAAGTCGTAATGAACTTTAATAACACATGATTTGCTAATAGATTTTCTAAATATACATAATAATAGCATTTGTAGCAGATAAAGATTATATAAACAGCATATTATAACTATAATGAAGAAGGGGGAAAAATGAACTTGAAATATAAGAAAAAATAAAGTTCGTAAGTAGACTGTTCTTATCAATATAACAGCTAATAATGGTATATAACTTTTTATTTTTATGAATTGCCAATAACATTATTAAAACACCGAAAAGTAGCAACGTAGTGCTCCGTATTCCGTTATATAACAAGGTTATTACGTGGGTGTGTGTTGGGATGATGCATGGGGTAATGTTTTTCACAAAATTACGGTGCTCTGATGAATCTTGGGGCATGAAGGTGTCTCTGTCGATGTTTTACATGTAAGCAATTTCACCGCATACTTTTTTCTACTCATTGTGAAACTTTCTCTGATCTCCATACTTTACCTTTCGGTATCCTGGCCATCAAGTGTTCTTTCTGTATTTTATTTAAAAGAGAACAAATATCGTCTGTCTTGGTCACTCTGGCAAGTGATTCGCTTCATTGTTTTGGATAGGTCACCAGTGTAGTCATTCATGTATATAAAGGGTCTGCAAGGTTGAGGATGAGGCTCACCTGCTACCCTTTTTCATCCTGTATGATTCCCAGCTCATGTGTGTAGTCACAGTCAAGGATGATTTTAACAATTAGATGGTAGGGACACCTCCATGAATATGCTCCCCTTGAAACAGATTTAGCACATTAAATTATGTATCAATCTGGTTTATAGGGATACGGCCAACAATGACCCAGAAGACTACCCATATTAAAGACTGGAAAAAGTTGAACTACTCGTAAATGGATAAGATTTGACAAAATGTAGCAGCTTGACTGCTGCAAATGCCTCTTAGAGCTCCAAGACAAAAATCTATAATCAAAACATGTGCACGAATCAGGAGGCTATCAACAGCAAAACAGAATAGTAGACACATGATAGCTGGTATCAGAACCAAAAGCAACACATCTGCAATACAGTCCTTGAATAGTCTTAATAATGATTAAGCTTAGCGTGGGTTCAATTCTTCTGCTGTGTGACCATATCCTAGACCCACAATAGCAAGACTTTCTTCTTCTTCTTCTGCCTTTTTTTACAAGCTTCGTATGGAGCCATTTTTAATAACAATCGTTAATTTAATGTGTCATTTAGTGCTGTTTAATATGTTCTGCGCTTAAATCCAGTTTTATTGTTATGTTTTCTTTCACTATCTCACCATACATGAGTGGTTAATTTGTTGCACACTTAGAATAACTTGCTGCATTTCCAAACGAAGCCTTAGTGTTACTGTTGGTCACTCCTGTGTAAAAAAGCTTTGGCAGCTTGAGCTACCTTTTCCTGTGTAACTTGCTTGTACCCTTCTGGCTCGGTTTGGTGTGTGACCTCTTTGTCTGGGGCCAATCTGTCGTTTGCAGCTCATTTACCCCAAGAAATGACGGCTGACATTCGAAATTCATTTGGATTATAACTGCCATATGCTTACCGCAAACAGATATACCTTACATTACATGACAATCACTCAAAAGGCAGGTTATTGTGAGAACTGCCCTTTTTATTTATTTTTCCCACACGAGTTCTTCATAATATAATAATCTCACTCACATATTACAAGCAACAATCACCTATAAGGAAATGTTCTCAAACCCAACGTTACTTCTTTCCAATTGAAGGAGATACTTTAAAACCACACTTGACAGCTGCATTTGCCTTTCACAGCTCCAAAACCAGGTCTGCAAAGCAAAACACACAAACTGAATGAGGACAGTTACAGTTTCCACCAAAACAAGCACAAAATTAGACATATGATGCCACGTTCTGATGCTAAAATTAGATGATCCACACTATGTCCCTGAACAATCAATCTTCACAATGGTTGAAAATAACATGGAGACCATAGAAGAAGTCACACTTAAAAGAATCTAGAGTAGAATCTCAAACAGAAGAATATCGCATGTAATGTCAAAGAACAGATGTGTTTGTGTTTTCATTGATCATAAAGAGTCAGAAACTGATCCCAGCCATATTTTCCAGAACTCGAGTTCTAAACAGTCAAGTTGTGATGACCATAAATTTAGTGAACATGTAACTTGAAGGTTGATTACCCAATTATGGTCCTGTAAAAAAGCAGTTCTGTCAGGGATACTTACAGTCTGCATCTGTTTTAATCCAGCATTCCCTGCTTTCGTTAGATTCACAGCCCGTAAACGTGAAGTGGGGTGGGTTAGATTGACTCTTGAAGCGTCTTGTGCTCCTCCTTGAAAGGGTTCGAGGAACTATGGTGATGTCCTCATTCGGGAGTACCTGACCCCCATTGTTGTTGCTCTTCTTATTCTCATTTTTTTGGGGCTTGCCGGCCTTCCTCGTGGATGTTGAGCTTTCAGGATGAACTTTCCTGTGGAACATGTGTAGGATCTGCATACCACACATCAAGCAGAACTTCACAACTCAGGATATTGCACTTATTCAGTAAAACTGAAAATATGCACACAACTTTATCGGGGTCCAAAAAAATGTTCGGTGCACGATTATATGTGCAATACTTGATCTGTATTTTCCTGTCTTCGTGTTTGTTTTTTTAATGAGGTCGTTTCAAGAATTTTCTAAGCATTTTGAAGAACATATGGCTGGGAGATAAAAACTGTTAGAGTTGGTGAATTGCGTCACTTTTGCCTAATTCTTCTTTTCAAGTTCATTAGATTGTCAGCAGGTCTCGAGTAAAGCAACAGGGACAGTATCTGTATTCCCTCATCTTACAAACCCCCCATCGCAATCCATTGGGATTTGAAATTGGGATTCTCGAATTGGCCTACTAATTATATATACTTCCAATAATATTTTAGTTTAGAAGTTATGATACCTGTAGACATACCTTGCTCAGTTTTGTTTCTGCTGAAGCAGAATCAAGAGTTCCTCCTCCAGCTGAAGTAGAGCTCCTAGAAGAAGCATGGAGCATTTTCTTCTTCAGAGTCTTTTTCATGAGATTCACGGCAGATTTATCAGCTTCCTTCTCCATGCGCTTCTCCTCTCTCTCAAATTTAATCCCAGAATTTTCCTCTGCTATTTTTGTTTTCTGAAATAGCTCGCCAAGTGATGTCCTGTGTTCCTTCTTTGCCACAGGTGTTGTCTCTGAAAGTTCAATTGATGATCCGAAGAGATATCCCTGCAGGGGACAGACTGCATTGGAATCTCGCCCTTCCATTGGCTTGCCACTGAGTGTAATAGTGCTGCCATGACTGCTTCTTCCAGCACTAACATAACTGTTCCTTCCTGATGAGTCATTGCAGCAATCTTCTGCCAGAACCTTTTCCAACTCATCATTAATGAGCTTCAGTTCATTCTCTGTCACCTCAGTCTCTTTCTCAGTTATATTCTCGACAGAGATGGGAAATGTTGGTGTTGATGGGTCAGTGTTGACTGGCTCTGAACCAAAGGTACCGATTGCCAGAAAACCATGGAATAGCTCGGATATTGCAGCTGATGATTCTTCTTCGTAGTCTCCTTCTTCTTCCTTTTCTTCTTCTTCTACTCGAGCTGCTTCTAAGCCAGAAAAAGAATTTCGAAGCTGCTCTTTCTGGGCTTGCCTAAATGTTCTGGTCCCATAGTTCGGTTTTCTGTAGTGTTGGTGGTCATCAAGTGATGGCTGTCCAGTAAGGCAATTGCAAGCATTGCCTGCCACACACACACACACACACACACACAAAAGAAGGAAAACGTTAAATGAACTTGATTCCAGTAGTGCATTTTGGCAGGAATGCCATGCCTCGGTCCGTAACCGTATTTTGCTAAACTAAGGTACAAAATTTATCATTTCTTCTGCGTTCGGGGTCTTATGGATGGTATTCCAGTCATAATAGCACGCAGCATGGAAAGCTATCGCCTTTTCCGAAAGTCTGGAAATAATTCTATTATAATATGCACATCATTTTTGTTTTCCTTCGGTAGTGGCATCGCACATCAGGTCTCTCATGATGGTTAACTACCTTTGCTAGGAGATTAATAAGATCCTGAAAGCCAAGAATCTGTCTTCTGTGCAAGTGTATGATCGGAGTCATGCATGGCAACCTATTAATTTTGCACCTACATTTGGCCTCTTCCTCTACATGGATAATCTTCTACCCTCTCAAAAATCTAATGGTCATCATTTCTATGTTCATGCCTATTGGAAATAGGAAATGTTTTGCAGGAAAACAAAAATGGAAGATACCTACCAATAGCAAATTCCTTCAGTGGTTCACTACCATTTTGCCGAAGCTTACGGTGCATCCAACCTAGTAACTGCAATAAAGTGGGATTCAGCAATTAGATCAAGAAGCATTGAGAAAGATTAATACTTTCATTTTCACGAGTATATTAGAGTTTACCTTCATCTTTCTTCCTCTCTTGAGAAAACCTCAGTTTCAATCACTTTGGTTGTTATGAGGGGCTAGGATAGGAGTTGCATTTCATAATTACAAGTCGAACTGTTTATGAATAAAATATCAAATCCAACCTGGAAGCTCCAATGATCTCAGATGAAGGTGGCTAGAGAGAACCACAGAGATAATTCCAAGATTCGGGTTGGCCATTCCTTGTCAAGATCAAATAATGTGGCCAAATGGACAATGGGTCCTGGACCTTATGAGCATATGTTTCTGTATAAGCCATGTACTCGTTTGGGTATGAGGTTGATAATTTATTTATTTTTACATGATTTCACATTGATCATTATATCTTTAGCAGCGTTGCAACATCTTATCTGTTACAAATCTGATAGACCTGTATTTGCAGGTGCATTTTAATGGCATTAGCTGTAATAGATGGCCCATGTATGTGCCTTTCGAATTTGACATGTTTACACGCATGCAATTTCTATATTGTTTTAATATTACTAACTGTTACTCCTATGGTACTCTACTAGTTACTTCGTGGAAAGACTTCAAATGCAAAAGCGGGGACGGAGAAGAACATCATGTCGGAGTTTAATGAGTTCAAGGACAAACTGACAAAGAAGAAGATCTTTTCTTATCGGGTTACAATAAGCTGAATTATCCTTCTGCTTTTTCCTTGGTCGACCTCAGGGTGGGGTATTTTAATTTCTGAAAGTCTCTTATCAGATGAACAATACTGAATTGTGATTATATTTAATAAGTATCTTGATTCTGCATTTTCTTTTATCGTAAACTTTGCCATGTTTTGCTTTCGCAGTAAACATCATAGGCATGGCTAAAATCTAAACCTTTTCACAGTTGTTGTGCCATGGAGCTCCTAAGAGCCTGGTTTTACTCATGCCAGGTAACACTACTATTAATCACATTCAGGCCGTATGATCTACACCGCTTCCTGGAAATTTCTGCCGTGGATGGCTAATTAAGTTGCCAAAAATACTGATCAAGTTGTGTGTTTTCAGAGTAAGCCATAAAAAATTATAGTATATCACAATCATTAGACGTGTTTTCTTAGCTCGTTTGGAAAAAGTCTGTTGCCTGTTGGCTATAAAACACTGACCGTGCCCCACAGGCAACTTTATGAACAGGAGTCAGCTGAAAAATGAGGAAAGTGTTTTTAGCTTAGAGGCATAAGGTATAGCTAGAGACATCCTTGATGAGAACAACAATCTTTCCACGATAGTCAAGTAGCATTATAGTATCGAGCAACTTTGGTTTCAGTAGGTGTATAGGAGGGTTAAAAAAAAAAGACTTTTTAATGGATTCATATAAAACTATTAATCAAATATTTCTAAATTAATAATTGAGACAAAACGCAAAACACATAATAAAAATAAATGTAGTGCACACTGTGTAAAGCTCCATTGGAACAAACAGATAGTTTCGATAAAAGATAAAAAAATTCAAAATGATTTCTGTGATGACAGCGCTTGTAAACCATTTCTGAGTGAAACTGCATTACCTCAGCTCACATGTTCTTTGGCTTTCTGAAGCCTGTATTTGGGCAAACTTCAGTTCTAATAACTATCTACTAGTGCTTGGTCTACATCACCTTCCATGTTAATACCTGTGGCTTCGAGTGGATATCTAGAAGAATTTGCTTCCATAAATTTATTTTAACAAAAAAATCCTGGCAGAAAATACTCTATAAATCCTAAATACTAAAGAAGCTTTGCCAAGGACGGAAGCTGGTAAAGAATTGTACTGCTGATTGATTGATATGCTATTTAATCGATCACCATCGATTTGATTTTACTTTTTAAAGTTAATCAAAGATAACTGGGCCATATATTTTGATATTGCATACAGGGTAATTTCATGATCTCAGGATATTGTTCCCTCTTAATTTGTGTACTATCAAATTGATCTTTGGAGAAGAATAAAAGTATGATGATTATCTAAGAATAGAGATTTCAGAAAATACTCACTAATGATGGTGTTATAAAAAAAAAAGGTGAACCGATTAAACCATAAAAACCGAGAAGAAATTAATTAAAAAACCAAACCGAAAAAAAACCAATCAAACCAATTTAAAAATCATAAAACTAACTTGATCCGGTTTGGTTTTAAAAACTGAAATTGAATAACCAAACCGACCCAATGTAAATTGTAAATCCAAATAAAAAACTGACTGACTCAATTTCATTAACCCTAAAAACTTTCCCCCTTTCCCATTAAAAACAACTGTCAATTGTTTTTCTCTCTTATTCCATCTCTCTCCTTCATTATCTCTCCTGTTGAAGCTGAGAGGTATTATAAAGAACCTCCATCTCCCATGATTTAGTCTTTTCTATTACTCTGTTGCCTTTATTTGTCGATTATTGGTCTTGGTTAACGCTTTTTTTTTTCTTTATCTCAAATGTGTTGTTTTCTCTTCCAGTTTTCTAAACTATTTAAACTCTCATTTTATATTTCTTAGCCGTTTAGAAAATAAAATACCTTTAACACATGCTTATTGTTTTATTTTGGCAGGTTCGTTCTTGTTGCAATTAGACTGGGATTATCTTCTATTCTGATCACTAAAACTCCCCATGTCCATGCTTACAAATTTCAATGAAAATTTGTTGCTATAACTTTATATTTTCACCCTTTTTTATTGTTTATTGGCCGTTGTTTCTTAGTGTGATGCTCATATTATTTTTTCTTTTGAAAATACAGAACATTCAGATAAGTAACTAACACCTTATTTAGTAATGCAATAAAAAAATGACTAAGAGATTAAATTTTCCAGTTACAAAAAAGAAAAACAAACCTGACTGAACCCAATATGTTCTGTTTGAATCGGTTTTTGGTTCAGTTTGGTCTATTTTCCTAAAAAAATTCATCTCCCAGTTCAGTTGAAATTTTGGACTCAACCCGAACAGAACTGGACCATGAACACCCCTATTGCTTATCATAATTCAATGGTAAAAAGAAAGTGTGGTTAGGAGTTTCAAAATTAAAGATTAAAAAAAATAAATTGATTGGGATAGTGAAACTACTGTGTATATAGATTCAGTGCACTATGGATGAGAATAATGTAAATATTATTTTGCCCTTCCCAAAAGAACTCTTTTACATAGCTTTTGGGGGTAAAATTGTAATTGCATAAGGACCAATTGGTCATTATCATTTTAATTAGGGTCAAATATGTCTTTTTCTTTTTAATTGCATAATAGAAATACTAGAATGCCCTTGAAATAATAATAATAAAAAAAAACTAGCTTTGATGTAGGGGCGAATTCATCTTTTTCTTTAAAAATGCATAGTTAATTTACTTGGTCAACCCTTGAATCATGAATTTTTAAACTTGAGTCTATAGGCTTATTCATCTTTTCATTATGGTATTTTTGCAATTATAGGGTCAAGACATGAACAAATTCATCTTTTAATTTAAAAATGCATAAAGAATTTACTCGGTTACACCTTGAATAATAAATTTTTAAACTATGATTTAAGGGTTTATTTGTCTTTTTATTGTGTTTTTTTTTTTTTTTGTAATTTTGGAGTCAAGACATGGGCAATTTTGTATTTTAAAAAAAATAATTAATATTTAAACAATAAATTTTGTTAAAGCATGCACAACACAGGCCAACATGTGAGGCCACTTTGCACGCTTAAAATAGCGCATGCGATGAAGGTTGGAGGTGGAAAATAAAAAAAAATTAAATATCTTGTAAAAAAATAAAAAAAACTGAATTTAAAAGAAAAAACATCAATTCTTAAAAAAAAAAAATAAGAGGAAAAAAATAATTTTTTTATTTATTTTTCCTTTTATTTTATTTTGGTTTAAGATTTGATATTTTTTCTTTTGAATTCAGTTTTTTTTTATTTCTTTTACAAAATATTTAATTCTTTTTTAATTTCACCCAGCCGAGTTTACTGTCGGAATCACAACTTTTTCTTGTTTTTCTTAAAACACACCATCACTCTTGGCATTTATTTTTAACACTAAGATTTTTTTCTAGCCCGCCGTGAAGCGATGATCTCGGACTAGTAAATTACTGAACCGAGTTAAGAAGTTGGCAGCAAGAAAAGCAGATTTCAGGGAAGGGGAATATGAGCAATCCCCTAAGACATATTCTCATGAATTCGGCAGCCATGAAAACAAAGATGGGAGATTTTGGGTTTGTCGCGCAATTTTATGCCGAGACAGTACTCTCATCATAAAAATTAAAACCGAGCAAGACTAATGAGGATGTCAATTTGTCTCTCTATACATAGCTATGAAATTTAGTGTCAATACTATTCAACATAGTAAGAAGTGGCTCCGCTGTCACACGAGAGAATAAAATAAATATGGAAACGCATATAATCACAATAAAAATTAATAAGATATGTATTTTATGTCATGATTAATTAAATGTTAAAACAATTATATATTAAATAATAACTTACTTTGTTAAAGAGAGTCTTCTAGTTTATATTAAACATAATGTTAATGTATTTTTGTTAATTAAAGACACATTACTTATTTGGAATAAAGATTTTTTAACATTATTTTATTTTTTCATTCATAGTCGTAGACGTGTCTAGTCCACTACTAGAGTTTAATAGGTTCTAAACTTTTAATTACCACTTATAAATTTTATACAAAATAAATAGATAGTAATACATAGTATTAATTTAGGGGGGGAAAACATTACGTACCTGATATATGGATATTTTTAAAAATAAAATGCTCTGGAAATGAAAGCTTGCATATAGAGGGAGCAAACCATGTGTTTGCATCCAAATTATGGGTCAGGTGAGTTTCTGTTCCACCCTCTTTTGATTACCAACATGAAACTAGAATACGAACCCGTGGAAAGTTTACCGCCACGAACATGAGGGGAGCCGACTATGCAGGAGACACTAGAAAAGGTCATCCATTCCCACTTAACATTTTCCTATCATCAGGTCCAGACATTCAGATGCCCACGGTGATACGAGTGCAGGTCTGATCCCGAATTACGGTGGTGTTTGTCACTATCCTAGTGAACTCTCATTTTCGAATCAATTTTGAAGATGGTGGGGCTACCTTTAGTTCTCCCTCTGTTGACCAGGAGGGTTTTTGCTACCAAGCAGCAAAGATAGCGTCAAGCAAGTGGTGCTGATAATGCACAAACGGAGTCGTGAATGAGGATGACTTCATATTCTTGAATTCTTGCAGGCGGTGTCGATCCTACTAGACGATTGAATCTCGAATAATCGAACATGGTAAAGTACTGGATCATCTTCGTCAACTTCAATTGTGGATAGTATCGAATAGCCATTTAAAGCCTTAAAACTGTAAGGTCATGGATAGCGCAAATAAATGTAGACAGTATCCCAATCATGGCTGAGAGCGAGAGGCTCTGATCAACCTCAATTAGCAAAAAAACTACGAGACAAATCATCCCAAATCAGCAATGGTCTTGATGCTGTTTTTGGTTTTCAGGACCTGGGGCCTTTTGAGCTTGTCCTGGATTGCGGTAAAGGAGGCCGATCATCACTCTGTACCTGCCCGACTGATCCTCGACATTCATATGCTTCTGTGCAGAAGAAATCAAGGAGGAGAGTGACAGATTCCGGTTTTGATCATAATCCATCCAGAGTTGTCATTTCTGATTTTGTCTGAAAAACCTTCTGTAAGGAGTCCTCATTTCAATTCAATCGCAGGTTTCATATAGTTATTTATTTTCTATTTTGGTTTAGGATGTTCATTATTTTAATTGATTGATTCAAGCATAATTTACAGTTCAGAGATTTATGCTCTGATCAAGGAGTAATTGCACCAGAGATATCCGGAGAAAATGGCGCTCTCATTTATTTCTTAAACTTTGAAGTTTTCGCCAGGCGAAGAAAATAATGCATGCGCAACTCCCTCAGAACTATTAAGCTTAGCTGGTTGGCGATAGCTTGATACTGTGAAAGCCGCTTGCAATTTGGAATTGGGAAATTGCTTGTTTTGTATCTAATGGTTCACTGAACCATAAACTCACTGCATCAATAATTAAATGGCTGTTGCGGGATTGCAAGGAAAATATTGGGAAAGAAAATATGCGTTTGGAATAAAATGATCTTGGTTTTCTTAATAGGTCCAAAACCATATAATTGTTCTCCATTATATGCATTTACAGTTGCAGGTTTATCAATACACAGTACATTACAATAGAGTACTAAAACATTCAACACGGTAGTAATGGTTTATCGGCAGAATTCAAATGTTGCTAGCTAGTGTTGATAAGATAAAGAAGATGAGGAAGAATTTGGGTGTTAACTCTACATTTGTAATTTATTTCTTTGAAAAATAAAGGTAATAAAGTTTGTCGTTCTTAAAGTTTTACAAGACTTTTAAAATAGACTTAAAAACTCTACATTCACTATAAAATAAATAAAAAACCAAAAGCATAAAAAAAATTAAAACAAAATACAAAAAAAAAACCTAGAAAAAATAACAAAATTAACTCAAATAACAACTTTCTAATCTAATTTAAAAGGTTTAATAGCCCGATGAGCGACACGGTTCTTCTATAAGAAAAATTATATATAAAATTACCTGAAAAAATTTAAATCTAGTCCAACAATCAAATTTTCTATTATCATTATTTTAAACCACTACTCTAATCTAGTACAATTAGACCTTTTTTTATACCCAAACATATTTTACAACTCAAAAAAATATTAGCATAATTTATCTGGTTTAAATTCTCATCTAATTATGATAAATTCACATCCATGTACTAAAAAAATTTAGTTTCTAACATTCTAGCTCCATCATATAAATAAAAATGCACATCAAGGTAAATCATTGAAGGCACATTGCGTTGATTATCATGACTTTCAAATAATCAAGAATTAACGTATCCTATTAGATTAATTGGATAACTACGGGGGATGTTAAAAAAATATCCTAGTATACTTAACTAGTAAAATCTTAAAAAATATATCAAGGCACTTAACCTACGAGGGAATGTTAAAAAAAACCCTAGTATACTTAACTAATAAAATCTTAAAAAATATACTAATACACTTAACGATTAAAATTTATTTTCAAGAAATTATAGTACAAGATATTTTTTAAAATAATTTTTTATTTAAAAATATATTAAAATAATATTTTAATATTATCATATTAATACTATTAAAAAAAACTAAAAAATATTAATTTAATATTAAAAAAAACAAAAAAACAAAAACAAAAACTTTCTCAAACGCCGTCGATATAATAGTTTGTAAAAATGTCGCGTCTAGTTGGCAGCAATATTAATTATTAACATGATCCTTATGGCAGCATCCATCACCATCTGATGGGACGTTATGTTGAATTTGATTAAACCATTGTACCCACCACCCAAGCGCGTTCTTTAACTATTTAGTTTTGTTTTTTAAAATATTTTTTATTTAAAAATTTATTTTTGATATTAAAATATTAAAAATTATAAAAATACTAAAATTATTTCATTTAAAGTAAAGAAAATAAAAAGAAATTCAATTTTTTAAAAAAAGAAAGAGAAAAAACAATCTGCCTCTATACAGCTAATTGGATTGCATTTACAAGCATCTACAACATTCCACAATCTCATTAAGAGAGGAGAGTGGATGCCGTCTATCTCATTTGTTTAGTTGCTGCAATGACTGGTGAAGGTAGGAATTTTTTATTGTGTGGAGGAGGGGGTGGATATGCTGGGGTGAAAAAGAAGTCACCCACAGTTTGAATTAAATAATAAAAGTCAGCAAGTAACCTGCCAATTTTGAGAAGGTCGTATTTATGGAGGGGGGGTGAACCTTCAGCCGGTCACCACTCACCAGCTCCTCTTCGCTCCGCCTCTGTTGGTAAAATTATATATGTGATATTTACACGTAAGATAATTTTAATATGTTAATCATGGAAAGTTAATAGAATATATATATATATATATATATATATATATATATATATATCCTGTTTTAAATTGATTAAATGTTGAAATAATTATCTATAAAATTAGCGCTATCAAATAAAAAATAAAGTGTTTTCTAGTCTATATTAAGCATTTAGGTTATTGTGTGTATGGATGGAAAATACACGGACTTTCCATTAAACTTTTGTTTATATTTAGACTAAAAATTCATTATATGTAACCTAACTTTTACATTTGCATGTATCCATCATGAATATATACATAGAGGGCTTGTCGAATTTTAATTTGTTCTGTGGGAGCATGCATGTGATATCCTTTCAAATGAATGGATCTTGTTAAACATGGGATCGATATCTAAGAGAGAGAAATCACTGTCCAGTTGATGTTTTTGTATCATGCATGCAGGAGTGTCTGTGTGATACATACATTTGAAACATGTTCTTTAGTTTTTATATCTTAGCAGTGGTGAAGTTCAGGATTGGCCACATGAAGATGATATCGGGACTCATGTCCGAATCGTTTCTAAACATACGCAGGGGTTGGTGGTCGACTCAATCCATCCCGTCCTGGTCAATATCCAAATTAACCTGCTCTTTTGTCATTTGATTCAAGGTTCATGGATTTAGAAAGGTAACGTCTGACAAGTCCTTCACAAGTTCAAGAATCAGAGGGAAATTGTCAAAAAGTGCAGTCTATTATTAGATATATGCATCAAAACTTTCCTTCTCTATTGTGTCCTGCAACCACTGCTCCGAATACAATAACTCCAGCTAGCTTAATTATTGAAGATCAGTCGCTGCATAACACGTGAATGCCTCCGAGTCTCAGGCAAGAAAGCCAAGAGGAATGGTTAAAAATGTGACTTGACATCTGGGAAACTAGGCTAACTTTGCCTAAGAGAAACAGGCAGGGTTCGATATTCACCGAATGCGTTTTCGGCACCTAGTAGCTGTCAGATGCACTTTAGGTCTTTCAATAAATGACATTCTACTTTATCTTATGATCCGATTGTTTACTATGGTTTTGTAATTTTAAACCAACTATATATTAAACTTGAAATCAAGGTAATTTAAAGCATTAAACTGAAAATTAGAGCATTATGATTCTTGTAATTTCTTTCTACGTCTTACATAATAATCATCCATCTTCTAGTACATTATTCTCAACCAGAAGTTGGGAATTCCATAGATGATTAATATTCTCAGTATCAGAATTGAAGCCAGAGATCTTAATAATTTTCAAGTCTATTAATTGGCTTATTCCAGCTTACTGCTTGGCATTCTGAAAATTACTACTCTTCGCTTGTAATCAGGAGCATCAATATCGCATGCAAATAAAACATTGTATGCACCTTTCAATAAGAAGAAGAAGAAGAAGAAGAAAGACTAGCAAAACTATATTCTAAGGATTGTTTTTCATCTCCAATTTTAGTTCAGACTTTTTACTTTATGATATATTAAGTATCTAATTTGTCAAACAAGGATTTCTATATATAATTAGCATAATCTTTATTTCCTAATACATACCTTTTACAGTGAAGTCATTACATCATAAAAGAATAATAAAATAGCAGTAATAATTTATGATTCATAGTTTGTGACCATATATGGCCCGTGCTTTGCTAAGCCCAGCCCAAATGTTTTTTAACATAAAAAAAAAAAATTAAAGGCTATCTAATTTAAATAATACAAATAAAAAAATACAATAAAAATTATAAAAAATATTGACAACATAAAAAAATAAAACTAAATCCATCTAGATCAGCATATTAAATTCATAACTTCATCTAAATATGGTTACCTTAAACTAAATAATCTAACAAAATTTTTTTTAATTTTTGGACACAGCTGATTTTCGATTTATTTTGTATTCAGCTGATTTTTTTTAATTAAAATGTATACCCGACAAAGCGCATTTCAATTAGCTAGTTCGAAATTCTATAGGATGTCCGAAAAAGAACAGCATTTTCAATTACTGAAAACAGGAAATAGAATTCTCGTTATTTACTTTGCTAGACTTCTTAGAGGATCAGGAGGGCTTGAATCGAGTCGACAAGAGAGGGCTTGCACGTGGCCCAATCTTATTGTATGGAATGGGCGCGTTTCAATTAGCCTGAATAAATTTTTAAGTGGTCACATACACAATACTGTTCTTTTTCGGACATCCTATAGAATTTCGAACTAGCTAATTGTTGGATTATTTATTGGTACATTAATTTTTAATATATCTTTTCGGATTTTAAGATCAGCATATAAAATCTTCTATTAAATTATTCTAAAAGGTTGTATGGTCCCGACTTCAGATTTTCGAGACCTATTTCAGAAGGTTACAAAACATTTGAATTGAATTAAATAAATTGTCCATTTTCAAATTAAAAAGTCTCATAAATTGCTTAAGCTAGTTATCCAAAATTTACAGTTATTTTTTAGCATGCTTTAAACTAGTTAGATTAATCTATTATAATAGGCTTACCTCATTTATATATTGATTTTTAATTTATTATTAC
>Ga0325410_1001541_pt1 | contig 25487 bp, 23 predicted proteins | sample PopdelMetagenome_16_FD_206182 | JGI IMG/M metagenome (GOLD analysis project Ga0325410, IMG submission 206182) | Populus deltoides microbial communities from Bellville, Georgia, United States - Xylem-PdIQD-R3 | ecosystem: Host-associated > Plants > Phyllosphere > Stem > Wood/Secondary xylem...
AACAGTAACTAAATATCACAGCTATTAAATTTACACATCAGTCTTCGATATCTAATCATTCATATTGATCATTACGTACCGCGACCAGTCAAAACGCCGTATTTTACAAACAATAGCCATGAGATTTCTTCACCCGATGAACCACTTGTATAGAAAGCTAAGATTAACAGTTAAAATCATGACGGCGATCTACACTAGCGGTGCCATCCTGCAATAACAAGCTATACTCCTTCGTCTTCGCAGGTAAGTCGGTGAGTGAAGTATTTTTATAGCCTACAACACATGTAAGAGAAAATCAAGTCTCGACGACAGAAAAAAGCTTATACATTTTTCTTTTTTCTTATAGTCCTCTAAACTATAAAACTTCATCGCTAAACTGGCTTAGTTATTAAAGGATTCTCAAACGCACAAGGAATTTTGTTTTGCAAGTTACGGCACGCCAAGAACAGCTCAATCTATTTTCAGGCGTGAAAAAGCCCAGCAGACTCATAAGAGTGCTCCAAGTAAAAATCAAGTCCGAGTGACTGGAGTCCATGTCTTCTCTCTTTTGTTACTTGGGAGTTGGAGCCTTGCCATCCTTGTTAAAAAAAAGAAAAAGAAGAAACATTGACATTTCCTCTCTGCTCTCAGAGCATCTGTGGCCGCTTCCTCCCCGAGGAGCAACAGAAGTTTAAAGGGGTAAGATAAAAAGAAAGGAAGAAAAGGTTGTTTTGTGTTAAAAAGTGAAAACAAAAGGGTTTCCTTGTGGGTCCATAGGAAAACAAGGTCCCACTCACAGTCTGAACCGAATCCCCTCTGTGACTGGGGAAATTTTTGGTATTCCGAAGCTTTATCATGTCCGGAAATGATCTTCCGTACCTATTCGACGTGTCATAGAAATAGCCACCAATACACTGCCACAAGTCCTAAGAGTGCCTCGATTTGATCGATTAAACTTCCCTTTCACGGGACACTGCAGTCAGTAAATCGGCGGCTGCGGCGCGTCCTTGTCGGTTCCTCGGCTGCCCTGTCCGGAGGTTTTGTTGTCGGCCAACGCCGGTTGCTTTTTTTACTGTCACTGACACGAAAATAAGCCTTTGGGCTATTGATGTTAAAGTTGGGTAGGTTTCGGACGCGTGAACGGGGACCAGTTGGACCGTGATGGTTGGTTTTTGTGAGATGCTGGAGATGTGTAAGAGTTTTAAGAGGCTATTTGAGCACTGGTTAATAACGTGTGTGTGTGTGTGTGTGTTCGTTGAGCTCTGATCATTTGGTTCTGATTCCGACATTTATGTTTTTACATGCGAATTGCAAGGCTACTGATCAGTCTACTCTTCAAAAGTCCACAATGCCCCTATTATTTTCAAGTAATTGATTAAAAGAAAGAGGAATGATTTGGTTTTTTAAAAGGTATAACTTTATTTAAAATATAAACAATACCTTTTAAAAAATCACACCTCTAAAAATAAAAAATATATACCTTTTTATATAGATTTTATAAAAAAATAAAATCAACCAAATCTCATCCCAAACACACAATAAAATGATAAAAATCAAATAAGTGAACATGAGTGTTATTAAATATATCAAGGTTTGGTAGGTGTACCTCTGTAATTCGAGCCGAGTTTTAAAAATAAATCGAGTTAAAATTAATCCAGTTAAATATAGATAATATTATAAATTTATATGTAATACACCCAAAATTTAATTTGATTTTTTTAAATTCTTTTTAAAATAAAAAAATATTTCATTTTAACTTTTACTTTTAAAAAACATATTAAAATTAACAACACCGTGGTTTTAATTAGACATAATCAACTTGTAACTCAAGTCTTGAATCAGGCCAAGACAAGTTTAACTTAAACTCTAAAGTTTGCCTGTTTGGGTGGTTGAGAGTGTAGTTACGATTGCTTTTCAAAAAACTTTTTCATGCCGAAACGCATCAAAATGATATATTTTTTTATTTTTAAAAAATTATTTTTGATATCAGCACATCAAAATGATTTAAAAACACTAAAAACATATTAATTTAAAATAAATAAAAAATAAAATATTTTTAAAAATATTTTTATAACACAAAAACAATAGCAATAATTCATTTCAATGATCATGGTCAATCACACCTTGAAGTTGCCGAACCTTTTGATTACGTTGAATTGTATACATGGACAGTAAATAACTAAAATTTCATGGGAAGGTTGGATCATGAAAATTCTATGATTAGCTAATTAATCTACAACCTAATCCCCTCGCACTCGAAGAACCCCATCGCAGGCAAATGGCAGTGCATTTGACTTTCCCTTTCCTTAAGAAAAAAAAAAACAAAGAAAATCTCAGATATGGCATGGTTAATAATTATAATTATAATAATAATTATTATTATACTAGTTAAAGATTAATTCGAGTATGATTCAAAGAATACTTTTTCCGAGGAATTAACATAAGATATAATAAAGTATAAACGGGGCATAATAATTAGGGCTTGAGCAGTCTTCGAGAGAGACAAAGGAGTCCTCCCTCCTCCCTGCAAGGCTGCAACCAAAACCAGCCAGCAAAAGCTAAAACTGTTTCTACTATATTCCATTTCACCATGACATGACCCTCAAGCCTAACCAACCACTGCCAGCACCTCTCTCACTGTCCTTTGCCCGATATATTAACCCTAGCTCCTAGTCTCCACTCTCTTCTCCTCATTCATCAGAACGTTCCCATAAGCCCATCCTTTGCACAACTCAAACATGGCTATATCCTCTTCCTTTCCCATCTTCGGTCTTCTCTTCCTTACAACTCTCATGTCCTCTCTTGTCATTTCACACCAACAACCTCTCCTTGACTCGGCCGAGCAGGACTCCCTCTTTCAGGTCCTTTACTCCATCAACTCAGCCATCCCTTGGCGCACTCTCTTCCCTGACGACCTCTGCCTCTCCGCCCCACACGGCATCGTTTGCGAGTACTTCACCGAAGAACAACCACCACTCACCCCAAACGGTTCCGTTTCAACCCAGCCTCCTCTCGAAACGGCTCACATTTCTGAACTCAGTTTCGGGTTCGTCTCTGACTACACATCCAACCCACCTTGCTCTCCAAATTCCACCATTAACCCTCTTGTCTTCACTTCTTTTAAGTTCCTACGCAAGCTGTTCTTTTACAAGTGTTTCACCGAGATGCCAGTTTCGGTGCCTGATGTTTCTTCTTCGAGCTTTGGGGCTAACCTTGAAGAGCTTGTGTTTATTGAGAACCCAGCTCTGGTTGGGTCTCTAAGTGGCATCATTGGTAATTTTACTAATTTAAGGAGGCTAGTTTTGACTGGAAATGGTATTTATGGCAATATTCCAGATGGGGTTGGTTCTTTGGTTAGCATGGAAGAGGTTACAGTGTCAAGAAACCAGTTAAGCGGAGGGGTTCCTTTCAGTCTAGCTAAGTTGAAAAAATTGAGAGTACTTGATTTGAGTCAAAATTATCTCGACGGTTATGTCCCCCTGTCTGTGGGTAATTTATCTCGGCTTTTGAAGCTTGATTTGAGTCATAATCGGTTTTCTGGTAAAATCCCAGAGAGCTTGGTTAGTTTACAGAGTCTGGAGTTCTTAGACCTGAGTTTTAACAGCTTCGGTAACTATGGAGTGCCTTTGTTTTTAGGCGAAATGCCCAGGTTGAAGGAAGTGTATTTGAGTGGAAATTTGCTAGGAGGGCATATACCGGAAATATGGGAGAAACTTGGGGGTATTTCGGGAATAGGATTTTCTGACATGGGTTTGGTTGGGAATATTCCAGCTTCTATGGGGGTACATTTGAGGAACCTGTGTTACTTAGGGCTTGATAACAACAAGCTTGAAGGGACTGTGCCTGAAGAGTTGGGGTTCTTGAAATGTGGTTATGAGATCAATTTGGAGAACAACAATTTGAGTGGTAAAATCCCAGTTACTTTTACTTCCAAGGTTGCTGAAAAGCTGAAGCTGAAGGGCAACTCAGGGCTGTGTGTTGATGGTGGTGATTTTTCAGGGTTTGGTAAATTTGAGGGCAGTTTAGGGAAACTGAAGCTGTGCAACAAATCAGATATTTCCAGTCCTGTACTCGTCCAAGAGGGTTCTCTTGATTCCTCATCATCATCTCAAACACAGGTTTCATCTCGGATGATGCTTGGATTTGGATTTCTGTTTTTTTTATCCTGTTAATTTGACCCAGAGAAGAAAAGGTTCTAAGTGCTAACAGACAGAACAGGTTTATACACTGACATTGGACAGGGCTTTCTTGAGAATAGTGGTCTGATTAGGGTAAGAATGTAATTATGGCTCTTGTTGGTGACAAGCCAGATACTCCACTCTACTAGTATGTTGTTTATCGCTTGACCTTCTTCAACCTGTGTATACAAGTTTTTGAGGACTCTGGGTCTCTCTCAAGTTCGGATGTTGGGATTTGAGGATCATTTGCTACATGAGAGGCCTAATTTCTGTTCTGACTTTCTTGGATTTGGTCCAAGTAATATGAATTTTGCTTGGATTTCTAGCATATATGCTGTTACTTTACTGTCTTATTTAATTAAATATTGAACCTTTTTTAATGAATTCTTTTATGGAGAGACTAGAAAGGTAGAGTTGTGTGTTTTTGGTGGTTGCTAGATGTTACTGTTTGTAATCCCAAATGAGAGGTATGTGTGATTTTACTGTGTGGCTGAGACTCGCATCGATCAGAAATCTTGAGGGTGACAGCCAAATCTTCTCTGTACAAGACTGGGATAACATAACAGCTAAAGTGCGTTGGAAATGATAGGGACATAAGCACTTTTTAATGGCTTCCATTCCTGCAATGTGGCACTGGTGCTCCTCCACTGCAGCCAGCATACCCGGTGATTCCTGCTATATATGCTGCTGTGATATCATCCCTAGTAGAGTAGGATTGCTTGGCCCCAGGATACCAGGACATGTTTCTGTGATCAATCAATGATCATTTAACCATTATTATAGGCCAGAACTACTTATAAATTATGAACAGATATAGGAAAATATAAGAAAAACTAGTTATGTGATCATATTTGTCATTGTATTGTTCAATAAACAAAAACAAAATGAAGCTGTCTAGTAAAGGAAAAAAATTCAGTTCTCACAAGTGATTTATGTACCATAGGGATCATACAAGGGTCGAACGATCAAGACCAAAAGGAAATGAACTCTGTTTGGTTTGGTTTCAACTAAAGATTCTAGCAGCTACCCAGTGTAAGAATAAAAATATTAATATTACAATATGATCAAGAAATTCCACTCAATCCACTGTCCTCAACATCTCGTGAAGGACTTGAACCTCTGGTTTGACGTTGCTCATTACTGTTACTAGATTTGGTAATCATTTCTGACTCCCCACCCCCCTCTTGAGCTGGGGCTTTAGATCTCGATCTTGAAGTTGACCCCTCAACAGAGGCATCTTTCGACTTCTTCCTCCGAGATTTCTTCGGTATGTCAGGTAAATTTGAGGGTGACTCGCTTTCTCCACTAGGATCCTTATGATTCCGACTTGTTCTAGTACCATCCAATTCTTTGGTGCCATTTCGTGAAGACCGCCTAGATTGTTTAGGTTTATCTGATTTTTCTCTGCTTGGAGATTCAGCTGATGTACCAGATGATGAACGCCGTCTAGATGATTTCGGCAATTCTGGCAAGTCCCGAGTTGGGGAACTATGCGACCCTACTGGAGAACTAGGCGCCCCTGCTGGAGAATTCGGTGCCTGCGAACCTTTTCGATTTGAACCTGCCGAGCAATTTCAGTCAACAACAATCAAAATGATGACCAGTGAGACTTATTATTCATTTTTATTGAAGTTAGTACGCAATACCTACATGTTAATCAAGAACAAAATCAAAATATGATAGCTAGCATGTTACCATATTTGCTATGAATTCCAAACAAAAGCCAACATATAAACTAATGAAAGAACATTTCGAAAGGAAAAAAAGTTGAAAAAGCTATGCAAGAAATCAAGCTATTGTACCTTCAGATACCCATTTTGCAGAACCTTCCTCCTTCGCGTCTCTGTTGAGACTTGAGGGAGCTGATGAATATTCTGGTTGAGATTGAAACTCGTTCATCTACATAAATTAATCAGAACACAATCTCAATGAGGATTACCGATTTTTTCTTTTCGAAACAAAACAAGAAAGAGAATTGCAAAAACCTTAGCTTTTCAATGTCCCTTACGACTAGTTTCAAATGTGATATCAATGATGAATTTTTATCCATTATCCCAAATAAGTTGAGAAGAATAACATTTACCCAGCTTGGTGAATTTACAGAGGGACCATCCCATCCTATGTGGGCAACATGTTTTACATCTGTGGGGAAACCAATCTGCATTTCAGGCTCTTCCTCATCATTGTCTGCAACATCGTTAAAATTTCTATCAACATCGCACACAGAACAACACATAAATTGTTTGCCATTTTTGCATTGCTTCATAAGTATGTTGAACGAAGAATTTGAGAGCAATTTGAGAGAGGGAAATTGCATACCGAATATTTGAGAGATGTATCTTAAGCCTTTTAATAGGCCCTTCATTTTGTTGTTTGACATTTGATCAAGTAGACATACATATAGGATTAATTTGGGGACGATAAAAGCCTTTGTAGGAGATGATGACAAATTGAAGCTTCAAATCTGAAATAAAGAAAGCAAGGAGAGATTTTTTTGAATTTAGAAGATATATCTTGAAAGGCAAGAACTGTCATACAAATTAATAAAATGATTTGCATAAAGGATATTCATTAATGAAAAATTATGGAAACAAGATCATACTTGGACAAGAAAACTTTGCTTTGATGAGACAAGCCAAGTCACCAAACTCATGGCAACAATGAATTCAAACTACAGTTGTTGAGAAACTAGACGGTTCAATTACTCTAAGAAACTTTTAGCCTATTTTCCAAGCTTGAAGAAGGAATAAGACTCAAAGAAAACAAGGAGTAGGATCAGAAACACTTCTGTTTTTGACAAATGTCTAGGAAGAGTGGTGGTGATGAGAAAAGGGAAGAAGCAACACAGAAAATTGCTGTACAAGGCAAGACTCACCTAATTCGATGGCCATTAACCAAAAAACGAAAAACTGATCGAAGTTTTCGGTGTAGGGATGAAGAGGATTGGACCATTATTGAAATACTAAATTTAGGAAGGTTTTAACAAGTCTTTCTTATGGAAGGCTGTTTGCTTTTTTGGCATGCATGGCTGTTATTGACTTTGCTGATGCCAGCTGACTCCTCGGATAGCCTGTATCTGTACATTCCTTATAAAGCACTATCTATATATAGGCTCCCATTTTCGTTGGAAGGTTTCTTTTGTTTGCTTAATACATGAGTAATTAAGCATTCTTGCTATTTTCTAAACAAATCAATATTAACCATCGTTACTAGACTTGACTTGATTTGATTTTTCAAAAAAAATAATCAAAATAGTAATATTTTGGATTGACTAAATCAACTTAATTTGATCCATCTAACCGATAATCTTGAAGATTAATTCATCTAACCTATCATTTTAAGCTGGATAGGTTGGTTTTATAACTATGATATTAACTCTTGCACCATAAAATATCAAGTGTAGGATTAATCATCAGCTAACAGAGTTTAGATGATTAACTAGTCAGGCCAACCATTTATCTGTCATTTGTAAACAAAAGTGATGGGTCTGAGTCTCTATGTAGAGTAATAGAAACCTCCAAGTATTCCAAAATCTCCCTTTTGGCCTGGTGTTGCGCATCACAATTTCTGTGTTCCTCCGGAAATGTAATATTTTTATGTGTTTGTTTGTGAGGTGCGACGTGTTGCGCACCTCTTAAATAAACACATTCTAAAAACTGAACCAAGCTTCATGCCGCATAAGATAACAGTAACTGTTGAAGTTATTGTGCCCACTTGACATGAGCTGTTCTTTCACCATATTCTCAGTTTCATTTGTCTGTCAAGCTTTAGTTCTATCTTAGAGTCTTGTGTTGCATATGATTTTACAAATGCCACTGTTTTGTGCTTGCCATGGTGATTAATGGACTCTTTTCAGCTAGTGGTGTTATAGAAAGCATACCCTCTCTCTAAAATTTTCGATCAACTCTGATCTCTCGCTCTGTTTCTTGTTTTGTGATGCTTGATCTGAAATATTGTTCATTCTTTTAGATTAAACTCTTCTTAATCTGTTTTCATTTGCTTTTCCTTGAATTACAAATGATTTCATTTGGGTGTTGTAATGACCAGGATTCAGGATTCAGGAATCAAGACAGTGACAAGAAGTCATTTCTATTCAATGAGGACAATAACATCTCAGTGTTTGACTTTATATGCTGTTTCACATTACATTTTAACCTGTGTTTTGATGCATTTCAAAGATAACATTTTGAATAAAATAACATCAAATTAATATATTTTTTAAAATATTTTATGATAGTTTTGATTCTATTGAAAATTAAAAAAAAATCTAAAACAAATTAATACATTTTCAAGTAAAACACTCTTTTTAAAGCATTCTTCACTGCAATACCAAATACACACTAAACTAAGCAAAAACATAGCAACAATCATGATTTTAAAAGAAAATTTTAGTCACCTCCATTCACATCAGTCGTCTCCATAACAAGAATGGACTGGTGAATTGGCAATTGTTTTCTTTATATATTTTCATAAGCTTTAAATGTTTAGTGTGGAAGATATTAACGTTAGCAATGCTATCAGCGCCGGACAGCCAGACCTAACGTTGGCAATGACAATGATGTCAGTATTGTTCCAGCTTTTGGGCTGCTGTGAGCAGCAGGTAGATAGGATGCTAATATGCTATGTTAGGGGAGTATTCACATAAAAATGATGTGCCTGCTATTTATGCAGAATCATTTCATATCAAAATGTTATAAACATCATAATGACTTCAATTTATAGAGGGGAAAAAATCAACAACTAGGAGACATTTTCCTAAAAGAAAATGTTGAAATTGGCGTGAGAGAAAGTTGTGACACCAATGCCGCCAAGAATCTGGGAGCAAAATTCGATTTTACATGTTTGTGATTCCCAGCAATATGTTTATCACTTTTTGGCCTGCATAGAGTAGCAGCAATTCAGTTCTATCATTTATTTCAAAGCAAGCTGAATTACCAAACCCAACTATAATCTGCTTCAAGTAATGTGTGTTACTCACTCCATGTACAGAAAGCTTTTTCTTTTTTTATTTTCAGAAATTATATCCAAATATTTTCTTGGAGAGTTTGGGAGGTTAGACATGTATACAAATCAAGGTATATGAAAGAATATAGCATACCTTGCTCAGATACTTTTTATGAATCTTCAATGCCTCTTTGCATACCTTTCTAGCATCCATATTTCCAGTAATATCGCTCAATATCTGCAGAACGCTACCCAGTATGATAATCTAGATTCATTTTCTCAAAAACAAAAAGGCACGGGCATTGAAAATGGGGGAGGAGAGAGGGGGAGGGAGAGAGGTGACCTGGACGACATCATCAAGACCCTTAGCCTCCTTTAGAATTCTCTTGTTCTTGGCCTCAAGAACACTGGCAACAAGAAAAACAGCAAGTGCACTCTGTTGGTCCTTACATCCAGTCTTCACTTTATTTCTCTCAAACTTGCCACACTGCTTTAGCAGCTTATTATTCAACATAGATGCAGCACTCTTGTCTGACTCGGCAATAGGCTTCTCATATAAAGAGAAGATGTTTGGATTGTACTCCATGGCCCACATCAGCTGAAACCAATCTATCTTACTTTTTTAAAACAAGCTTGACCATAAAAGGTGCCAAAATAAACTTTTATAAATCAATTGTATGTATCGAAAGCTTAAAGTTCTGTGACTTCAGTCAAGAACCTGGCAATCAATGACTTTCCATTAACAAGATAGATCTCATTTTTGGAAGAATCTCAAACAAACACAACAATCCCTCCTTACCTCCCAAAGATACAGAGAATCCACAAAGGAGAACTCTCTTCTAAAGAGTACCATCAACATGCGAAATGCAAATAAATATTCACCACCATCTAGATCCTCTGCCATATAAACAAATGAGGTTTTAGTTTTTACTTATAAGAGCCTCATTCAGTGCAAGTGCAAACACAAAGGCACGCACATAAACATCATCAAGGTGCATGCAGTGAACAAGGAATGCTGGAATTTATCTGTTCTTATCTATTATGTGCTAGGCCTGCTTGTTGTTGTCAACCATTCTGGCAAGACAACAATATCTAATTGCAATTTCAGTGCACTTTTTTCTAATGGAATTTCCAGTTTTCTTTTTCCTAGTTCTCATTAAATATTAAACAATCAAGTTGCTGATGCAATTATCAAACAAAGAGTATATCTTAAACCCATTAAAAAATTTCAAACTGGAATGAATACCAAGGTGTTGATGAAGCTTCGGATCAACAGTTTTAATTACTTGTGAAAGCGTACTCAGCTGAGTTTGCACCCCCATCGAACTTGCACTGCACCTGAAGTTTTCTCTCTGTCACGAAACAGAAGCAGCGGCATAAATAAAACTTAAAAAGCACAATCACTAGGATTGATCACATTTTAAGAATGTTTAGGGTCAGATCGAAATAGATTTTCCAAGAAAAAAAAATTACGAAAGCAATATCGCAAAAGGATGTTATAAATAACCACCAAAATTCAGGCACAATCATTCAAACAGTAATCTCAATATATTTTATAATTCAAAACTGAACTAGCATGTCAGGCTGTTTTAATCACTGCACCGTGGCATTAAGCACAGGGACCAGAATATTATGAATAGTCAATAAGCTCAACTAATTATGTTCAAGGGAATTTTTAGCACCAAATCATGGAAAGAGAATGTGAATCACAATTTTAACCCAAAACTTGATAAAAACACAGAAATGGACCACTGGGCTGTGTTCCAGTATAGCCTAGGGTTGAATATCTCTGTCTTGACAAAACTAGAGTTTAATAGGCAGAATTATGCTCAACAATTTTGTATATCTCATGAGTGGAATCAAGTGGACAGAAGATGGATCCATACAAATAAGATTACTAAGTTCATCGAAAACATGTATAAGACAATTAGGTATTAAGTTTGATTTGTTATAACACCGGTATGCAGATTGGCATTAATTCTGAAAACTAGAACCATGGATGCAAGTCTTCTTACCAAGAAGCAACAGACAATTTTAAATGAACAATATGACTGGATTACTAGAACTCCATTTGCTACCTGCTATTTATAAGGTGGATTGATAATAATCAGATACATCCACGCTCTCTCAATACCAACATACTAATTACATTGCATTGATATACAATGTAGAAACCAGTAAAATCTGCCCCTGGAGTGGAATGCTTGCCACATTTATCCTGGAAGGAAGAACTAAAAAAATCCCACTATAACAGGTATCCTTTGGTTATTGCTACTGAATGTGTAAATAAGCATGCAGCCTTTTGATTTTCATTAAGACAGACACAAGAAAACAGCCTGAAATCTCAAATCATTCATAATTTCAACCTAGTTATGATACTTATTGGAATGTATCTATATGCCTACATGCCATTTCGCACTACACCAAATCTACATTAGCCTCCCAGGCAACTTTGCTTCAAACTAACTCGAAACATGTTGCTCCAACCATAGAAACAACTGTTACTAAACCCCATAACACATGACAGAGTGGTCCCAGCATAAACTCAACATCTTTTTAACACTACCATAGTCTCCGAACTACAGCTTTATCTAGCCAACCACCCATTTCAGAATCTCATCTCAACAGCATTCATTCCCTAACCATATCTCTTAACAGCCCAAAATCCAGATGAATAGTGTCACCTTCATGGAAAATTTAAATATTGAATTTATGACTTCATTCGTATCTCTTGCATTTGGATATGTGTATGCTTTCTTGGTAATTGCAGGAAGCTAAAGCATCAGAACAACGGTGTGAGTGTGAACTAGATTGAGCTAATTATCAATACCGTTACAATAGAAATCATCATCCATCACCAATAAACTCAACAGGAAAGCAGTACAGCAAAGCTGGGGCATCATTGCTACCAAAACAATAGCTGTGATAACCACATTATTATAAATTGCATACCAGTCTCCGCATTGCACGCTCAAAACACCAAAAGGCATCTGCTTCATTTTCAAGAAGAATTACCATTGGAGAGCAAATGTCATTCATTCCTACACAAGAAAAAATTCAAAATAACTATCCCGTCATAAGAACAAATTTATTTTGATGGATAATGAAGCAGTTAAAAACAATTCACCTTGGACATAACTAATATCATTATCCACCCAAGCATAAACGGCAAGAATATCCCAAAGTTTTGCCAGATTTTTTTCACTCTCATAAAAAGCAAGAGCTCGATCTGTGCGAACAACATCCAAACCTACAACAAGAAGTTCCACTAGCTATGTCAAGCAAAGTCAAAGTTTAACAAGGTTGCTGATTAGAAAGAAACTATAAGGACTTGAGTAAAGTGAACTGATATTGCAACTGAATGTGGCAAGTACACTTAAGTTTAGTGTTTTTCCATCGTGGATATTGCCTTACGGACCAAGACTCTGGCACCAGAGGCCCAAGTTCTTTGCTTCAAGAATTTAAGATGGTCACTCTCATGTCCGTAAAAAAACACACATAAATAATGGGGTTGTCTGATAAACAGGGAGTCACTGCTAAGTAGTAGTTGTGTGGGTAGACTACTTGCTTCTGCATTGTAAGTGAAAGGATATTTACTAATCATTGGGTGGAGAGCAACCACAATAAAGGTCTAAATTAATTTTCCAAAAACCAATGACAGGAAAGGGAAAAATCCTCTCCCTAAAGAATTAGAGATTATACACCTACACCTACCAATTTGATGCAAAGCAAGCATCCATTGAATTGATCTCTTGTCTGAAAAAGAACTATTTATTGCAGAATCAATTACTGGTTGCCCAACATCAGTAATAATGGGAGTTGTGATAAGCTTTCCGCTACCAATAACTGGAACCATGTGTTGACACTCAGCTTTCCACCTGATGTACTGCTCCCTAAAGTGTCAATGTCACAGATTAATCACTTTGGCCTAGGCACAAAAGTTGATGCTCAGAAACTGAAAGCATTTGAGATATATAAAGAAAAAAAGGACTGGTATGTCCCAAATAGAAAAACATACAAGATGCTCTAATGTCATCTCAGACATCGAAAAGTGGGGGCCCAACCTCAAAAGTCAACAGCCTCGTCAGTCAAATGGTTCAACAGGCCAGTCTGTGACTGACAAAAATATGTTTTCATATGAGAGTTTGTGTGTGTGTGTGTGTGTCTGTGGGGTGGGGGGGGGGGGTAAGTTGTGGGATTCCAATAAAAGTCTATTGCAGTCCTTTTATTTTGAGCATGTACTATGAAGATGGTTTTGCAACAAAGAAAAACTTCAAAGTCAGCCAAAGCAGTATATGATGGCACAAACATTCTCACACAGAATCATGTATTAAAATGAAGACTTGCATGTATGTAGGTTTAATACAATGCAAAGGAAAGCATTACCTCCTACTTTGCCTGAGCTGATTCCGTTCTTCATATGTGCTATTAGGATCAAAGCATCCTAACACAAATTCCCATACCGACCCTTTAATTGCAGGATGAACACCCTAGCATGGAAAACAAACTTAAGATAAACACTCTAACTTTGGAATAGGAGTTTTCACTCATAACACATCGAAGACCATAGACATACTGATAATGACCGCACTGTATATCACATCACTATTTCAGACAAGCTAAGATAAAAATGGAAAAGAGATCTGTACCCCCCGTTGGATCCGTCTAAGCACCTTCTCAATATCCAAATGACCATCTTCAGAGAACGCAGCATTCCACCTTCTTTCACTAAGAGTTTTCCCAGCCTGTAAAAAAAAGATTATTTCAAACATAGAGGAAAGCACTACACAAAGCCTGCTTAACGTATCCAAGCATGTCTCATGGTGCAGCCACAAAGAGATGTATAACAAGTAAAACTAAAAATCCTCAATAATAACAAAATTAAAAAATAAAAATCATCACATCACATGAGCACAAATTCATGACAAAAGTGACAATAAATACAAAGGATTAGTTATAAAGAAACTAATTCACAAAAAGAAAAGGAAGCAAGGAAGGAAACGAAAAAAGCTGACCACCCACCCTGGGCTTGAAACGGGGCTTTGGAGTATCCGCTTGGCAATCAGGTCGGATTGGATAGAAATCCCCCAAGTCCTCAGCTCCTGTTCTCTTCATAATATCAACAATCTCTGTCAATCCCCCACAACCAACCATCCAAATTTACCCCATCCCTTGTTCATTGCCACAGCAAAAATCCAATGAGAGAAAAAAAAAAAACCCAGAAAACAGAAGACAATATAAGCGAAGCACTACCTTTAACATTTATCAAAAAGATTCCAAAAACATTAACTACGATGAGAAGAGCATATTACATTTACACCCTGCAGGACACAGATTTGATCTCTAAAAGCCACCATCAGACAGACATGTACAAAATTAATAACATTGCATGTGATTTCTTTACATGAAATGAATGTCAATCGACATTGCTAGGATCCCACTGTCTTGTTTATGAAGGGAAAAAAAGAAGAAGAAGAAGAATCTTGATTTTCCAGGCAGGGTAAGATAACTGGCTGTCGAATATTATTAGTACCTTGTTCGATAACTGGCGGATTGCTGGTTACTGAAACAATAATAAAAGAATTCAATGATGTCTGTCGTCCGTCGAGGAGGATCGTAGAAAACACAAAATGCAAAATCAATCAATGGAAAGAGGAGCGAAACGAACGGTACGCTTCGAGAAATAAATTCATTGTTTTGAATTTTTTAAAGCTCTCAGCTTGAAAAATGACAGCTCTTCCACTTTCCTAGGTAATCAGGTCTTGGATTTTTCATTTTTTTCCCCCTCATCCCATGATTTGTTGATCCCATCCCTTTTTTATTATTTGACCATATTGTCCTTGACATGTCTTAACAAAGTTTTAATATTTTTTCATTACCACTAGCAAACCTCATTTCTAGACAACATTTGTTATAGCATTTGGTTATTCTATAATAATAAAAAAGATGAAAAGATAAGTAAACATGTTTTTATATATTTTTTATTTTAAATTTTTTTTAGAATCATAATTATTTTATATCTTTATCTCTTTAACTTCAACTAAACAATTTTTCTTTTTTGTATATATCTTTTCTATTTCAAGAAGCCAACAAAATGCAACTTAGTAGTTAAATAGCTTAGTTCTAGAGAAATAACATTAAAAATATCTAAATTTAGACTCTCATGGGTTAAAAAAGTGTGTATATTTGATGATATAATACCAGGAGTGATCATTTTCGATTTGATTTTTTTATCAAAAAAAATAACCAAACTGAATTTAAAAAAAATCAAAACCGGTTGAAACAGACCGCTTTCGGTTCTTTTTTTGGACAAAAACCGATTCAAACCTGTTTGGCTCGGTTTTGTTGGTTTGACTCTGTTTTTTCGATTGGCACGGGTTTTTTCGGTTTGGGTTCAGTTTGGTTTTTTCAGTTTCAGGCTTATAAAATCGAAACCGAACCGAACCGAACCGGTTGGTTTTTTTAAAATTTTAATCGGTTTTTTTTTTACAGTTCAGTTTTCTCGATTTTCTCAGTTTTTAATTTTTTTGCTCACTCCTGTATAATACATAATGCTTTTTAAAAGTATTTTTTTTTACTTAAAATACATAAAATTATTGCATTTTCAAACATGCATAATACTGATTGTAAGATACAGTCGAGAAATATATTTTAAGAATTTTCATAAATCATAAAACTTGAGGGTGGAACAAGGATTGAAGTAGCAATAATAAAATGAAACAGGGGATTATGCTAGAATCATTGTCCTTTAAAGCAATTCCAAATTGTCATGAACAATTTGAGTAATCAAAATTGATGGTCCTGTTTACAAGATTCTCCTATAAAGCGGGGCAATTATAGAATTTAAGAAACAGTGGGTCGAATGGGGAACACACCCCAAAACCGAAACAATTATAACTTACAAGACACATATAAGAATAGAAGATAAAGAAAGGACGTGACGAAAATAGCCGAAAGTTTCGAAGCGAGACCAATAGTGAGAAGCCACGTCTACAATTTTAACACACTCGAGCGTATCACATCCAAAACGAAAAACCCTAGCAGCAGCAGCGCTACTAATATTACATAACCTCGCTGGTCACCTCTCTCCTTCACCTCAGCGGTCGCCTCTCTCTCTGTCGATTCTCAGCAGATCCGCAAAAAATGGTGAGAGGGTTTCTCTATCTTCTCTGTTTGGCTTCCGAGAAAAACCCATAGCTCTATTACTTTATCCATCTTTCTTACACTTTCCCTGTTTTTTTGTGTTTGTTTATTTATTTATTTGTGTAGCCGTTCAAGAGGTACGTGGAGATTGGGAGAGTGGCTCTTGTCAACTACGGCAAGGATTACGGCAAGCTCGTTGTTATAGTCGATGTCATCGATCAAAACAGAGTGCGTAATCTTCTCTCTACGTTTGCCTTGAATGTTTGTAGATAAAGCTAATTGTTTCCTACACTTGTTAAGCTTCAGATTTTTTCTTCTTCTAATTTTCTGTTGAGAGTGATTAAAAATAGGATAGATTATTGTAGCTCAGTGGACTAAGGATGTTTTGAATACTTTTTAGGCTATAAGTTAGTGCATACGTGTAATGCTCATATAATTAAGTGGATTTGATATTGGGTTTGGTTATTTGGGTTTTCTGAAAGTAATTACTCAGCATTTATTTGCATTTAATAAGTGGTATCATTGACAAGATCCAGTTTTGTTAGTTAATGAAAGGGTGAATTTTGTTTTTGATGTTGCTAAAGGCTCTGGTAGATGCTCCAGATATGGTTAGGAGTCAAATGAACTTCAAGAGGCTTTCACTCACTGATATCAAGATTGAGATCAACAGGGTTCCCAAGAAGAAGGCACTAATTGAAGCCATGGAGAAGGCTGGTTGGTTTCTGACTCTATTTCTACTTGTTTTCTTATTTAATTTTCTTTGCCCCCACTGAATTCAAACTGTTATTCCATGATGGTAGATGTGAAGAACAAGTGGGAGAACAGTTCATGGGGCAGGAGACTCACTGTGCAGAAGAGAAGGGCATCGCTTAATGATTTTGATAGGTTCAAGCTCATGTTGGCAAAGATCAAGGTTTGCAATTCTCCAATCTTGTCTTTTGTACTAGTCATTATTGTATGTCCTTGATTTTCTAAAACCAGCATACTGGTTAATGTTGGCTTTAAAAATCTTAGAATAGAGTATTGTCATTTATGGTTAAACACATCTGCCTCAGATGTTGAATTCTCCCAATGTTTATGTTCAAACTTGTGCCATATGGTGTCTTTCTGGTATCAGGTTGCCCATTAGGGCTTTGGAGCCTTAGCAGAATCTGACCCCATCTTTGTAGGCTATGCTGAAGTATTAACTTCCAGCTATGAATGGGGAGTATATAATTGAACTTACCTGATAAATTAAGGACATCTGACCATTGCAGTCTAAAAGGACTAGACTTGAACCTGCATTGCCTTTTATATTCCATGTTCATTGTAGCCTATCTTTTGTTAGTGGTCAGCCTGTAGAACATACGTATGGAAGTAATGCTTGTTCATAGATGTCATGAATGCTTGTCAAGAAGTTTTATCAATTTAAAATGGTATTGCATTTGTTTGGATGGAACCATTTTACTCAAATATATACACCAACTTTACACATGCTATAATTGCTCATTCTGCAGAAGGCAGGAATTGTCAGGCAGGAGCTTGCAAAACTCAAAAAGGAGACAGCCTAAGATTTGTTCACTTCTGAGCTTTTCATTAGCTTAAAAGTTCCAAAATTTGCTCCAGTTTTACCGTTTTATGTTGTTTTTTTTTGGCTTTTGATTATTTTCATAGTTAGTGGCGGAAACCAATTATTATGGATCTTGTTACGAGGAAACATTAATGATATTTCTAGACTTGCTCATTTACAGTCCATTTTTCCTGGTTATGAGTTGTTTATATTATAGTTCCTTTGGCCCCTTCCTTTGGACAATTGTATGCGTTTTAATGGAGAATATAAGAAAGGGCAATGAGGATAGAATAGAGAGTTATTCTTTCTCGTAAATTGGGTATTTTAGCGAGAAGGCATGTCCCTTCTCTTATCAGGATGTTGTGTGGAAAAGGAGACAGGATAAAATTACAAATTATTTGTCCGGTCTTCCCTTATGGTTCAAAAAAGATGAGTGACCTCAGATGATGCCGGCATTTTTAGAGTAGCAGTATTTTTACACGAATTCTGGTAATCTCATACAAGTTAGAGATGGTTTGTGTGGGCTGCGAACCCAGTTTTTGTCCCCACAAACATTACTCTTCCACAATTGAAAATATTTGCTACTGGAGGACAGGACTCGTTATGGAACCGTGCTTTGATGATATAAATCCAGCCGCCACTTGGGTTGTTGCATGGACATAATTAAACGGCTGTCGTAAAGTGAAGAGAAGTATGAAAAGTGTTTGTCCAAGGTTTGTTCTTCCTTCCCTAGTGAAGGGTTGTCTGTCCACTCGACGTTTTCTTTTCAGCAGATCATTGTCATAATTTCTGTTTTCTGAAGAATTTATTTAACATTTCGTTTTTAAGTTATTCGCATAAGCCTCGAATAAGTCTTGATAACATGGGAAAATAATCTTAAAATTGAATTTACAACTAGAAACTACCACTGGCATCTGTTGATCTCTCCATTTTGAGGGTAGAAGTCACATTTTCTGAAAGAAGAATTCTAGCAAGAAAGGCTGTTGGATTCTGCTGCATTGTTTATGGAAATCATAGTATTATGTACAAGGCAGCGATGCTTACGTTTGAAAGGAAAGTGGTTGTCGGAACAGGAGTTCTGAACCAGGCCTTTTTTCTTTTCTTCTTGGGCCAATCAAGTCCACTTCAGTTCAATAAACATCTGGGCGAAACAATTGAAGGTGAGTACAACTGAAAATTTCGCACCAGCTGGAGCGCCAGAAACATTTATAACCATTAACAGTAGTGTGATTCACTAGCTTTGCCCATCGGCATCATCCATCAAAGATGGCTGGCTCTTCATCTGGTTAGCCTAATTGAAATATGAAACAGAACATGCTCAGCAAAAACCTGAAACTAACTTGTTTCGTCATTATGATACTAATGCAAACAAAGAAAAGGATAAAAGTTCTAAAAATGAGAAATTTTAACTAGCTCCACCCTTTCCATTCAAAATAGGCTGCCAAGAGATGAAGCAAAAGCAATGTTTAGGGATATTTGGGGGAAGAGAACGATTTGGGAGAACACAAGGCTCAGGAATCGGAGTAAACTAGGCCTGGGATCTTAGCATGCATCCAAGAAGCTCAGATTCCATCTAGGATGCTATTGGCGATCTTCTTCCGAACATCTATCTCCAGCTTGATGGAAGTCATTTCCTGTAGCTTTTCAAACCTCTCTGACTCCAAGAGTTTGTCAATGATGGACTCTTCATCATAGTGTAGACGGTTAAGCTCAGAGTTCTCTCTAGCAATCTCCTCAGCCTGCACTCTAGCCTTTTCTGCCTCTTTATCAGCCTGTTCAGTCCTGGATTTAGCCTCAGATTTGCAACTGCAATTCCCCTTTCTCTTTCTGCCCCTCCTCCTTGGTTTGCCATAGCTTCCCTTCTAGAAGAGCATTCTCACTATTGAGGGCATCAAGTTTGTCTATACGGCATGAATCTGATGGATTAGAGCTTCCTTGCCCCGCCAAAGGACTAGGGGATGCAATTTGTTTTTTTGGAGTTCTGGGATCACATTCATGAAGAGAGAGGGGTGATTCCCAATCTTGGCTGCTTTAAGCACAAGCGTTTCAATGGTGGTTGAAGTTCATCCCGCTCCTGAGCTTCTTCCTCGAGATCTCCTTCCTGCTAATCAAAAGAGTCAAGATGGAAAAATATACACAACAGTTACATGCCTAAGCTATACTATTTATTCTCAGTCATGTTTCAGTCATGCTGCTTTGGTTTTACTGGGATTTGAGGCCTGCTTTTACTATATCTCCTGTTTCTTTTATTCCCTAAAGAGCCAGGTTCATTATACTTATTTCAGGTCTGCTCTTTTCAAGACTAGTTTCTTTAAATTTCAGTTTGCATTTACCGAAACAAAAACTGCTTACATTACTCAGAACTTGTTTGGTATTGCAGTATAGTTGCACTTCTTAAAAAATTCATTTTTTTTTTTTGCTTCAAACTAATTGTTTTTATATATATATTTTTTGTTTTAACGTGGATGTTAAAAATAAATTTTTTTTAAAAAAAATATTATTTTAACATATTTTCAACTGAAAAATACTTTAAAAAACAATAATTATCACAATGTAAAACAGTATCTTATACTAGGAATGCCCTTCACTTCAAGAGATGGGTATCAAATTAAGGAATATAGTTAGAAGAAAACAGAGAAAAACAGACGAAACTTGGGGAAGGTGACTGGAGAGAAAGGCACCTTCGTATCATCCTCTTCTTCAAAAATTGCATCCATAAGAACTCTATAATTATCTTCTTCAATAAGCTCCCAATTTCTGTCATACAACTTTAAAAGCCTTTTCAAAAATGGTTTCACTTTATTTGCACTAATCCCCAGAGACTTCATTGCCATAAATGCTTTCACAACTTTGGGATGCGGTGCCATTCCTGAGCAACCAACTCTGAAACCCAAAAGTACCTGCACACAATTTCCAGTATTTGTAAACTGTAAGGAAAGGGAATCAATGAGAGTAAGACTTCCAAATTAGAAGTAAACAGGCAGGAAATTAGGAGGGGGAACCTCGGTTCATATGAATTTAACATGACTACAGTTTTCTTTTCTAAAAGAAGACCACCCATTTGAAACAAGTGAAACACTACAAAAACTGCATAAAAGAGTAAGCTTTACGCTTCCTGGACCCTGACTCTTGCATTCTTGCTCTGACGTTGAAGTTTAAGGCTTTAATCGACCCAAATACGATTCTGCCTTCCACAAGCAACAAAGAAGCTAAGCATAGATCTAGCCCTTGTTTTCTTTTTTTTGTGTGTCAGGAAATATACCAGTTAAAGTTACATGCTTTCAACAAAATTTTTGACAGAAAACGAACAGAACCCACCCCACCCCACCACTTTTTTGTTGTAAGCCTAATGATTTAAGAAATGCACTAACAAGCAGTTGCTTTTCTTTAAGAATTTCTCTCCAAAAAAGGGGGCTAAAATAAGTGTGTAATAAATGAACCTGGCTCTGGCTCTTCAAAGAAAAACCTAAAAAATAAAAGGCAGATTACTACACTTGAAATGCCAACAAATGTAAAGGACAAGTCGAATAAGCAATGGAGATAGATAATAAATCAGAGAAATCTGTAAAAGAATCTCTTACCAGCAAGCAGATGGAGATGATGATGAATTAATGAATGTAGAGAGGGATGATTATGACTGACAGGGGATGTATTGCACGTTAGTGAGAGCGAAAGGAAGAGACCCTCCCTCTTTGGCTGCCGTGCTGACGACAAAAAAAAAATCGAAATGCTCCTTTCCTGTCTCTCTTGAGCTTACTTGAGTAAAACGCTGACAGGACTCCAAAATTCTTATTGTTCTTGACTACTAGTCCTCCGGCTGGACTCCAAAAGTCATATTATTGTTTTTTGACGCCTAGTCGTCTGCGCAACTCTTCAGTGTCTGATGATGTATTAGTTCTTTTGTTTTCTTTTTCTTTGAATTCTAAAAAACTGAGATCTCCAAATGAATGATCGAAAAAGAAACTGGGTGCCTTGAATCCTAGATATAGCACACTAACAATATCCCATTTTTAAGCCGGCTGGCCTCTAACCTTGGGTGGTTGCGGCCACCCACAGACTACATGGTGCTGGTTAACATGGACTGTTTAGAAAATTAACACTGCCTTCCCTGTTTTTCAGACACTAAATTGCGATGGAACAGTGTTTTGCATTAACGAATATTTATTTACTCGAAGCCTACAATTTGATATTTCATTTCAAGCTATTTTCGTTAGCTGCTCGAATTGGTTCGATGACATGAGAGAAAAATCGTAAAATTGGATCCCCACTTCCTATAAAGCAATTAACACTAACTTCTGGTGAGAATACCTTTCTCAGATTGTCCCGGAGCTCATACTGCCCATTTCAATGACAGTTGCCGGTTGCCACATACAAGGCCCAGAGGACATATCGTGCTAGCATTGTCCAAGATGATTTCGTTGAGCACCGCTGTTTGCATTGTATTGTTCATGGAAATCGTTGCACTAGGCATCAGGGAGCAAGGCTTATTAACGTGATTAAAATCTAAACACTATAATTATATACAAACTAGTTGAGTTTTCTCCTGTTTGGAGCCGAAAAGGCCCCCTCTAGTTCATTAAAGATCTGGAAGACAACCGAAGGTGCTAACAAAAGGAAATTTTAATGATTGGCAGATTCTCAAAACATCACAAGATCAACAATTAAAAAGAACCAAGTTCTTTGGCCATGTGGTTTAGAGTTGCAAGTCGTAATTAAGAACTCTAACCACTCAACCAGGGTTCAGCCTTTGGTACCGACACAAGATCAACAATTTTGGTAGCTAGTTATAAAGTTACTACTTGACATTGCAAACATTTTTTTGCTGACAGAGAGCAGTAATGGACGCGTGTGCTCTTTGTTTCAGTGCTACATATGAAGGAAGAGAGCTTGTCTTTGCACAGCTCCCACCAAAAAACTGCCACAACATGATTAACAACCCAATTTCTCCCCACGAAATTTTGTCCCTCCTCGTAAAATCCAATAAAAGAACATATAAACAGTAACAGAGAGAGAGAGAGAGAGGTCAGGGTGCAGGAATGAACCGAGCAGAGCATTTGATCCACAAATATATATCGTTACAAGCTTAAAGGACAAGCATACCAGCCACCTTTCCCATAAAGAGCAGAAGCTCGAGAAAAATCATCCAGAAATGGAGCTGCTTTCCTGGAAGCAAAATTGCCACCCAACAACAATTATATGAACTTTTGTTACCTGGGTGATGAATAATCACCAGATGACAGCCATCTCTCCCTCCCAATAAAGCATCTGGCATCCTGGAAATCACTGTGGAACTCTAGAGAGCATATGAATGTTATCGCACAAACGCAGCCATGTTGCCTACTGGAGCAAGCCAAAGTAAGGACCAAGCTTGAAATGTATCACCAACAGTGCAGATTTGACAAGTTCCACTGAGTCCAAGTACCAAATCTTCATTCCATATCCAAAGTAGCAACAAAGAGATACTGTGGGTAACTGCAAAGACACGAAGGACTAGAAAAATTGAATTTAACATACAAATAATCTAAAAACAGGAAAAGGGAATGTTGGAATATTTGTTGAATCCAAAAATTATACATTTCCATTAACGTCATTCAAAACCAAAATAATAGAAAGAAAAGATGTTTTTTGGCAGAAATAATAAACATCTGAGGTATGTGTGGTAGTTGGTAGATTAACAGTTAAAATAAACAGTTCCACAAATGAAAAAATGCAGCAAATTCCTTTTTCTGTTTCCTTGCCTCAAAAGAAGTCAGGGAGCCTCCACTGAAATTTTAACAATTTTCCTGTAACATTATGGAGGTTTTAAATTCTTAGTGAAAAGTAAGAACCACAAAATGTTTTGGGAACTTTGAAAATGAAAGAAGTTAAAACAAAGTATAAAACTCAACTGAAATAAAGGTGATGCAAAATTTTGATCTTTCTTCTCAGGGAAGTCTACCTCATTCTAGACATCTAAATAAACCTCAACTCATTAACCTAAAAAGGAGCCTCAAATGATTCATCCCAAACTTCTGCACTCCCATTTGAGACATCTTCAACATCCTCTTCCATTGAAAGCCTGATATACTCTCTATGTGCAAAGCGATCCCACTCTGTTAAAGTTGGTTCCTCACGCTCCTGGCCACGCCAAAAAATGCAAATCAGGCAGTTATGATCCCTGAAGATATAATTATAATTATGTAACCAGCACCATTGGACCCCTGAGTGAACTTATAATCATGGAATCGACTCGATTATAGATTATAAGTTCATAACCCTAGCCCATTCCCATTTTGGGCGGAACAGATCTACAAATTCTTTGATTCCAGTTAGTAAGAGGGATCTTGAACTAAGAAATAGATTCTAGAAGCTAAAAAAGGGTATCTTGAGCAATTTCAATAATCGAGCTCATTGATATTCCCGGTATAGTAGATGCTATCACACATACAATCATACTAAAAGCTAAAAAGTAGGAACACAATATTAAAATGCTGAATGTACCTGGCGAATAAGAAAGGGATCACGGCTTTCAAAAGCTACAAACTTATTGAGGTTGAAAAGAATATTGAAAACATTTCCTGAAAGTTTGCATCCTTTCAAATCACTAAGTGTGATGTAACCTTCCCTCTGCAACAAAAAGTGTCTCTGCAAATGAGAGCTAACACAAAAAGAAGAGGATTCCAGAGTATTGGAAAGAACCAAGTTTTTCACCTCTGGTGCAATCATGTCAACTATTTGACACAAGATATCCTCAAATAGCACAGGTTCCTGGGCCATGCATTCCATACGGTGCAGCTGCTCCTCATAGAAGTATTGCAATTCATTGGGTGTCAACACGCCATTTCCATCTAAATCTAAGCACTTGAACCTGTGAATACAACTTAATAAGATAAGAGAGGACAGCCGACACAAACATCGAGGACTTCCATAGACAGATTATCAGAAAATGAGTTAGACCCTAACACAATTTGAATACGGTATGTGTTTAAAACCACTTGAGCATTAACAAGAGTGGAGGAGCTGTATGATAAATGACTTCCACAGACCTGTAAATACAACTTTCTAAGATAAGAGGGCACAGTACATAGAAGCATAGATGGCTTCCACAGACACAGCATCAGAAAGCAGGAGTTACATGTTAGGCTTTGGTACAAGATTTTGAACAGAGGAAGCTTTTAAAATCATCGCACATTTAGGAGAGTGAAGGAGATGCACACTTAGTTTTGGCTTGGTCCACTTTGTTCACAGTGAAAACAAGGAGCTTTACATCACTGTTTAAGGTCAGGATTGTTATCCTGGAACAAGTGCTTTTTTGTCCCACCTTCAGGTCTAAAACAAATGAGGGAACAGGGCTGTTCTTCCTCTTTGAGGAACCAGAGTCCTACTCATACCTAATTCAATGATTAGAATGGAAATGGAACAAAACCTACACTCCCAATTCCCTTTGTTTAAGAACCAAGAGGAGAGGTATGACAAGAAAATAGGGTGGGAGACGGTATACAAGAGCAGGTGAGCATTCTTTCATTTTAGATAGAAAATGTGTTTAGATAAATGTTTTGGCCATCAGGAGAGCATCTGATTTTCTTGCTGACTTAATAAGTTGACTTAGTTAAATTAGATTTCTAAAGAATTGGTTGATTGTTGAATTAGTTGGGATAGGAACTGAAATTGGGAAACTCAAGCTATTCAAGAATTATGGCAGGATAAAAAAAAAA
>Ga0325410_1001542_pt1 | contig 25481 bp, 16 predicted proteins | sample PopdelMetagenome_16_FD_206182 | JGI IMG/M metagenome (GOLD analysis project Ga0325410, IMG submission 206182) | Populus deltoides microbial communities from Bellville, Georgia, United States - Xylem-PdIQD-R3 | ecosystem: Host-associated > Plants > Phyllosphere > Stem > Wood/Secondary xylem...
ACCCACCCCACCCCACAACCCCCCCACCCCCCCCCCCCCCCCCCCCACAACACAAAACCCCCCCCCCCCCCCCCCCCCCTCTCCTTCTTGAACCTCTGGCTCTGGGCAGTGGAGTAGTGCTATAATATAGTTAGTGGTTTAGGGGCTGTCTAAGTCTTGGTTTCAGTCAGGGAACTGAAAGGTCAGGGGCTGGGGCTTGCCATGTGGTTGTGTAAAAGCTCTTTCTGTGTTTGAGACTTTGAACGGAGATGATGTGCCTTTTGAACTGCATGCATGAGTGCAGCAGCAGCAGCGAGGACAAGAAAGATTTGGAAGTTAATCGAAGCAATAAGGCAAAGCAAAAGAGAGGAAAGAAACCATTTTGGCTCTTCTTATCAAGGTGAACTTCTTCCCAAGTTTTAAGAGTCTTTCTGCTGCTGCTTTCAGTTTTAGTATATTCTAACAGATAGAGAGGGAATAAAAACTGCTGGGTTTTGTTATTTGTCTATCCAACGAATTGGGTTTATTAGAGCATTTAGGATTTTTGTTGCATTTCCTATTTCCTATTTATGTTTTTTTACTATTTGGTGCAATTTTCTCTAGTTTTCCTATTTTAGAAATTTATTCCTAATACGGTTTTAGGGTTCATTAAAACATGGTGATAGTATAAGAGCAATTATTTCTCCTCCTCCTTCCGTTTTTCCATTCTCCTTTCCTCTCCTTTCCTCACCAATTTGCTTTTCTTGTCCCGAATCAGTAAGTCCCACATGGTCAATACTCATATTGTTACTGTGACTTCTGGACTTTACCCTGGTATGGAAGAATTTGGCCTGGTGGGTTGGTTCTTAAAGCTGGGATATATCATCAAACAGTTCCCATGATTGTTGTGTGCAAGAATCATTCCAGCATGATAATTTGTGATTTTCATAAGCTAAGGAATAAAAATCATAATGGTTGTTCAATAGAACTGCAGAAGATGCCTCAACATAGCTATAGTTGCAGCATCATGTTTGCTTGCTTACTTCTGAAAGGGTACAGTGGGATATTTGCTCATTTTGGTTATGAACGCTGTGAGCTATTATATCAATTTTTGATCTAGGAATGTCACGTAGTTGAGCTTAGCAAAGTCTGCTACTAGAGCTCGAAACTAAGCCAACCATTTGTGCAGACCTTTGGATTGACAAACATTTGAATTGTAGAACTTGGGTTGCTTGTTAGCCATTGAGGAGGTTATCTTCTCATTAAAATCTTCACCATGTAGTTTTTATCATGTCTTCATTTAGTTAAAGTAACACCTCTCTCTCTGTTTTTTTAGGTATCTGTGTCCTTTCGGAGCGCCGCAACAAGTCCTCCATAGCTTGTGACTAGTTGCGCCACGGCACTCTAGTTCTTGGGTTCACAAGGTCGACCTAGTTTTTAGATAAAGTAACATCTGTTGCATGACTCAACCACTTGTGTCTAACACATGTCATTGAGGATGGGGATTTGTGTCAGGCTTCTTGGTTCAATTACAAAGCGCTCTTCATTGCACAGAGAGAGAGAGAGAGGATTTGCCTTGTAACTTAAAAAGCCACATACAGGCGCAAAATCTAATTTAGGTCTGTTTTATACTATGGAATGTTCTCGACTATCAATGTGTCTGGATCTCAAAGTTGGGCATCCTCATACTGCTAGGTCTGAATAATGGCCAAATTATTGTGGTTCACCATATCATCTATACTCAGGATGGTCTCTCATTCAAACTAGGTGCTGTAATTGGAAATGGACATAATCGCTTTGAAAGGAAATGCTCTTTTATGTTTGGTTCCTGTGATACTTTTGTGGATATATTCTGGTTATATGGTTATTGTACTCAAAACATCCAAAATTTGTCTGTATTGACTTCATGAATAATGTCCTAGCTACATACTTGTAGGTCATCCTGAGACATTTGGGCGCCTTGAGCTCTACAGATGCAACTCTGATTTCTAATAGCCTCTTGTTTTGGTCACGGAAATTAGTTAAATTCCGCGAATCCAAAACAATAACATTCTCAAATATCTCATAGACTTGTATAATTTTCTTTATTCTAGGTATCTGGTAATTTTGCCAAAAAAGGCTAGAAAATTAATTCAGTTGATTAGCATTGCATCTCTATGCAATGAATGTAATTAATAGGCGATATCTTGGAAGATGTGAAAACATTTAGCACTGGATAGTTTGAACTAGAAAAATAGGTATTAGGTGAGATATAATTAGAAGTGTATAAAAATTGATTTTTGGTCAACACTAAATGCGCTATGTGCAAACATGGAAACTACAACTTTAGTATCATAACATTCTTACTTTCTATGTTGGCCCATTAATGAAGAAGAAGCCACTTTGTCAATAGAATCTTGGGAAATTTATGACAGGCAAGACTCTTTTTTTGGCTGTGAAGCCTGACTCATGTATTTTACATTTGGATAGCAGGAAAACCCATCAACAAGAAGATTTATTTGATCTTTTACTTATTTAATCTCTTCGACATTTTTAATTTACTTATGCTCATTTACAAATCCACTTGCTGAGTTACCCTTCAAGTTGAAAAGGAAGGGAGAGAGGTGGAAGCAGGAACATTTTTTTTCTGTTATTATCACTTCTGTGCTCATCACTTCAATCCATATTTGGAGAGAAATTATTTTCCTTGATAGTTCTATCTCATTTATGTTAGAGTTCCTTTCTCAAATCCTGGCACCTTTTCTCATTTTACCAGAACATGCTTCATATTTTAGATAAAGAATTTTTTATGGTTGCTCCTGATTTTTTCTTTAGTGAGGAACTTCTCTTCTTTGTTCATATAAGAAGGCTTGAGAAAAGTTTTCAGAAAATGGTATGCAGTGCCACAGTCTGAAGCCGATATGAAAGTAGCTTCAACTTGTCCTGAAGTGTTGAAATTGTTGGTTTTCTTCTCTGCTTGGTGCCAATTTCTTGTTTAGTTGGTTTATTTTTAATGCTTTTCTGGTTTTCTCTATCACTACTCACCATGGGTTCCCTAATCTGTTATTGATACTGGCTTCTATTAATCCATTTATTTTCTGCTCGAAACTTTTATCCTCCTTGTATTTGAAAATTTTCAATTTTTTTTGCTTTCAGTGTTTTGCAGTACTGATTTATCTGTGGTTAGATTTGAAATTTTCAAAGGGGCATTGCTTTGGTGAGTGTTCTTAGGCTGCTTTTCCTGGAACTGATGCATCTATCTCACAATCTGGATATGGGAAATCTTCAAAGGAGTTTGTCACCTTCCTCCCTTTCCACCTCTTCCTCCTCTTCACATGGTCCACACCCATTGCAAATTGATCCAGAACTCTGGCTAATGGCTGAAAAAAGGACCCAAGAGATACTATATACCATTCAACCTACTTTTGCTTCTGAGCATAAAAGGATGGAAGTCATCGATTATATTCAGAGTTTAATTAAATATTATTTTACAGTTGAGGTGAGAATCGTCCACTACCTTTTCTAGATGTTTCTCTTTTTGGCAGAAACATTGAACAAAGCAGTCTGTTTTTTTTTTTTTTGTTTTTTTTATCCCAACATTTAATGTAAAAGCATAGAAGTATAAATTTGTGGTTCCTTTTCTGGTTAGTTTGCACAGTCATGTGCCTGTCAGAAGTTTCTTTTGATGTTTTCCTTTCGGAACAGGAAATAAACTAATTTTGACATGGGCATTCTCATTAGGGACTACTCTCTGCTTTTAGTGTTGGAACCATGAAAATTTGAACTGCAATAGTTGATTGCTGGGCTCATCTCAAGTTATGCATCTGTATGATGAATTTGCTGGTTACTCCTAGATTTGTTTGGTTTCTTTATGAAGAGAAACTTATGTATTTTCCTAAAATCAGAGATCTCTTGCTGGTTAATTTGCCTTTACTTCTTCATGGAAAAACTAGCAATGTCCACACATATCATCATATAGCATGCTGTTGTAGCCTTTCAGGATGTTGTAATGAATGTTTAGCCCGAAAATCTCAGAGTTATTTATACGAGTCCGCCTTTTAATATTCAGTTTAACTAGCTTGCAGCAGTGTTCCATGTAGAATTGCTTAATCTTCTCGGCAATGCCACCTAGTTGGATGTTTATTCTTTGAATCTGAAAGTTGATGCTTTCATGTACACTTGCTTGATCCTTCATGTGGATCTGAAATTTTAATGCATCAACATGTGCAGATATACAAAATTCACGTTTATGACTGCTTTTTCTTGATTTGGACTCTTGGCAGCAATCTTTCCCTGAAGTTAAATTAACATCAACTTATCTTGCATTGGCTTGCCATTTTTACAGGTCTTTGCATTTGGTTCGGTCCCTCTGAAAACCTATCTTCCAGATGGAGATATTGATCTGATGGTCCTCAGTCACCAAAACATGGAGGAAGAATTAGCCAGGGGTGTCTGCACTCTCCTCCAACGTGAAGAGCTTGACCCTGAATTCCAAGTAAATGATGTCCAATATATTCACGCTCAGGTTAACATTTTCAACTCCGATACTTTAAAAGTGATGACTTTGTGCTCTAGTCAAATATTGAGATGATACTTAGACCCATAAACATATCCCTCAGCACATTAGTTGTCTTTCATTGCCTATTCTTTCAGTTACTCCACGGTGAGCTATTTGTTTATGTATTTATGATTATGATTATGTTGTTGTTGCAATGTGCTTGTGTCCGAAAGCTGAAAAAGATTATTACTTATCCTGCCTTATCTAACTATTGCGTAAAACAAGAGCTTGATTGTGTACTTGCAAGCTGATACTGTTGATTATGACGGTATGAATTTAGGTGGTCAATAAATCCTCTCTTCACAATACTTAGTTTCCAATTACTTCTAGGTACTCCAAGAATATGGGACTTATAGTATGCTTCTCCACACCAAATACTGCGTTGAAATCTTATTCATCATTATTGACAAAATCTGTGTAATAATGTCCAAAAACTCTTGGAAAACTTACAAACAAGAACATTTTTAATATTCTCGAAGATCATATCAGCCAAGCATAATATGTTTTCTTGTTTTGGAATTTTGTGCATGGAATTGTAGCTTTTTTTCAATTGGTTAAGTCTGTAAAACCAACCTTGAAAATTCAGCTGACAACTGATTTGATCATCATAATAAATTTACCAGCACAATACACACGCACACAAGCGCACACACCTGTATTCTGTGAGTGTATTAATGTGTGAGCATGCGCATATGTGCATATATGTTTAGTTTTTGGAGTAGATGTCTATGAGGCTGCATGCTTTTGTTACAATGTTAAATGATGATCTGAGGCAGTCAAAAAATCTGAAAAGCAGTTCTTGAATCTTGACAAATGATGCAGCTTGCTTTCTGCTAACATTAATTATGATACCACAACTATTGACACCGTTACCCTCCACACCCTATTCATCCAATTTTCTTGTATCAACTCATATGTGATAACAGGATTAGCAGAACCTCATCCAATTTCAGAGAGACAAGGGAAGGATGTATATTTGTCAAAAACCTAGTGGATAGTCGGTGTAATTTATAAGAACCATTTTTTTTGTTTGCCAAGGAGTTGGTAGAAGTGAACAAGAAAACTTGAATTCCGCAACCCATTCATTCCAACATGTACAAGATCAAATTTCTCATATGTTTCCTAATTTGGTAGCTGGTAAAATAAGAACGAATTCATTATAGCCTGAGTTTGGAATCTGGCTTCAATGGAGTTTTAATGTTTCTGCTACTAGTTAATTTCTTGAAAATTCTTGTAAAAGAGCCTCTCAATAGTGTATCTACTATCTAATTGAAATGTGAATTATATATCAAGTTGTGGGAAAATCACAGTTACTATAAATCCTCACTCCCAGTGGTTTTCAATTTTAATCTCCATTCCAACACGTGGGACATTTTCAATTTGAAATGTTAATTTAACGGAAACAACTATTCTGAAATAAAACACAATTATCTCATCCTTTGATTGCATGTATAAGTAATATTTTAGGCTAGAGTAACCCAGTTTCTAATATTTTCAGTTGCTAGTATTCATTTTTGAGTTAAGGTGATGTGTGAAAACAAGTTATGGGACTATATTATCTCATTATATGATTTTGAAGTGACTTCTGGTGATCCACATGACTGTGTTACGTTAATCCTTATAACTACACATTTTATACTAGGTTCCATTTTAAGTTTCACAATACACCTGTTTATAATTTTTTTTTCAATTTTTTTCTGTGAATAAAAAAGTACATCATTATCCTTTTGTTCCGATAACGACCTTCTCTATTGTCCTCCCTTAATCATAATTGAAGTAATGTTTAATGATTTCCTGAATCAAAATGGAGCTCTTTTCTTGTGTATGTTGCTTCAATGTTGTGAATTTGGATGGCAGGTTAAGCTTGTAAAGTGTTCTGTGAAGAATATCTCCATTGACATCTCTTTCAATCAAATGGCTGGGCCCTCTGCTCTATGTTTTTTAGAGCAGGTATGATCCTACACTGTCCCTCACTCCCAGAATCGCTCAGAAACTTGCTTTCTTCTATAAATATACTAGCCATGTGGCACACATATAACAATCTGTCATTGTATTGAGCCTTTCACATGTAACATAAACGTGAGTCCATTCTACCGAGTATACCACAATTATATCATAATTCTGCTTTATTTTGATGGTGTTGAAACTCCTATCTCTGCTCGTAAAGGATTCCTTTATTTTATTATTTTTATTTTATTATTTATTTTTTTATCTTCTATCCAGCTTCTTAGAATAGTACTCTTTATTCTGATTCTATCTCAAATCAAATAGCTAAGGTCCTGTACCGTTGACCTATCCCTTTTGTCCATTGTTTTGTCTTGTAAGCAATCATGCCTATGTAATATAATCTTATTTTGCTTACCAAAGTGGTCTTACTATAAGTAAGATCAAGACTTAAACCTTTTTCTTTTGTGTTGGATTCTCCTCCTCACAATAGTTGTCTTTTGATTCTTGTTTCCTTTTGTTGTTCTTTGCACTTTTCAGTTCTTATTATTATCATCTGGTTGGTAGATTGGGATCTTTCCTTTTTCATTAGCAACATTCCTTTTTGTTTCTCTACTTTATTTTTTTTTCCTGTATTTGCATAAGAACTCTTCAGCATTTCTGTAAAAATTACCATTTCATTCTTCCTAATTTTTTTTTTCTTGGCTTTTATTAACAATCTGATGGTTGAGCTTTTAAAATTAAGTAATTCTTTCCCCCCCTTTTTCTGTGCGTGGGTTCTTCCAAATCCTTGCTTCATCCATTAAGTGAGTTCTCTGTCTCTCTCTCTCTCTCTGCACATGAAATTAGTCTTCAATTGTAACATAGAATCCAGTACATGCTTGACTTCTCTGATGCTAATTGTTTCTCAGGTTGATCAACTTATTGGGCAAGATCATCTTTTCAAACGCAGCATTATCTTGATCAAAGCATGGTGTTTCTATGAGAGCCGAATTCTTGGTGCACACCATGGCTTGATCTCGACATATGCATTACAAATCTTGGTTTTGAATATCATTAATGTTTTCCATTCATCTCTACCTGATCCTTTAGCAGTGAGTACTTTTCATCTCAGCATTTCCTTTTTGCATCAGCAAATTTACAAGTTAGCTAACTTTATGTTATGTTTGCAGGCCCTCTACAAATTTTTGGATTATTATAGCGCCTTTGATTGGGACAATTATTGTGTCAGTATAAATGGCCCCATTCCCATATCATCCTTCCCACAAACTGGTGAGCATCTAAATGTGTTTGATAGCATCCTATTTGTTCACTTGTACTTGAGTTTCCCCCTTTTGCTTTAACAGATTCAACACATAACAATGGGAACGAGTCACTTATCAGTCAGGAGTTTCTGAGGAACTTTAGAGACAAGTTCGCATTTCCGATGAAAGAACTTGAGAATGGTGCCCATGAATTTCCCATTAAGCATCTCAACATAGTGGATCCTCTTAAGAGCAGCAACAACTTAGGACGTAGTGTTAACAAAGGTATGTTTAACAGTATAGAAGCAGCTGTTTTTGGATATTGTTCTATAAATCTAGAGCTTAAGGGATTGAATATGGTATCTGTAAAATTTGGAGACTCATTTTTGGGAATTTTTTCTCTACTCCATGGGGACTTTCCATGGTGACATGGAGTAATCAGTACCATGAATGGGATAGTATTTTACACATTAAATTCTGAAAATAGACAACTAGTTCACACCATGCAGTCATGGGATAAAAATAATTTCGTTTCACAATAAATGTTGGAATATTAATGTCCCTGCTAGTGGAAGTAAGAAAGTCTGATGTTCTATTACATGTTTTCCATCTTAGATAATATATTTACATAGTAATAGTATGTTCATGTATATTCTTTGGGTTATATTGTTTGCTATATTTATATGCACCTAGAAGGTGGAATTAATTTCTGGATTTGTTTACATGTTTGGAGAGTGTAGACACTTTGTCTGTTAAGTACTTACTGTAAATACTTAGCTGATGATGACCTATCTATTTCTTACTAGGAAATTTTCATCGAATAAGAGGTGCCCTTTCTTATGGAGCTCGAAGGCTTGGAGAAATAATTGCGTTACCAGGAGAAGCAATGGGTGGTAGCCTTGAGAAGTTCTTTATGAACACTTTGGACAGAAATGGTAGGGGTCAAAGGCCTGATGCTGATGTTCCTGTCCCTGCATTTGGTACTGGAAGATCGGAGGCGTCTGATCTCAATGGAGACTATGACAAGTATTACAGTGGTCTCCTACATGGCCAGTGGTATCACAGCTATGCATTGCCTGTACCTCCTCAGCCCAGTTCGCCATCATCACCTTCACAAATCAAGCAGAAAAGTGCTAGGGATGTGCTGCCTCACTTGCTGCAAAACAAGCAGAATATTCTTTCTCAAAGAGGCACAGAGGTGTTCTTCCCAAGGCAAAAATGTCACCCTTATGCTTCACAAGTCCATGTGGCTATTTCTGGTATTGATACAATGAGGAAGTCAAGAGGAACAGGCACATACATCCCTGACATGGTATATCTGTACACTGCTGTTTTTCTTGCTAATATGACCAAATGACTTAGTTTTGCTGCAGTAAAAACAAAATGAATGATCAGTCAATGAATGAAGATGCTTGAATTTTGCAGTGCCATAATCGTTACAAAGATTTGCTATTATGGATGACAATGAGCAATCCAGATTCTAGTCATAGACCATTGTTGAAATCACCTCGAAAGAGTGACTATGCTGAAGATTCCCCAACGACGGTGAAGAGTAGGAATGGCAACTGCCTTAATATTTCACCAGATCAAATCTCACCAGGGATGGAGAAGAGTGAGAATGGCAGCTGCCTCGATCTTTCACTAGATCAATTCCCACTTCTTCCTTGCAGTGAGAATTCCATGTCATCAGAAATCCATCATTCGTATCAAACCACCACAAAGGCTTGCCAGGCCAAGAATTGTTCTGCCACCTTAGGGAATATTCAGTTTGGATCCTTACCATTACTGCCAGGAATGCCTTCATCAGTGGCAAAGAAGCAAGCAGATTCAGGAGTTTTAACATCTATGGATAGAATGCCAGCTGTCCAGAGAAAAAAAATGCAGAAGCAACAAGGGTTCTTGGAGAGTCCTGAGAAAATGTATGGTATTCTCTATCACATTAAGGTTTTGATGATGATATAAAAATTCTCTGCATTTCATTTGTACTGCTTGGTGCACTACAGGGTTCACAGGCAACATTTTCAAGTGAAGAATGATACAGACTTTCCCCCTCTCTGACCACCAGGGCACTCACATGTGGAGATTTAAGTAAAAGAGTGGAACTACAGCTCAACAGAAATGCTGATACCTAACCTGACATGGATCCATGCTTACACAGAAATAACGCTGCCCTGGGAAGGCTTGAAATACAATTTTGTTTTTGTTTTCCTTCTGTCAAACCCCAATAATGGAAGCATTTTTGTTGAGGAGGGTCCTTGGATGGGTTTCTCATCCTTTCCACCTCTTTTGAAAAACCTAAGGTACTCTATAGGAACTTTTGTCAGGAAAAAATGGTTATTTTTCTATCCTCTCTCATCCTCGCTAAAGCTTTCTCCACTGTTTGGTGAGCATCCAGCGAGGAGTTTTAAAAGCTTGTATCTGTGGTGCTTTCTGGGATAACGTTGTTGTTGTTGTTGTTGTTGTTTTTGTTTTTTTTGTTTTTTTTGTTTTTTGTTTTTTTTTATCTACCTATGTGTTAGCTGCTTTGCTTTGAAGCAAACACGACTTAAAAGTCAAGTGTTTGGCAAGGGAATTTAGGTTCCATTTCTTAATTTTTTTTAAAAAAGCAGCGTAAAGCATTTTTATTTTTTTGGCCTGTTCAAAGTAAAAAAATAAAAATATCATTTATGAATTTATGGAATGACAAAAAACCTAAATCGATTACTTGCCCCAGTGTATCATTTGCACTTGCAAATGTAATTTCTATATATAACAAAAAAGGAAAATCTAACAATATTTTCTTCATATTTTTCTGCCTGTTTTTATCAATTCTTTACACTTTGATCCCTATAGTTTGCATAGTTTATGATTTAGTTATGAAAACTCATTTTCTTCATGTTTCAGTCCCTAAACTTTCAAAACAAAAAAAAGTAAGAAAAGAGAGATTTTGTGCGACCATATTCCGACAACTAAAATGTATATGTTTATTTTCTATCTAATAGTTAGAATTCTTAAAAACATTTAATTTGATTATCGCAAATTAAATAAAAATAAATCTCAAAAATTGCATTTTAGCAGCACAAAAGAATTTAGTTACTACAATCATAATAAATTCTGTAATATTTTTATTTATTTTCAACCAATATTAATGTGATCATTTCTCTCTTTTTTTTTTTTTGAATTAACATTAATGATGATTTTCAATTTGCAAATATTTACTATTGAATAACAATAAATTCCTATATTATTATTTTCCAGAAAAAAAAAACCTTGCAACTTCTGATTCCCTTAATAATTTGTCATTTTAAATCAAAAGATCAAAACAGCACAACACAACAAATCATTGGTCAAATAAGCTCATCTTTCAGAGCTCTCAATCAAATATGAACCTATTTGAACCAGTGAAATGAAAAATATTCCCAGCAGAATTGTTATGGAACAATAGTACTCTAGGGCAGGACAGCAGTTATTTATTTTTGTCCACACAATATTTTACAAAGTTGCAGCCCGAGCTTGTACAGGGTCACACACTTGATTACTCACAATCCACAAGTGCTTTACATATGGGTATAAATGGACTTTCTTCTATGTTATCAACTTACATTCCTCGCCATGCACGGGAGAGCAAAATCACCCCACGATCTTCAACCACTGTAGTCCATATAGAAACTAATTTTCAGAGTGGTACACTGACTGAAGAGTAAAAATAAATATTAGGCAATCATGAGCATCGACTCGAGCACCAAATGACGCCACTGCATCTCCCACGATATCTTTGCGCTGCAAGCGAAAAGGGATGCCAAGTGAGCATAAAATTAGAAGTTTGAAGGAATACTAGCTCAAGCAAGTCTTAAGAACTCAATAAGAACAATCTAAGACCCCAGACACAACTAACTGAGAAAAATGGACTGTTGTATGCCTGAAACTTGGTTTTTATTTTATTTTTTATTTTATAGCAATTCTATAGCGGGACATGTTCATATGGAAATGTTAGAATTCACAGTCACACATGCATATTGCCTAAAGGCACCAAGTTAAACTACAGGAAATGTATGAACAAAATGGACACCAAGCCGGTGCGACAGGTGATAGTTGGTGTTTAACTACACAAGAACGGTGTTTAACTATACAACAGAACAACACCAAAAGTCAATACTCAATAAACAGTAGCTAATAAACCCAATAAAGATTAATGTTCTATGTGAAATGTTAAAACTTGAAAACCTTGAAGAATTGCAAAAGTCTTGGCATGGGTTAAAGTCAAGCAAATAAACTTAGATTCCTAAACATGATTGAGGGTGATCATGCAGCAAAGTGGCAGTTGCTACCTGATTAGGCAATATTGAAAATTTTTTAGTTTCTAAAACATCACTGAAGCTATTGTTTAGGTCTTCTAATATCGAAAACCTGTTCCAGATTCAATTTCCTCAAGATTCAGTTTCCTCACCTGCCACAGGTCTCTTACACTGACACTAGTGCTGGATTCGAGCCCAAGTGCATCCCATCCAGCGGTGATAGTTGCAGCTTTTGAACATCGATTCCAGAGAGCAACAACTATGCGATGGCCAGACAAAGGACCTGCCCAGACCTGTAAAACACGATCACAATTATGGTTACAAACAGGCTTGTTAAGTAGAAATATTGTCAACAAACTCACTCAGTATGAAATTAAATTTTACCATATAAATTTTTGTCAACCAAAAACGTTACAAACTATGATGTCATTTCTGCTTAATTTTGCAGCAAGCAATCTTTAGTACTTTTATAGATAGCATGAGTGGGTGAAGATTCTTTTCAATTGATGCCCCAAGCAAGAGTGGATATAATTCCTCTTCAATTGGAAAAAATATACAGAATGAAATGTAAATTTGACCCAGAAACGTTCAATTACTTGTCCATAATTCATGTAAAATATTGGTTGAATAGGCTATAAATTGGTGTGAGAGAGCAGGACCTGTAGGCAACCATCAGTTCCGGTAGAATAAACCTTCCTTCCCTGAATCCCTAGCGGATCTGTAAAAGAAATCCTTGCTTAATTTTCCAGACAGAATAATTTGAAGAGAAATGATAGGAAAATAATACCATCACCACCACCAACAAACTGGAACACCCCCCCTAGCCCCCAAAAAACTAACAGAGAGAGGATGGACTTCACCTTGATTTACAGCAATGATCTCCTTGTTGGTTAGAATTTCAATAGTTTCTGCAGTCATGTTTCTTACATCACAACCAATCAAAAGGGGGGCCTGCACAACCAAGCTCACAATAAGTTTATAAAGGACACAAAGTCAGACCCAGCATACAAATATGACACTATGTTCATGCAAACTGAAAATGAAGCAAAATTCCTCGACATGGAATGCGAAGGAAGTTCCCAGAGCAGCACAGCTGATAAATGCATTTATGACAAAAACATTAACATGTAAACAAGGGTCAAAAGGAAACTTAAGCATATTATAAACAACCACACAACTCACATCCGACTCAAAAAAACATTAACATGAACAACATGGGATGAATTAGATGACTTTTCCAGTTGGATAGCTCTGTTGATGATATTTTCCATCTGAAGTGCTATCTTGATAAAATTCATGTAACACTTGATGAAAATCAAACAACTTAATAATTGTGGACATTATCTTTCTGGCTTGCAAAAGGGAACATATATTTGAAGCCAGATTAGGATAAAGAAACAGAATTTGGAGGAGAGACCTTCATTAAGGCCCAGATGCTAAAATGAGCACGATACTCATGGTAAGTCATACCACCATTGCCAACTTCCAACATATCAGGATCTGACAAGAAAAAAATAAGATGGCAAATATGTCAAATCTATTGAAGCACCATGCCAAAACTTTCATGTAATCATATTCACAAAGATCTCATTTTTACCATTCCATCCACCAGGTCCAGCATAGGATGCCCATTTATCATTCAGATCGGCTATGGTAGTCATGCTTAACAACAAGGAACATAACTCAATCAGTCTGACAAACAGTATATAGATAAGAAATTCATATATTTCCAACACTTCTATTCTAAAACAGTCTTAGACAGTCATTAACAAAATATGTTCAAGATCTTAGGATGAGATGGGAATTTAGTAACAGCAGGATATGATGCGCAGGCATTTAAACTCTGCATTAGTCCACAGAAAAAAGAAACCTTTAAAGGTATGCATTTTGTGAATTCATGTAACCGAAGGCAATACAAAATTGAAAAACATGCAATGAGGCTTGATATCAATGTCTAACCATGTTTTTTAACTTTTTTAATTTGCAATAGTAGATGCTACAGGAACCTCAAGTATTTATTTCAGCATTGAACATCTGCAGTAGACCCCGCTCCAAAAATCTTCTGGTCTTAAATGGTTTATATTATAACTATGGGAGTGAACAATATAACTAAATGTCATATTTTACCCAAAATATCTTCTGATCTGAAATGGTTTACTATTGAAGATTTCTCAACCAAGTTTCTAAACCAGGGCTCACTCTTTTAAAAGCGTATATTTGACATGATTTAGTGCCAAAGAACTGATGATCCTGGTAAGCCTTTACAATTCATCCTTTAGCAATATGATTTTGTTTTATTCCACATTGTAATTACAGGGCTGCTGGTAGACGAGCGTGTGACTGTAAAGTTAGGTTTATTTGTTTTTCCTTCATTTAGTGGAAATCAAGCATGTTTCCAGAGTAATTCTAAGATTTCAATAAGAAAGGACCATTCCTTTTTTCGGTCAGGAATGATGAAGGGACTCGTGCTAAGAAAGCTTAAATAACCAAAAAGTTTAGTTATATATATATATATATGAAGTACACTTAGCATGATATGTGCTGTACGAATAATATACCAAGCATTGGAGTCAGAAGTTTAACCTTGCCCATGAATCATTGATGTCATCTGTTGTACGCCAACTATTTCCAACTTTACCAGCCCATAATGCAGGGTCATCTACTCCCCTGTCAAAACCAAAACAAGAAGGCTAAAATCACTCAATGCGACAGCAAACTAGGACAATCACACAAGTAAAGAAAGTACAAGGTTTACCATTCACAAAGTGAATAAAAAACTGTGCGTCCAGTTGAGTTTAGAGCATCACGCATCGGTGGATATCTGGAAAAGATCAGATCACATAAGATCAACCTCGAGGTAATTGATGATGATTATTTAGCAGTTAGATGACCCCGTGGAGATAAAACCTTTCTTTTGGATTGATGCCCAAATTGAAACAGTTGTCATACTTCAAATAATCTACACCCTGAGGAAATAAAATAAATCATTAACTTAAAATAACATTCCCCTGTCAAAAATAAAGAAAAGAAAAACCATGTAATAACTAATGAAACCTCACATGTCGTAAGTGACTAGACACAGAATATGTATACTTCAGCAGTAAAGGGGCAATGAAGTGAATGTCCAGCTAGTTTTAAAGCCCATTTGTTCCTATGATTCTTGATGAATTTTATAGCAAGTAGAAGATCAATTAAACATTTTAAACAATGACTCATGAGTCAAGATGTTAGCCGATTCCACCATTTATTGTTCTTGAATTAATTATTTTTAATGATGGTTTGGCTCCTCATTTACATACAATAGCAAAAAGCAGTTCAACTCCAATGCACAAACAAACACCCCCAAGAAAATTAAGAAGCATTTGATCACAAGGGACACAGAAACTCACCCAAGAAGCAAAAAGCTGTGCATCATCTTTTTCATGGAGAAGCGATCCCGGTCGAACTTGACATGTAAAAGCCCTATAAAAATGAGTTTGGTGAGTCTAGGAGTGAATGGAGACTGAAATAGCAGTAACACACTTTTTGTTTTAGAATAAGTGCCCATTCATTATGATCTAATTTCAAGGCCTCCAAGCAAGTGCTGAAGAGAGTTCATCCTACCCAGCATCAGAATAAATGCCAAGCTTGAGGCCCTTCTCATGAACATAATCAGCAAGAGCTTTAATTCCCGATGGAAAGGTTTTTGGATCAGGGATCAGTTGACCCTATGAAAGAAAAGAAGTCATAATAAGAAACTTGGCATTATTAGCAACATCAACACTTCATCAGTTCATTCCTTTCTTGTGCACAAAGTAGGATCATATTGACAGTAAACACATTCCTAGAAAGAAGACAGTACTGATATTAGACTGGGACCAGGGTCTTCTTTTAATTATTAATTTCTGGTACCATTGAAAGCAGAAATTCAAAATCTCATAGAAAAATGAAGGTAAAAGCAAAAAGATCAATAAAACTAGCAAACAGTAGTGAATGTATCTTCTAAGAAAATATACATTTCTTCCCATGAAACATAAGATAGCTCATAGGGATCTCATGGAATTGTTGATCTTGTAGCAGTTGCATAAAATTTCACATAAATCGCCGAAGAGATATTTCTTTATATCTACTTTTTTATTTAATAGATTTTGTTGAAGTGCAGAAGAAGGCTTTATTAAGCTACACAGAGAGAACTATAGCTTTCCTTTTGTTGTGGGTCTATTCTGCACTGCACGTGTTTTATATTCTAAGAGGATAGAGATTTGTTCCCGTGAACCATAAGATAGCTCATAGACAAATTAAACCAATCAAGATTGGAAACAGAAAGAAAGAAAGAAAACAACTGACCTTTGAATCTCGTTTTGTGGAAGACCAGCAATCATCTGCATTGAATGAATTGAGATAAGTATATAACAGAATAAAATAAGAAGTTCAGGAAAATAAGTGAAAATGCTGGCTGAATACCTATGTTGACATACACATAACCCAACTCAGCCAAGCCGGTTGAAATAAGCGCATCAGCTGTTAAGCATGGAAGTGAACGTCAGTATTTTTAGTGTAGTTTTCGACCAAAGAAGAAAGAGATGTGCACAATCTTTGGGATCCTTTAAAATCTGATTTTGAAACCCCATGGAGCTGTAATGGATAACTCGTTCAAATATCTTTTGTACATGTAGGCATCAGTTTACACAAGCAAACTTTCACTAATTCAAGAAAGCAAAAGGAGTTTTAATGCATGATTGGTCTAATCTATTTTATAAAATGCAGGGTAACAGTATTAACACAGATTTCTAATTTTTAACACACCAACCCAGCCAGAGGAACAGTTTTCTATTTTTCACCAGTTATGCAGCACACGGAAATACTATATTCCAACTTCCTTGGAATTTGCTAGCAATTATCAGCACTCAACTGCAATTTTAGTCCCAACTTCTGATTCAAGTCAATTCTCATTAATAATCTTAACAAAGAAAGAACCATAAATGCAAGTAGTGTATATGAGCAAGCATCAGTATCGACAAAATGGAAAACAAAAGGATGAGAACGGGAAAACAAAAGCACCTGTTTCCTTGATGACGGTTTCATTGATATTGCAGGCAAAGAAATTCCAGCTATTCCATCTGCAAAAACACCCACATCATACAACCATGCAAAATCAAACACAAATTTTTTTTTTTTTCACAAAATGACAGTTTTCCCGCTCGCACCAGTGAAGCAAATTACAGAAAAAAGGTCCCTCCTGATTATAAGCAAAACCCAAGACCTGTACATCCCCAGAAAACTAGATATCCAATAAAATCCAACTCCCAAAATACTATAAAAAAAAAGTGAAGGAAAAAGGCGTTAGAAAGAGACCCCATCTGAGGAGTTCTAGCCAATCCATTATTGAGCTGGAAAATCCCATAATTTGAAGTAGAAAAAACGTTATTGAATGATCTGCTATACCCATAACTCCCTTCCTCATATCCCTGCAAAAGAGGCGCTATGCTGCCTGCAAATGCCACCTTAAGTACCCATGATAAACTTGAACCTAATAGAAACAATACAAAGTAACAAGTAATCTTCTTTCCCATTAATCTCATGTAATCAAACAAAATTATTTTCTATCAATCTTATGATCTTTTGGTTCTGTAACCAAAACAGAGAGGATGCTTGATTGACTGAATCACTTTCACTCGGACAGGATAGAAAATGACACACAAAGTGACGGGGATATAAAGAACTTGCGGGAATAATCTTTTTTATAATAGAAAATGATAACCATGGATAGACTTTGTGTATCGAATTTTTTATATTTTATTAATGTGACCTCTCTACGCTTCATATCTATTCAAGAAAAATGCGACATCTCCATCCAGTTTCCGTCCAAAGTCGTGTCAGTACGTGACCTACCATCTCCTGGATGAGTGTTAACTTGTAACTTAATTTCTAGTGAATATAGGTAACAATTTCACAAATTAAAATGGAGCAGTGGAGTTCTAAACTTAACTTAAACATGTTAAGAATAAAAGAAGATTAACGCCAAAAACAAAACTAGAAAAAAGAAGAAGAAGATATAGCACGTAAATAAAGTTGTATGCAAAAACTGTAAAGAAAAAAGAGAGATTGCGATAAGAAAAAGAAAAGAAAAGAAATAGATAGTAAAAAGCTATGAATAAATTATATATATAGGATTAATTATCGTTTTAAACATCATGATGCTTTGGATTCAAGAGTTGCAATGTTAGGTTATAATTAATTCATAAGTCAACCCTTAATCATTCTAAACAAATCCCTAATTGTTATTTACAAAAAAAAAAAAATTAAAGATTTTTTTAAAAAGAAAAACCCTAAGTTTACTTCTTCCTTTAAACACGAAAAATGACATTTTTAAGTTCTACATAACTAAAATCTTCTCTTATCACTCGCTTCTAAAACTATACAAATCACATCCTTATGCACATTATTTAATAATTAACAATGTCTTAGAAGTATGATAGAAGAATATCTTGTTCTATACCAACACGTTTTTTTCATAAGAATGAAATAATACCACTGTTTTAAATGTTGAGAAAGAGAAAGGAAGGAGGGATAGACTTCATCTACAAGATAAGCATGTCAATCTTAATATATGAAAAAAATTCATCTCAACATAACCTAGTATTGCCAATATTGTTTACATTAGCTAATATAATACAACAATACTTTGCAAGGAATGAAAGTTCTAGAAGATCTTTGAACTAATTCCACTCTTTAAGATACCCACCAAGCCAAATAATGAAGTGTAGGAAGCCTTATCTTTTTTTTAGTTCAAGTTAAACAACATCTTCATATTCAGATAAGGAATACACACCATTAATCTATATGATTTGGTTTTAATAAGAGGTTTATATTTGGGAGGTAAGCAACTATGTACCTTCACACAAATTCTTTCAAATTAATTTAAAGACTTGTTAATGGGGACTCTAGAGTATAACATTCTAGTAAAGATATAAAAGAAATAGACCAATTTTCCCACTAAAAATGAACATGTATCCTTCCTTCTTCTACTAGATGGGTAGGTCTCAAGGTCTAAAAAAACAATCAATGGCTATTTGAAGATAATAGAACCTTGGCCGAGAGTAAAATTATAGCCTTAAGACCTTTCATTCTAAGCCATATATACATGGCATTAAAGAAATGCCAAGCTAGGAGTGAGCATCACTCTATCAAGGTGAAGAGAAGCATTATGGTAGGTTTAGGTACAAACAACAACCTATTTCTACGAATCCAATACTATATAATCAATTTTGTACCTATAGTTAGTTTATACATGATAAATTTTACTAAGAATCCCCTTCCATAACTTTCCTTTCAATAAATACATAGATATTTTATAGCTATTGAAAGAGAAGTGATTAAATTATGTTACTCTAATATCTATGAGAATATACTCATGATGGTTGTTAATTCCTCTGTTCCAAACGATATATTTTGAGAGAGAAACAAATGCTATAGATTAAAAGTGCATTATAATTTATAGGAATATATAATTTAGGTTGGTGATAGATCCAATATAAAAGAACAATTTATTGAAAAACATCATATTATTCCAACACCAAAATTAATTTAAAAATGCAAAATGAGCTCAAATAACATCAAAGGAGGTTTAAACATTAAAAACATAAATAGGCAGGCCAAATGGACCCTTAAACTTTTACATGGTTATACCTTCTCCAACTTTGCTAGCTATGGACTAATGTTTTCCTTCTCTTTTCTTTCCTTCTTTCCCTTTCACTATCTTTTCCTTCCAAAACTTATTAGACCCTTTATGTTAGGCTCTTAAACTTTCACACCAGGATCTTTTCATAGTGTGTTTCTCCATGTTTTTACTCTCCTTTTTATTTTATTTTTAGGGGGTATTTATAGGGTTTTTGATGGGGGTGTTCAGGTAAATTAAGTCTCATTTGGGTTTTCACTAGCTCACAAATTAGTCGAATCAACTTTCAACCTGTTTCGATATAAAACTTAGTTTAAGTCCGGTCCTAAATAGATAGGTCAACCACTCTTTTCAAATGTTGTCCCTTTCAACATATCATTTTGTCCACCTACCCATTTGTTAACCAAAAGACGTCCTTTGCTGTCAACTTTCTCTTGAGGTGACTATAAGCCGTGAGGTGCCTTTCACAATTAAAATTATACAACTGTTTTATTTGATTTTTGTTCACATGAAATAAATTTAGAAAGGATATTTGATATATAATTCAATATTTTTTTTTTATGATAATGGATATTCGAGATTTAAAAAATTAAACTCTACTAAAAAATAATCTTATGAGTTATACTACTAAGTCGACTATGCAATGCTCGAGTTTTGATTTCTTAAGGGATATTCGATTTGTTAGAAGGGTAGTGCTGTTAGGACTTGGTTAATTGAAATGTATCACATAAGTTGTAGATAACACAATACTCTTGTTTATTGCTATAAGTAGTAGGAGAAAATTTTCCGCTTCTTTCTTTTTCAGGACCACACAAACTAAGCGAGTAATTAGTGATATTTTGCTATTTTTTGCAATAACAAATGGAAGAAGAAGAAAGAATGGGGGAGAGGAGGGAATTAACCCTAACAAATACACTATTTATGAAAAATTTATTATAATTATTTTTTTATGAATTAACCCCAAACCTTAAATTGTAAAATTTTAACACAAACATTTCAAAACTACCAGCAATAACAATAACAATAACAATAACAAATATATAATGTAAAATAAACACAAATTAAATGGATTTTCTTGTATTACATAATTTGTTTTTAGACAAAAAATAAAATAAAAAACAGAGTAAAAGCAATCACAAAGCAACACAAACTTAAAACTCACAAATATAGCAAATAAAACCCAAAGAAAAGAAAAGAAAAGAAAATGAAAACCCTTACCTTTTTATCCAACTCAGTAATGCTTGTATAATTTCTTGTAATGATCAAAAGAAAACAAGCACAGGAGAGCATCATAATGCAAAAAATTAAGCTTTGAAAACCTAAAAGTGGCTTGATATTTACCTGGAAAAGTTATGGATATGTGGTGGGTGAATAATGAAGAAGTTGAGGGGAAGAAAAGGAGAGAGAAAAGAGATTGACATAGAAAGAAGTGATTTTTTGCTAGAGAGGTAGAGAGAAGAAATAAGAAGACATGTTTGATATGAAATCAGAGATTCTGGTATTTTAATTGGGGCTTTATACCGATCGAATTACGGATGAAATATTAAATATTTATATTTTTAATATCCATTGGCAACTAAAATTTAAATTTTCAATTAAACTTGAAATTTTAATAAGAACCCCTAAAATTCTCTAATGAATTAATTTTGAATCTGTCGATAATTTTGTATGTAATGGTTAGTGATAAAGCCATGTTATTTTTCTCCAAATCTCTGGAACTCCCCAACCAAGTTAATCCTTAGGTAATTCCACTTGTAATTACATTAAAGTCAATTTCATTACACATTAACATTTTACAATTTAATAAAAAATGTCTTCTTCTTCTTTAATTTCATTATCTTCATGTCCACTGTAATCCTCTTCATTGAATTGATGCTTGTACATTCAAAACACCATTTAACTCAACGTCAACATCAATAAAAATATTCTCAGCTACATAAAAATTTGAATTTTCTTATAAGTCGATGGACATAAAAACTTGATATGCATCAACTAACTCATCAATTTGAAAGACATAATCTATTGCATTTAATTCATCATTATCTTCTTGAACAACCTGAACATGACCCTTAGGTTTGGTTTTCACTATGGACAACCAATCAACCCTAGAACGATCATTTTTAAATGAAAAAGTGTATGTGTAATAAACTTGTTGGCATTGCTTGGTGAAAACATAGTTATCATCAACGATACGAAGTCTAGTTTTTGTATTAATCTTGACCAAATCATAACGAGGATCTATTTTGATTTCTCTATCGATGGTATCATACCAATAACATTTTAATTATAAAACATAACCTTATGATAGATTGACTCAATTATGCAAAGCTATAAAACTAGTTTAGCTCATAATCCAGTCCAAGACCTAGATTATGGGTTGACGGATCAACTCAAGTTGACCTGCATAAATCCGAAATGACATAATTTTAATTTTTTTAAAAAAATAATGTTGTTTATGAAGGGGGTGTTTAGGTAAATTAAGTCTCACTTAGGTTTTCAGTAGCTCACAAATTAACCGAATCAACTTTCAACTTTGATATAAAACTTAGTTTAAGTTAGGTCCTAAATAGATAGGTCAACCATTCTTTTCAAATGTTATCCCTTTCAACATATCATTTTGTTCACCTACACGGGTCCATTTGTTAACCAAAAGACCCTATTTACTGTCAGCTTTCTCTTGAGATGACTATAAGCTACGAGGTGCCTTTCATAATCAAAATTATACAACTGTTTTATTTGATTTTTGTTCACATGAAATAAATTTAGAAAGGATATTTTATATATAATTCGATACTTTTTTTTTATGATAATGGATATTCGAGATTTAAAAAATTAAACTCTACTAAAAAAAACAATCTTAAGAGTTATACTACTAAGTCGGCTATGCAGTGCTCGAGTTTTGATTTCTTAAGGGAAGTTCAACTTGTTAGAAGGGTGGTGCTGTTAGGACTTGGTTAACTGAAATGTATTACATAAGTTGTAGATAACACAATACTCTTGTTTATTACTGTGACTAGGCCAAGTAGCAGGAGAAACTTTTTTGTTTTTTTTAGGACCACACAAACTAATCGAGTAATTTGTGATATTTTGCTATTTTTTGCAATAACAAATGGAAGAAGAAGAAATAATGGGGGAGAGGAGAGGTCGATTGTCATGTTATAATTTAAAAACTACCGATGAATATTAGCGACGAGTTTAATTTTTCCGTTAATACCGTTTGTAATAATGACACATCATTTTTTTTTATTCCTTCATTCCCAATTGTAATTCTCTTCATATGTACCGATGAAAAAATTCTATCAGTATATACTGAAGGATATAAAGAGAAAATATTTCGTTGGTAAGTATCATTGTCATTTATCAAAAGAAAAAAAATTCTTCAATATTTCTATTTAAATCTATTAATTTTATGATAGTGATATAAATATACTATTTCAATTCATAATATTTTGTATCGATCTCCGTAACTTTCGCTAGTGTTTTTTTATTTTTTTTCAAAAGTTAATGTTTAATCTCTGCCAGTTAATTTGCGAGCTTTCTATTTATTGCAGTGTTAACAATGGCCAGTTAATTTGGACGCATTAGACGCAAGGATGACGCCTGCAAACTGTCAAATGATCCAAAATGCTAGTGCAAACTAAAGTCACAAGACTGGTATATGCATGGCAAGTGGAGATCAATTAAGAAAAAGAAGGTTTTTACTTTTCTTGACAAGACACTATGGCGCCGAGGAAGAAATCTTTCAGTGTCACTGGTCTAATTTGCCGCATTACCAAAAGTATATATAAAATATATGTAACCCTAAACTTACTTTCCAACAAATAGAAGAAAGACGAAGACCCACCAAAATTTCAACATTTTGTGGGGACAAATGAACATGGCAAATCGGTGATTGATCCCGATATTGACATCTTTACTCTTAGTTTATGTTCTAATCCAGCAGCAAGGCATGAAATAATTTTCTTTTCTTTTTTGGATCAATGAAAAATGTTGCAAATCTCGTCTTACACTTGACTTAATTCATAGTTCTAATTCTATTCTGATTCAAAGCTTCATTCTATTCTAATTCTAACTCTAAAGAGTACTACATGAATATGCATATTGGAATGAAAAGATTGCTGAGAGTTGAGCATGGTAAGCAACTCCAGCAAGTCCTGCCATGGTTATCACCATTTAATTACGTCCGGACAATAATGAATGAGTGTTAAATCCTGTCGGGAAAACTAGAAAATTGAAAGCCAAAAGAAAGCCTTGTGTACAAGTTTCAACCGATGTCACATGCGCCATGAAAGTTACCAATTGCTATTATCTTGATAAAGTTCTAACGTTTCCAAGGACCCAAATACCAGTTTATTTAGGATCTCCTCACTTACTCTCAAGCAGCACCTGTGCACCTTACACCTTCAATCAAGGGAGATTTATTATTGTTAATTAAGCTCTGACTTCATGGTACATTAATTTCACATGCCATGAAATAGAGGGCAACTCGGTTTCGCATTTATGATCATGAAGTGTGAATTAAGACGAAGAATTCTATGGATGTTGCTAGCCATTCGTGTGTAAACCTTCTCAAGTCTTGCATTTGTTAAAATTAGCATATATAGCTCTCTTATTGAGCTAAAGTTGATTAATGAAATAAATATTTACATGAAGATCATCGTCAACAAAGCCTTCAAATTCAAGGTCTTTCCGACAATCCTATATATTTATCATGGATAGCATCGCACTGAGGTCAAAAAACAGTCATGAGGTTTGTGAAGATGTAATATCTTTTCCCCTCGTAAATATAATATAAATATTCAGTGCTCATTACCGAAAGGAAAAAAAGAGGTTCATGTTGACCCTACATTAATGAACTCGTAAACCTACTTTACTTTTCTAAAACTTATTCCACCATGAGAATGCCCTATAAATAACTCGGTTTGGTATTGCCTAACCTCCTTCAAAAGTGTTTCTCCTTGGTTTTAAATATTATTAAGCTCAAGAAATGGCGAGGAGGGAGTTCATGTCCACTACTCAGGTGCTGATGGTGGTGTTTCTTGTATTTTTCATGTTTCAAAGCAGAGTGGCTTCCAGGACTGGCATAAGTTGTACTCTTGCTTGTCATGTTGATGAAGGAACAAGAACACAAGAGCATGCAGATATGGAAGATGATTCAGGAGATGATTATGATTACTATAGAAGGTATGGTGATGTTCCAAGCCCAGGTATCGGTCATTGAAGGGAGAGTTGGGCTCTTCTATATCTCCTTGACGGTGTTTTTCTCTTTTTCCCTTTCTTTTGTCCATTATACATATGGTTTTATATCTGTTGATTTGGTTGAATCTCTGCTCCATCTTGTTCCTTGTATAGCTATATTATACTATTTTTTCTTCACCTGTTTTAATAAATATAAGAAATTTTATTAAGTATTTGGTCAAACTGTTGATTCTAGGTTATCCTCATGGCAAATCAATAGATTTCAGCCTAATTTTTATTGTTTTTTTTTTCTCAGTATAGTCAAGGGGTTCGTTCCATCGAGTCCACTTTTTGGAAACTCACTCACTCTCTTTATATATAATTTCTCTGGGGCATACCTGGTCTGCAATTGTGTGGACATATTCCAAAGAAAGTCCCTCGATTATTTTCACAAGTGATCATGGCTTATGATAATTGCTCTTATTTTATTGTTTTTCTTTCCCTCAGAAAGGGATAGCTACGGAATTCAGATCACCAAACTGCACGCTTCATGATGTGGTTTAATTGCTAGCTTTTATGCATGAATTATGAATATCATAAACCCAGCAATTTCGTTTGTGTTTTGTTTTTCCATTCCCAACAAGGAGCGATGAGCAGGGATATATGGTAAATGGTATCGATTTAGATAC
>Ga0325410_1001545_pt1 | contig 25475 bp, 11 predicted proteins | sample PopdelMetagenome_16_FD_206182 | JGI IMG/M metagenome (GOLD analysis project Ga0325410, IMG submission 206182) | Populus deltoides microbial communities from Bellville, Georgia, United States - Xylem-PdIQD-R3 | ecosystem: Host-associated > Plants > Phyllosphere > Stem > Wood/Secondary xylem...
CTTTAACTTTTAATTCTTTCAAAATTGATCAATTAACTCTCAAATTACATCCCCAAACTTCAAATTTCGCTGTCTTAACCCCATTGTCAACTATATTTAGTTTTTTGTATTATTTGTTCAAAAATTGAGTTATGACAAACATAATTAATACTAACCTTAAACCTTGAAAATCATGCATCGACCTATGGTTTTCATTCAGAATGTTTGGAAACCTCGCTCCATTGAAATAATGAAATTTTCATCTATGATTTAAAGGCCGACGTTATTGTTCTCGTAACCTCAATGTTTGTAAACCTGAAAGTGTATTTGTTAAATGAAATTATTTTAAAAAAAATTATTAAACATGTCGTTGTGAAAACAAAACAAACTTACATTTAAAGGTCATCCCTCCACTAGGCCTCATACTTGCTGGTAAATGGATCCGGCTGTGAAGGGACGCGTCCTTGACATTGCGGCATCGCACTCGACGAGCCCGCATCATAAGTCGATGTTTATGCCTTTAACATTAGATTTATTGAGAATTGAATTTTATAATTTGTTTCAATTTGCTTTTCATAAGGTTATTGTTTGGTTTTCATGCGGTTCTCGCTATCTCATGATCCAAGTCATGAATTTTACGGGTTAACAAAGGTTGGTTCTGATCGATTCAATATATCATCGTCTCATATTTAAGAGAGAAAAAAGATGTTCAGTATTTAAAAAGTGTTGGCTAATATAAATTGGATTTTTATTTTATAATTAATTTTTTTTCCACAAAACACGTTAACAATAATTTAATATTTTTTTTATATTTTTTAAAAAATTAGCAAGCCAAGTATCTAGTTTTACTTAATCAAATAGCATATATTAATCTCTCTTTCTAAGACAAGGGACGTTATTAGCCAATTGATTCTTTTCTATGATAAAAAAATATTTTCAAATCATGAAATATAAATCTTAAATAGAATAATTATAATTATAAGAGTGATTTATTGATAAAACATTAATTACATGATACCACATCACTTAATGAAGAATTTTAGTAAACAAAAATAAGTATCTTAGATCATTGATCGTAAAAAAAATAGGAAAATTATATACAAACAAACTTTATTATTAAACTTTTTATATGTTTCAGCCTTACCTAAATAGTGGTAAATTAAGGGCAAACCTAAAGAATACTTTCCAACTACATAGATAGTTTCAGCCTTACCTAAATAATTTTTTATATGAACTTTATTATTAAACTTTTTATAAATTCTCAATTTAAGGACTTTTAGCATTTTTTAAAGCCTTTCGTCCATGTTTTCATCAAAATCTTTTTTTTTTTTGTGAGAATAGTCTCATTTTTTATGTACATATTTGAAAAATCAAAATAGTTTAATTGTAAGATTATACAAAAATAGTGTGTGCAAAATTGAGAATATCTCAATAACTTGTGGTATATCCAAAATTTAAATTATTGGTCTTCTAAAAAAAGTAACTTTCACATGCGTTTTTATGAGGATTTTGTAGAAAAAAAATATTTTGGAGGCTAAATGAAAATTTTCTTATTATTTCTTATAAGTTTGGATTTGATTTTTTTTTCTTTTTTGTATTTGTCTCTCCCCTTAAAATGGACACATTGAGTAGATCTAGAAGCACTCTAATATTTAACCATGTTTTTTCCTTTGCCCTTTTTTTTTCATTGGAAGATCCATTATATAATATATAATTAAATAAACGAAATTCATTAGAATGTGAACTTGCTTAACTAAAAATTTCTGTTACATAAAAAAAAAAGGTTTTACGATAAATAAAAATATTGAATTTTTTTTTTGAGTTAAAGTTCTATTTTCTTTTACACTACATGTTACATAATTAAAAAAAAATAAAAAACATAAAAATTATTCATTCTTGTTAAAAGTTTTGTCTCATAGACACGTTAAGTTACGCTGCTTCTTCTTTTTTTAGTTTTCTATTCTTTTGTTTTTTCTATGATGCATGTAATAATACGAGTTTTTAATTTGTAAGATGGTTAACCTCTTCTAAATTAAAATTTCTCAGAATTTAGTAAGTGAGAAAAGATGAATACGTAAAACACACACACGTACAAACTAACTTAAACTATATTTATATTAATTATGCATAATTGCTTGAATATAAAAATCTTAAAGAGATAATTCAACTGGTCGGATCTTCAATTTGCTGTTCAATGTTCACAAGTTTGAGTCTCTTCAAAATGACTGGAGACTTACATGATCATTAACTTTAGAACCCGTGGGATTAGTCGGGGTACGAGCAAACTAGTCTGGACACCTATGTTAATAAAAAAACAAAAATTTAAGTTGATTCAAAAATAATTTTTAACGTCGAAAAAGAATAGAAAGTGGCATTACCCACTCGTATAAAAGACTTATAATTTTTATTTTATTTTTTCGTAGAAGGATGATGACTGTTAAGGGCATTGATTTGTTTGTCATATGTATTTGAATGTTTGGTTAGCTTATGAATCGTAGAATATTTGGTATGTTATTGAATGGTTGGAAACAAAACTACGTCTGAAAGTTAGATAGAGATTCTACTAAGCTGTAGACATCGAAAATCAGTGAGTGATATTAATGATTGTAAGCGATGCCTTGTCCGTATTAGTATAGTTATAGGTATGTGCATAAAGATAACTCAGAAAAGGAATGAATGAGGCACACCACTCATAGTATGTAAAAAGATAAAAAAAAAACATGTGTACTTGTTCGAGTTACATGCTGAGGAGCACTAACACGTGCTAAGTATCAAAATAAAAGAAAGACCCTGAAGAAAATATGGTTATTTCCATATTTATCTAATTAAGCATGACTTTATCTCCCTACCAAGCATACCAAAAAAAAAAAAAAAGTTTTAATCCTACTAATATGAACTACTGTGAATATAAAAATTCATAAATTCACAGTTAAATTAACTTTTTTAAAAATAGCAAAATTCAATCTTTTAAATTGAGTTTGACACACGATAACATGTATCGAAGTACTAAGACTATAATCATCAAACCCCACCTAATGATTACAAAAATCACAAATGAGAAGTATGAAAAATACCATGAAGATTGATTAATTCTTTGATAAGTCAAAAGAAGTTCTTTTAAGAACTAAAGCATGAGAAATCTCTCACAACACACAATAATAATTGCTAAAATCAAAATCTATAAAAAAACTCTGATTACAAATGTCGCACCCTCGTGGCAAAGCACGACATCATGGCGACCCTCGATTGATTTCTTTGTTTTTTTTTTTGTGAATAAGGGAGTCGCCACCTAGTATTATGGTCACTAGGAACCCTAACTGATCTTTTAGAGATTCTAAGGCAAGGGACTGACTGTATAAAAGGGAATGTATTAGCACCCCTATTACGCCCTACCTAAGGTAAGCTGCTTGGTGTTTGGTTTGCCTTATAATTGCTATGGTGTTGGTGTTCTCTTAATTAGTTTTCCTAGGATAGGTTTGCTATAATGAATGGATTTGGGTTCAAAGTCTAAAAGTAAGAACCCTTGGCTAATATGGATCATACCTTTAGATATGTCTATAAAGTATCAAAGAGAACCAATGCAGATCTCTTGAAATCTGTGTTTGATTCAAACTAAATTTATTAAGATAGAAATCCAAGGAGATTCCATGCGCTTTAAAAGCTCATTTTTCCCTTAGTATTTCAAGAGTTTGTGACTCGTAAATCGCAAGGAGAAGGGACAAAAATTTAGAAATCTAAGGAAATTCAAGGCGCTTTAAAAGCCTATTTTGCCTTAGTGTTTCATACTCTTATGGCTCGTAAACCATGAAGTCAAAAATTAAAATGTCCTTGATTATAATCAAGGCTTCTTTCAAGGATGTGTGATGACTTATTATTCCTAGAAAATTATTTTGGATATTTACCACTTAGGGTTTCTTTATCCAAATATTAACGGTGAGTAATAACAAGTTATTCCCAATAATATTTTGGATATTCATCCCTTTGGGATTTCTTTATCTAAACATTTACGATGAATAATAGATGAATTCCCCCTAAAATAAGATTTTTGTATTTTTTAGAATATTGGCCAATACCCTTTGGAGTTTTACAAACATGTTGTAAAATCCAGAATGTAAGAAAATAATTTTTTCTGTTGTGTTTAAAAAATCCATGCAAAAACACATTTTCAAAACTTCAAATATATTTTTTTTTTTTATATAAAAAAATGTTAAAACATGTTAGGGTATGAGCTGTATGCTACAAGAAAGCCTTTATTTTTTATCAGAACACAAACATCACAATTAAACACAAACATCACAATAAAAGTTAACTAGCCGTCACATATATTCTAAGATTTATAAAAAGCATAAAGCAACTAAAAAAAAACATTCAAAGCCAACTCAACTCAAACTCCACTCAAACAGGGTTCGGCTCGCCTACTTCAACTTAAAATTCTATAACTGGAAAAACAAGTCTGTATGCCTAAGGAAGCCAAAGTTTTGAAACCTAGATTTTGAACTCATAAAAACATCATGGTCGGCTATCCTTTCTCCAGCGTGTAGAAAAAAAAGTGAAGGTCCCTAAACTTAAAAATTCCTAAATGATTAGTACTTCAAAGTGCATTTTATCAAGGTTTTATATCATCGTTTTGCACTTAAAGTATCAATATCTCCTTAACTAGAGCATGTTTTATAATAACATGTCTAATAATATAAGATACCTTTAATTTATGGTAAATGTTCATCTTAAATGCAAGTCTATCAAATAAATCAAAGGATTGATTGATGAGTTTAACTACTGAAATTGAGAAGACAAAGAGAGGGCTAAGCTTAGAAAAGAGATGATGGTTCAGTCCAAACTAGAACACCATTCGATTATTGGATCATAACTAGAGCTGTAGAACTTGGATTTAGGTCTGGTTTATATGTATGGAAAGCTAAGACATAGGCCTAAAACTTTAATAAGAGTCCAAGATTCAAAAGGACCATTTTCAAGTTTAAATTATAGCAACAACAGAAAAGTCGGAATCTGTTCTGCAGCCCTGATACTATTCAGTGTTCAGCCCATATCTCGAGTTTTAGAAGTTCAAATGCACTGATTCTTGTTTTGTTGGAAAGCTGAGAAAATTTCCCAGAACTTTCATGCGGTTTATCTGCTCAAATTCTGATGTTAGCAATGACATTTTCTGTAGACAAGAAGATAAGGATTGTTACCAAGTCAAGAGGTGGCCACCCACTCAACAATTAATCATCAAATCAATAGTTCCGAATTTTGGCCTATAAATGGAGGCATTTGCCATCCATTTAGGCATCTTGGTTTTCAGATCAAGATTATGTTCTTGCTCTCTCTCTTTATATTTTTGTAAGGCTCAGGTTTTGTTTATATTAATTTCTTATTTATGCTTTTCATTTCATTTCCTTTACTTAGTTAACTTATATCTTATTTATGTTCTTATCTTGTTTATTTATGTTTTTCTCTTTCATTATGTTTAGCTAAGTTTATTATGTCAAGATGAAAAGGTTACATTAATGGTATAAGAATAAGTATAGTATAAACTCAACATGGACTTTAATGTTTGATACTAACATGTTTTGTATTTGTTATCTTGTTCACTTTTAATACTTTGCTTGTTAAATGGTTAATCTAGATTTATGTTGTATAACTCTTGGTACAACAAATACTTGACACTTTCATAGCCCAACCGTATCGTATAACCGACACTATGCTATGAAAGGAATTTGATTTGTTGTTAACATAAGTGATAATCATGAATACCTGACAATATTTACAAGTATTAGCATTATTCGAATAAGATAACTAATGTAATCATGTTAACAATTTATAATCCGATTGGAACCTCCTTTGTGTGTGGTTTCCAGTTGAGTAATAAAAAGAGTTTATACTATACTTGTTTGAAATACCATTAGTGGACCCTCTAACCTTGACAATTATTTTATCCTTATTTAATCCTTATATCAATATCACTTCTCAAAGCTCTCTTCAACTCCTTTTTTGTTATGATCTATTTTTTATTTGTAGTTTATATAGTTAACTTATAAGTTGCTTAAGAATTGAGCCTCATAATATTTCTCAATTTTTCTTATATTAGGTTATCCCATTTGTCTGATCCGGGTCACAGGGTTTAGTGGGTGTGTCTGACTTTCTAGTCTATATTTTGTTGTCCTTTTTTAGATTTTCTTTCGATATCATCCTTCTACATTGATTTTTTTAGGAACTAGGTATAAACAAAGTTTGGACTGAACCAGATCTAAATCAAAGTTTTAGGCCTATGTCTTAGCTTTCCATACATATAAACCCGATCTAAATCCAAGTTCTACAGCTCCAGTTATGGTCCAATAACCGAATGGTATTCTAGTTTGGACTGAACCAACATCTCTTTTCTAAGTTTAGCCCTCTCTTTGTCTTCTTAATTTCAGTAGTTAAACTCATCAATCAATCCTTTGATTTATGTGATAGGCCTGCATTTAAGATGAACATTTACCATAAATTAAAGGTATCTTATATTATTAGACATGTTATTATAAAACATGCTCTAGTTAAGGAGATATTGATACTTTAAGTGCAAAATTATGATATAAAACCTTGATAAAAATGCACTTTTAAGTACTAATCATGCTCCGATACCAACTATAATAACTTAAGGTTTCTCATTAATTCCCAACACATTGATTAGTCAACTGACATGAAATGGGTGATTTTTTTTTCTTTTCTTTCATCTCACCTATTGATGCTTTGTACAACCATGTTTATAGATCAAGCATATAAGCACCGCCAGTTATAATAGTGTGACACCCATATGATCACATAATCCAACATCTTACAGTAGAGAGTACATAAACAACACATTCATTTCATTATGTCATCATACATTTTATTTCACATCCTTGTTTCTAGAAAATCATCATTACAAGTCTTTACAAAAGTGCTGATCGACAAATCCATGACTATTACATTTTTTACACAAAATGCATATCACCCTAAACATGTGATTACATAGTTTATATCAAAGCATATGGAACCATGGAATGGAGTTCCTATGTGCCTTGGCTGTGTGATGTCCCAGTTACAGTTCAAATGCATCATAAGAAATAAAAAAGATCTTTAATATTATAAAAATAATGAATAGAAAAATATAATTGCAAGTTTCACTATTAACCTAGGTAAGTAAATTCTTTTCATTAACTTCATATAATACAATCACTATGATTTTGTCAAACTATGTTAATCTTATTTGTACATCCATTTCACTCAATTTAAGTTTTAGAGATCGAAGTTAGATCCCTGGTCTCCCTTGGTCCATAAGCCCAAGTGTCATTACCCAAATGTAATTCCATCATTTGATCTTGATCATCTAATAAATACACCATTAGTCGAGGCTAATTACTCTATTGAACCTCGGTCATCCCTTACGAATATCATTAGTCGAAGCTAGTTACATTATTCAATCTCAGTCATCCATTACGGATACCATTAGTCATAGCTAATCATATTATTCAATCCCGATCATCTATTACGAATACCATTAGCCACAACTAATCACAATATTCAATCCTGGTCATCCATTATGGATACCATTAGCCGAAGCTAATCACATTATTCAATCAACTATTTCATGAGCAATTTCCAGTAATCATAACCAAATAGCAACAATTTTATATAACATTCATTACAAGGATCTAATATAATTACGGAAAAGGGTGGAGACCACTACCTACTCCTCTCGTAGGGTGTCCTCGTCCGATCGAAGGTCCAATCTCAGTCGCACCTCTTGATACACCAATGATCATCAATCAATATATTTGTATTCAACAATCTCATAGACTAATACCACATATATTCCAAGAATGCACAAGCTCACATTCAAGTGTTCCTCATATGATATAATCATATAATGAAAGTCATCATATCCAGACATTCTTTTTAATTCTAAATGTAGGTTACCCACATAAATCCTATGATTTAATTCTAGTGTTCCATGATGGGGTTAGGCCAACTGACATTGGAATCATCAACAAAAACTAAGTCACTTCCAACACAGAAAATCGTCAACTTAAACTATGTTAGTTCTGACACAGAAAATCATCAGCGAAAACTAAGTCACTTTTGACATAGAAAATCATCAACGAAAACTTACTTCTGATGCTACTTTTTCCTAGGTTACACTTAGGACCTGTGTCAAGTTTTTTCCTTCTGCCGCTTCAACCTAGTTCAAGCATAGACCATAATCAAATCATATTCAAATTTACAAAGTAAAGGTGATAAGGGGGTTTCCCTATTTCATGACGATAGTTTGTATTGAACCATATTATTAGAGATAACTTATTGATGAACATTCCTTTCTATAATAGTTGTAGCCCTGTCACTTCCTTTTTTGACATACTACGATTCTCCTCAATGTTAACATCACTTCTCATTCATCGTAGATGGTAAAATACATCCTAGGCATTCTAGTTTATTCCGTACAACCTATAATGCGAACCTCGTGATCACATGGTCACGCAACCCACACGCAAAAACACTAATTCTTGGAAAGCCAAGTAAATCAGGTTTGATAGGAGTGTGACACAAAGATAACTTGTACCTAGGCACCAGCACTATTGGAAACGGAGACCCCCACCCAACAAATATTGATTCGTGAATGAGAAGTATAAGGATGACGCCACGAAGACAGTTGTTCTTCGATAAGTCGTTTTTCAGTTCTTTAGAGAACCATGGAAGATAGATTATCTCACCAACACATACACACACACAGAGTGCGGTAAACAAGAAGTTTTATTAATCTGAATTGTCTGCCCTTACATGTCTAGTTATGCCATTATTTATAGTGACTCCAAACTAAAGTAAACCCTAATAGACCCCTTATGTGGACTTATATGATGCCCATTTACAATTAAACCCAAATAATATAAATAAACCCTAAACCAAGAAGAAAATAATAATAACAATAATAAATCCGAATTTAATATCCTAAATATAATAAGATTAGATTTGTTGTCTTTTAGAAGTTCCATATAAGCTAGAAGAATCAAATCTGAAGGTAGAATTAATTCTGAAATCTTCTTTCCTTTTTTTATAGCTAGGATGAATAAGAAATCCTTATAAGAAAAGGATTCTAAAACATTTATGAATCATTGTCACACTTGGAAACTATGTTGCAGCCCATTAAAGATCTTTGTAGAAATAGAAGATTCCTAAAATAAGCTGCCACATCATTTTAGGAAAAGAATCCTAGCCAAATAGAAAGTCCACAAGTCAAAAGGAAGTAAATAACAAAATATAGCCTATGTTGACCCGTGTTTTGATGCCTTCCCAAACTCTGATTGACCTGATATTTTAACCCAAGGTAGGAAAACATGTCAAGAGACTATGTAAAATTTCAGTCTGATCCAATGGTCGGATTGAGAATTATGATTGTTGTCATAAAATTGGATAATTGCATATTTTACATCAAAATCCAAATTTGACCTTTCCTAGGTCGTATCATTCCCTCTCTCTTCAAGATAATTCGTCCTCGAATCACCAATAAGTTGAATGGACAATTCCTTAGCCTCTTTTTGAAGCCTTTGGAGTTCTTTTCTTGCCAACAATCATCGCCAACAACTTTGGATGAAAGTAACAGCCGTTCTATTTCGTATATCATCATTGCAGCGTATTCTACTCTCTTTCTAAAGCTTGTTGGGCATTGACTGATGTCGTTAACACATCAAGTTCTTGCTTCATCTCCCCTAGAATACGGGATAAACTCTTGGATTCTTTTTTTAAAACACTAATCTCTTTATTTCTCTCCATTTGATACCACCTCTCCTTTTGAATCCTCTTTTTTTTTTTTGCCATAACAACTCATCAGAATACATGAAATCCCTTTAGTTTCTAGGCTGCCGAAAACCTTCCTGGTGGCCTATGATCTCATCCTTAAAACCATCATCACCAATATCATCAACATCCTTCTCAAAATCCTTATAATCAGCCCACCTTGGCCTTTCGGCCCCACTGTCATTGTTAGATTTGTGTTGAGCCCCAAACTTTCTCACGTCTTGGGTACATGTTCTAGCCACGTTACCATGTTTTCCCACCTTCGCAAGTCTGTCACACACGTTCCCCATCATAAAATTCATTCTTTCCATCATCTTTGTCATGTCATGCATTTGGATTTTAAGTTCTACATTGGGAGGGGGTGGTGTGTTGTTTTGCACTGACATGACAGTACCTGCAAAAATTGGTTAGTGGTAAAAAAAATCCTCACATCCCTCTTGTTTCGCTCAAACACTCTTAATATCCTCACATGCTCACACCTCTCATCTCACCTTCTTGCGGTTCTTGCAGAACTCAAACCAATACCAAATAGACATGAATGAGAGTAAGGAATACACACTATCCATAATTCATCAAGTTTATCATAAGGTTGTCACACAATGCAAGATTAATCCAACATGTATACATTTTTCCAAGGATTCTCCCACCTATTGGTCCATAGCCGAGCCTAGTGTTGTTAACAACTATTCTCACTATTGTTCATAATTGTATCATTCCAACTTATCAAACACATTCTAATAGGAATTATTCATTATGCAAAAGTCTTATTTTCATTCCATATCTTGATTCCCTAAGAGTGTTCATCATGCAAGGTCTCCATCATGGTTTTCCCCTTTTTGGTCGGACATTATTGTCCATTTTCTTTCTAATTTACACATGCAATTCATCATTTCTATCACAAGTATGCTCACAAAAACATGTTATAATCACACATTCAAGCACTTGGTTCATAATCATGCAAGGTCATCAATCACATAAACAAAGTCAAAGCATTAACATAGCATAATCTTTGTTTCAGCTCAAACATATCTCTAAAGGCTTAACAAGATAACAATCTACACATTCCATCACTTCAATTCACTTTCTTTTCATCCTTTCAATTTGGCCGACCCTTATTTAGGGTTTATTCATCCATAATCATCCATGTTCATCAATGTTTTTAGTAAAAATTCTGCACTTGTGTCCTTTCATTACCAATTCTTCTTCAATCTTCTCATTTAGTTGTTTATTTTTTTTAATTAACAAGTGTAAGAACCCTAAATCTTTCATTTTGAGTTTTCTCCCTCTCCCTTGTCCTGAAATCATAAAGCAATAAACAATGAGTGATATAGAAACAACTTTAAAAAAATTTTGGGACGGTTTTGATGATTTTCTTCTTCTTTTCCTCTTAGTTTTTCTCTCCTTCTTCTATTGTTCCAGCCGACCTTCTAGGTTCTTCCTTCTTTTATATTTTCAGTCTCTTTTCCTTTCTCTAACTTTTCATTCACTCAATCATTCAAGAAAGATGGCATGCAAGTTGATTTGGGTGGGTTCTCTTTGCAAGATGGAAGACTGCTGTAGTTAGGGTTGTTGCCTGTTTTGGGGAAAAGAAAAAGTCATCTCTTTTTCCTCCTCTTTCATGTATACCCCTCTTAAATGGGATGGGAGTGTTTGGGTGTTGGTTATCCTTATTCTTATTCCCCTATTTGGTTAACTTAGGGCCAATTTCCCCCTTATAATTCCTGCCTAGAATAGGTCGGCCTATAGTATTTAATTATTTTGGTTTTTATAGCTTGATACTATGTTAATTTTATTCCCTTTTTATTTTAAAAAATAAACTAACTGACAAAAATGATATAGGTATATGTTTTATTTGAAGAAAAAAGTGACCAATAAAGCTAAAGTTGAAGGTTCCATATGTGAAGCATACTTGATTGATGAAATTACCAATTTTGCATCTCATTATTTTGGTGATGACATGCAAACAATTTGGAATCGAGTTCCACGAAATGATGATGGTGGCCTTAAAAGTCAAGATGGATATCTCTCTATTTTTTCCTATCCAGGGAAAAAATTATCCAAAAGATTTTATAGAAGACAGTTGTCACATGCTGAAATGCAAATTGCGCATAATTATGTGATATTCAATTGTCAAGAATTGAAGTCTTATTTAGAGTAAGTATGAAATATTATTTTGTACTTAATTTATGATAATTTATTATTAACTTTAACATTTTAAAATTTTAGGCAATGTCGTCAAGAGTTAAAGTCACATCAACCACATGCGAGTGATGTTGAAATTGAAAAATTATGCAAAAAGATCTTTCCATCTTGGTTAAAAAATAATGTAAGTATTTTCATTAAATTAATTTATATTTATGTCAATTAGTTACTTTAAAAAAATTATTAATCTCTTTTAAAACAATATTTCTTATGGAGTTAACCATTATGCTAGGTGGAATACCAATCTAACAGAATTGAAAATCAACTCTTTGGACTTGCTATGGGCCCTTCAACTTCAGTGAAATGTTATAATGGGTATTATGTGAATGGTTTTAAATTTCATACTCAAAGTTATGGTTGTTTTAAAAAGACAATGAATAGTGGAGTTTGTGTGAAAGGAAGTTGCTATGATGATAATAAACATGATTATTATGGAATGCTTAAAGAAGTTGTTCGGCTAAAATATTTGAGGAGCAAGTGCAAGTTATTTTTGTTTAAATGTAATTGGTATGATACAAAACGAGGGATTAGAGTGCATCGTTCGAATGGTTTGGTTGAAATCAAGCATACATCTCGACTACATGGAAATGAAGATTTTGTGTTAGCACAACAATGTCAACAAGTTTACTATACATATCCACCTGATAATAAATCCTCTGAATGGTGGACGATTATTAAAACAACTGCTAGAAGTCGTTATAATGTTGACATGGGTGAATTTATTGAAGATGAAAACAATGTGAGAACCATCATTAATGTGCAGGGATGAGCTCTTTAAGGAGTTTAAGATAAGAACCATCATTAATTGCCATATTCTTTTCTTTGATATGTTTATAATATTCTTGTAATTTGTTTGTGTTTTGGTTCAAATGAAAATATATTTGCTCTTTCATTGAGACTACTTTATTGATATGTGTTGGGGTATTGATTTTTGAACCTGCATGTGGAATTGAAAATCTTGTCAGGATTCACTTGCTTTATATTCCTTTTCTTTTATCTATGGGGTGTTTAGTTTTTTATGTAGTTTGCAGAATCAATAAGATATGGATTAAGGAGTTGTCATATTCCTCTCCTTTTTTATTTACAGATAACCATAAATATGCTTCTCATCTCCAACACATGTATTGTAGTAGGGACTCATTTGTGTTCTAATTTGTTCTTATTTCTTATTTACTCTTTAATATCATTTAATTTCTTTTGTTATTACATAATCTTGCAAATTTTGAACAAGATAACACAATATGATTAATCATTTCCATATTTTGAAATTTTGTGCACTCTTTTTACTTGGTGTGTGTGTGTGTGTGTATATATATATTATTTGGTAGAAAAAATATTTCTTTCCTGAGGAAGATGAGTCGATTGTTCGTAAAATTTGGGAAGATAAGGCTAGGATTGCTTTGAATCAACAATTGACACGAGCTCGCAAGAAAGTCATGTTAAATGGAAACACTACAAATATTATAGATTGCCTTGATAAAGTTCCTGATTGGATAAATAATGATGACTAGAATCAAATGATCAAAGATGTTTGGTCCACCCCTGAATTTCAAAGGAGGTCAGAATCTGCTAGGAGGAATTGATTAACCAAAACAGATGGCAAAATAAGCACTTATTCTAGAGGAACAGTGTCATTTGCATCATATCGAGCTCACATGGTAAGGAATTATTATTTTTTTTACTTAAGATAATGAATTAAATTTTTTATATTTATCCTTTATAATATTTATTAATCTTGAAAGTAAGAGGAAGCTAGTGGAAAAGAACCCCCATGGGATGATGTCTTTTTAGCTTTGCATCAAAGTACTAAGCAGTCTGGTAGCTTCATCGACAACAAGTCTGAAAAAGTGGTTGTATGTATTTTTATTTGATTATTGTTATAACTTAAGTATTATTTAACATTCAAATGAATTTATTAATGCATGTATTTTATTTGTAGGAAAATTATAAAATGGAGATGATTTCAAAGTATGGAACTAATCGGGAAAATCATCCTTCATTTGATGGAACAGCTTGGTGTGTGGCTTCAGGAGAAGTTACAAAGGGTAGGGTATATGGTGCACCTTGTATGCCAAAATCTATAGTTAGTACAAGCTCTTCATCACATTCCTACTCGGTGGAGTCATCATATCCTAGTTCATTGTATCGGGCATTACAAAAGGAGATAAAGAATAAAGAAGAGGAGATAAAGAAAAAAGATGATTTTATTCTTGAAATGAAATGACAGATGGATTCCATGAAAGAATATCTTATAAACAATCTTGGATACCATGGTGGGACATCAAATATTGGCCAAGGTATGTCATCACCTTTGGCCCTATCAATGCCACCACCTATGGCTCCCCAGATAATGACATATATAGGTCCCACATCTCAACCAATTTATCAACCTACACTTTGACCACTATATCCTGATTCATCTTCTATCGATCCACAATATCATGGTTCGTCTCCGCAACTAGCACCATGATTGTATCTTTTGTTGTTTTTTTTTATTGTATTTCGACTTATTTGTATTAATGCAAGTTTAACTAAATTTTTATAATATGAATATTATTTTTATTTTATTTTTTTATTAGTGATACATTTTTAATATTAATTTATGTTGGTTATATATATGCTACAACTTTTAAAATATCTATAAATAATTAATTAAACAAATTAAAATTCATTTTGATAAATAAAAATAATTAATTTAATAAAAATAATATATTCAGCAACGGAAAATCCGTTGCTGACAATCAGCAATGGAGTTTTCGTTGCTAAAATAAGCAACGAATTTTCCGTTGTTGATTTGTCAGCATCGGAAAAATCCGTTGTTGTTTCACGAAACCAGCAACGGATTTTCCATTGCTGCAGAATCAGCAATGGACAAATCTGTTGTTCAAAAATCAGCAACGATAAATCTGCATCGGATTTTTTTCATTGCTAAATTGTTTTAGCAACGGATTTTAGTATTATCTGCAACGGAGTAATCAATTGCTAATTAATAAATTTTTTAGTAGTGTAAATTTTTTTAAAAATTTGTGTGATATATATATATATAATTTTGGTAGAATTTATGGAAATAATTTACTGGAAGAGAATTTATAAAAAGTTATTATAAACGTAGCTTTAGCAAAAGATAATCAAAATTTCACAAGCACAAGCAAATAGCATTACATAAATAACTCCAAAAGTCCAAGAAATTAAAGCACAGCATACATTAAAAAAAAAAAAAAAAAAAACTGGTAGAGGCATGTCCTAGAGAGGCACAAGATTACAGTTTACATTCGAAGGCCACTGGCAAATAGAGAACCGAATAGTTTCATTTCATGCTCCTTCAAGACTAAACCAACTTCAACGCCACCACTTTCGTCTTTGCTCTCCATAATAGAAAAGGCATCCAATCTATCTATGGTCGTAACCTCCACATTGCTTGGCTTCCCCCATCCAAAATCTGCCCCATACATCCCAAATCGGTTTGTCCCAGCAGCTCGAACCTGTCGAATATCTGGTTCCCAGTCATTGTATGGTAACCTCTCCTTTGCTCCCTCAAAAACTGATCTATTCTCTAATCCTTTTATCATCTCAGTAAGCCTCTTCGCAACATACGCAACCCCATTCTCTTTCATTAGATCTTCTCCTTCCACAACCACATCAAAGGAGCTAACACAATTACCAATATAATTCTTAGGTAATGGAGGGTTTAAACGGGGTCTACAGTCTACCGTAATCAAGATTTTAATCTTATCATTGCTATTTAAGCCTTTTGCTTCAAGCATGCAAACCAACGTATATGCATATACAAGCACATAAGTCGACAAATATATTGGCTTTGTTTGATTTGTTTCCTCTTTGGATCCAAAATTATCCAGTTGAGACTTTACGGTTTCCCGAAGCTGCTGTATATCTTCACGAGAGAGTTCGAACGTTGTTCTTACCAGGTTTGGTGGAGTTTCTGGAAATGGAAAAGGCTTCAAACTCCTAGTATTGTCATCGGAACCTGGAATTTTTACTCCCAGCCAGAAATTCAAGTACCACATGTCTAGCCCTTCAGGATCCTGAACAACTGTTCGATTGAAAAACGGGGTTAGTTCTTCCGGTAACAAGCTAGGGATTTCCATTTTTTCATCGACTAACTGTCTGCAAATGCGAGCCCATGCATTCATGAAAAAGGATGCGCTCAAGCCATCAAGAACAGCATGGTTAGTGGTGTGGCCGATGCAAAAACCTTTATTTGGAAATAAAGTGATCTTAATAGCAAGTATAGATGCTATAGTATCAGATATTGATACATTTGGCACATAATGATGTGACTCAATAGCATCATGCACTTCACTACAGAGATGGTCAAAGTCTGCACTGGACTCGGCAACTGTAAGTTTAATACCATCATCTGGAGTATTGTACGCAATGACGGGTTTGATGGAATTTGCAGGCCATGTGAGGTTACCGGCAAGAGGACGGAAGTGGGAAAGAGTTAAAGAGAGTGAGTGCTTGACCCTGGGAAGAATTACGGAGTTAAAGAAAGTAGGGGTTAACTCAGTGAGTTTATAGAAAAAGATGCCTTGAACCGGAGGGAATTTGAGGTTGAAGATATCAGAGAAGATTAGAGGCAGATATAGCTCGGTGCTTGACTCGGGAGAGGTAGAAGACGGACTAACGTGGCAGATCTCGAGTACATTTACTGGCTTGGTTGATGCCATGACACTTAACAAAGGAGAGATGGATGTAGAGAGAGAACAGAACAAGTTTGGAAATCGAATACCCTCTCTGAAGAGAACGATTAATTTATAACATAAAGAAACCTTATGAAATAAAGTACCTTTAATTTTTTAAAGAGGAAAATCAATAGATAAAGTTGAAGTTATGTATTTACGATTTTGTAAAGCATTTTATACACAAGAAAGAAGCACTAGAAGTAGAAGAAGAAGAAGATATAACCCTAAAAGGTTGGCATGATGGTGGAGGTTGCTTTCCTTCCTTTACATAGTGGTAAAGTATGTTTTTAAAATTATATTTTGTATGGAAATATATTAAAATAATATTTTTTTAGTTTAAAAAATTTATTTCTAACATTAATATATCAAAATAATTTAAAATTATAAAAAAATATTAATTTAAAATAAAATAAAATTTAAAATCTCATAAAACTAGTTGCACTGCTATCTCCAAACAGATACGGAGTTCAAATCTTGAGATAGAGAGAATTTGTCAAATTCCTCTTGATGCATTTGCAGTATATATACTATCTTTAAAATCGTTTAGAGAGGAAATCTAGTTGTAGTTAACATTCAAATTGGTCCGAAAATATCTTTAATCATTGAGAATAATAAAAAATAATAATTCAACGTCATTTTACACCACTTGTAATAAAAGTTAAGATAATTGAAAACGGTTTATTCATTTTCTATTTTAAAGAAAACAAGTTATTTTATTAAAAAAAATTGTTTTTGTAAAACAATTTTCAAATAAGAAACAAAAAAACAATATTTTGAATATTTTTATGCGACTATTAAAGAAAAATAATATAAAAGATCGAACTAATAAAATAAAATATATATTTTAATCTCTTTGAATATTTATATGCAATTTTTTTGAACAATTGTGTGTATTGGTTTCATATATAATTATTAAGAATTTAAAAATAATATCATAAAAAACTCTAATTTTATTTAAAAAAACACAACATGGATGATTTTTTTTTAATATTATTGTAATTATTTATTTAAATAGGATTTCACTAGTATTTGGAACTTGGAAGAAGTTTTCTAGTTTCAGAAACTAACGACTTTCTGAATTTTTTTTGGAAGAATTAAAGTTCTTTATTCTCCTATACTACATGGCATAGAATTCAAAAATCTTAAAATTAAATACGTCAAAATCATTCAATCTTTGTTAAAATTAAATCTTGTCTCATATATAGACATATTAAGTTAATTGTTTTTTTCTTTTTTCCAATTGACGTTAATTTTATTAATTTTTTTTTTATAATGTAAGTAATATGAGTTTTAAATTTGTAAGATAATTAAGTTCTTTTCATTTAAATTTTCTTATAATTTATTAAATGATAAAAAAAAGATACGTAGAACACATGCACATACTAAGTTAAAGCATATATATTATATGAACAACGCATGATTGCTTGTATTAAAAATGAAAACATTAATATCTTCAGAGAATTGCTTGGTGGTTAAGAAGGTTTGCTACATTACTAAATTTCTTGAGTTCAAATCTTATAATCAATATTCAAGATCATTTATTAAGTTTCAATTCATCATATGAGAAGTACGTACGTCTTTAAAATATTCAAGGAAGAGACTTATTCTCGATTAATATTTAAGCTAGTTCAAAAATACCTCTTATCATCGAATAAAAACATATACTACATGTGAAGAAGAGTGATACAGTCATACATGGTTAGAAATAAGGTTCTTTTGAGATACGGTAAGATATGTGATACTGATTTTTAGTTGGAGTTTAAGGTAGAATGTTGTTAGTTGTTGAATGTTCTTCCCACCAAACAAACAACGTTTGAAAATTTGTCAGAGATTGAGCCTAGAAATCCAAAAGCAAAGGTGATGATAAAGATCAGCCGGTTTAAGGTTTGAATTTCAGGTTTTAATTAGGTTACCGGGTCGCCCGAATCAATTTTATTTTTTTAAAATCAAAAATCATTTTAGTAAAAAAAAAGATTAAACGGATTGCAACCGTGTTTTTAATAGGGTTTTATCGGGTTAATCGAGTTGTCAGGTCAGTCAGATCACCCCGAGTTCTTTCTTTTTATATTTTTTTTAAAACCAATCTAATTCCAATCCTAAAAACCGAGTTAGATTTCAAAATTATGGTTAAAATTAGCACTATAAAATTAAAAAATAAAAACAAATGTCGCTCTCCTTGATTGTTACTTGCACGTAGTACAAGACCAGGTTTTGCCATGGTTGAATTATAGGTTTGACCATAAAGTACTATGATTAAGATTGTTATTAAATAAAGAATTGTTCAAAGATATTTAATTAAAATTATTTTCAAAAGTAATGTTGCTAGTAAAATATCTAAAAATAACATGTATTAATTTATTATTTTTTACTTATAGTATTATTATGCATTAGATTATTAATATATCGTAGCAAAAATATTAAGAAATTACTTTTACCGTTGCATCAAACTGTCAACTCTTTACTTCACCTAATTATATGTTTGTTAATTTTCAGAGAACACCGGTTCATAATTTGAAGCTGAAAAATAAGATGGAAAGAAAATGTTTAAACACTTGTTGATCTATGGAAACATTGCATAAATATCAAACTTAAGCTGAAAAAAGAGTTGTTGGCATCAAGAAAACATAAAGATTTGTCTATGAAAACTCTCCAAAGTCTGTAGGGATGATTTGTGTAGATCTAATGGAGTGTTTCTGGCAGGCAAAACTAGATCTAAGAGTTGGTAAAACAATCATAATTTCGGCTGGGTTTGTTTGATTGACATGCAATAACTCTTAAATAAAGAAGATTAAATATAAATATGTATCTTGAAAAGCTGAGAAGGAGAAGTAGATCGAGATATTTTTCAAGAAAGAATTTAGTCTTGGTTTGCATACAAGCTAATCGATCCAAGTATATTCTTACTGTCAAATAAATAAATAAAAACTGCACATATCAAAACCTGCGAAATTAAACTAACATATTACATGTGATTGATGTTTTAGGTGAAACAAACAAATTGTTTAACGAAAACAATAAGCTTTTATTGGTGAATTAAAACAAGAAATGTGAACTACACTAGCTGAGAATATTTAGAGATTTACTTATAGGTCCCTAAGAGGTGTGGTATGATGGCAAAAGGTTTGAGATCTGCATGGTAGATCTTGAGTTTGAGTCAGGGCATGCATTTCTTGTAAGAGTTTTCGGGTTTTACTTGTTCATCTGAACCCACAAAATATGCTTTCCAGAAGGTGAAGTTTTCTCAGATCTAAAAAAAAAAAAAACGATTTACTTGATAGATTAGATAAACAAAACAGGACCTGCTTCAATTTTCGCTCATAGTTCTTCAGAAAGAGAGAACAGGCCCTGGTAGTGGCAGAATCTGTTTAGCTCAATACCTTTTATTTAGGCCTTTATATCCTAGGGCCTAGTCTGTTTTTTAGTTGGGAACATGTCTGGCGGCTGTTGCTTTCTTTTCTTCTTTCGTGAGCGAAGAAAATCAGTACAGAATCCCATGATAAAATTAGTTTCTGGCCACGAGAGTATGGTCGCCAAAGGCTATTGTTGCGACGGAACGAGTAAAAAAACCCATGTGATGCCGCGGGTAATGGCTAAAAAAGAAGGAAAAAAAATTGGACACAAGCAGATTAATCCTACAAATTTGATGGAATATTAGTGAATAAAGAAAGGAAATATACAATAAAAGAATCAATTGTTATTAGAGAGTCGGTATCATGATAACTCGATAGAAAATCGGGCATTAAAAATCTTGATGAAATCTAAGCTTGAAGCTTGTGTTTGGATGACAATTAAAGAAGGCATGGAGAATTTGCAAAATTATAAGGTCTTAGAAATTCTTTTTCTTGTGTCCCTTCCATGGCTTCACACCTGGATGTCCCTAGATTCAGCAAACATGGCCCTAAGCACTGTCGCTGTTCTCATCTGTTCTTCGCAGTTCTTAATCGTCAAGGGGATTTCAGCAAACGTTTCTAGCAATGATAAGATTTCTCAGGATTCGTAACCTAAATGATATATATTAAATTTTTTCAAGTATTTTTTACTCGGAAATGCATTAAAATAATATTATTTTATTTTTAAAAATTATTTTTGGAATGTTAGCATTAAAATAATCTGAAAACACCAAAAAATATTAATTTAAAATAAAAAAATAATTTTTTTCAAAACACTTTTAAAACACAAAAACAAATAAACTTTCATGTTAGTATCAAAATCACTGAATTGTCCAAGTGGTTTTCATCCCTATTATACCGAGATATAATTTTGGTTTTATATTAAGATTTAAATAATTATTTTTTTAATTAGCAACATATAATATATTGCTAAAGCCTGTTACTAATAATAAAAAAATAATATATATGTAATTCGTTGCAAATTTGTTATTAAATTTAATAATGAAATTATTTATTGTTAAATTCAGATGCTAATAGTCTTTATTTTTAGCAATAAAATAGTATTGCGATAAAAAAAATTATGTTGGTGACATCGTTAGTAAAACTTTTACAAAGAATGGTAATCTTGCACCTACATAAAATAACCATCCATAAAACTCTTAAATATTGTACTGAATCTTCTGCCCTGCCATGTTGTAATATTCAACACCTTATCTTAGTACGTAATAGATAATCAGATTTCCACAACAAGCAGCAAATAAAATTACATTAATAACTCCAAAAGTCTTAGAAATTGAAGCACAGCATAAATATTAGAGGAAAAAAAAGAGTGTATAAGCATGTCTTAGAGAGGTATACACGATTACAGTTCACATTTTAAGGCCACAGGTTTTTTTTTTTTTTTTGATAATCATCGAGAGTATAATGAGAAAAGGCCACAGGTTATTAAGAACAGAAAAACTTATGAAGAAGATATATAATGCAGCTGGGAGAAACCTCTTGTTCTATTGAATAAACTTGGCTATTACATAGCCTAAACTGAAACCAAAGAGTAACATGGTACGACTAGTTCAATGAAACAATCATCCCTTAACAATAGGGATTTATTGACTGTGGTAAGAAACCACGGACAACTGTCTAACATGTAGACTGAGAAATCTTAACTCTGGTAAATAGAGAACCGAATAGTTTCATCTCATGCTCCTTCAACACTAAACCAACTTCAACTCCACCACCTTCATCTTTGCTCTCCATAATAGAAAAGGCACCAGTTCTAGCCATTGTCGTAACCTCCACATTGCTTGGCTTCCCCCATCCAAAATCTGCCCCATACATCCCAAATCGGTTTGTCCCAACAGCTCGAACCGTTTGAGTAAATTTCTCCCAATCAGTGTATGGTATCCTCTCCTTTGCTCCCTCGAGAACTGATCTATTCTCTAATCCTTTTATCATCTCAGTAAGCCTCTTCGCAACATACGCAACCCCATTCTCTTTCATGAGATCTTCTCTTTCCACAACCACATCAAAGGAGCTAACACAATTACCAATATAATTCTTAGGTAATGGAGGGTTTAAACGGGCTCTACAGTCTACCGGAATCACAATCTTAATCTTATCATTGCTATTTAGGCCTTTTGCTTCAAGCATGCAAACCATTGTATATGCATATACAAGCACGTAAATCGACAAATATATTGGCTTTGTTTGATTGGCATCCTCTTTAGATCCAAGCTTATCAAGTTGAGAGCTTATCGTTTTCCGAAGCTTCTGTATGTCTTCACGAGAAAGTTCGAACGTTGTCCTTACCAAGTTTGGTGGTATTTCTGAAAGCGGAAAAGGCTTCAAACTCCTAGGATTGTTATCAGAACCTGGAGATTTCACTCCCAGCCAGAATTTCAAGTACCACATGTCTAACCCTTCTGGATCCTGAACAGCTGTTCGATTTTAAAAAGGGGTTAATTCTTCCGGTAACAAGCTAGGGTTTTCCATATTTTCATCGACTAACTGCTTGCAAATGCGAGCCCATGCATTCATGAGAAAGGATACGCTCAAGCCATCAAGAACAGCATGGTTAGTGATGTGGCCGATGCAAAAACCTTTATTTGGAAATAAAGTGATCTGAATAGCAAGTGTAGATGCTATAGTATCAGATATTGATACATTTGGCACATAAGGAAGTGACTCAATAGCATCATGCACTTCACTACAGAGATGGTCAAAGTCTGCACTGGACTCGGCAACTGTAAGTTTAATACCATCATCTGGAGTATTGTACGTAATGACGGGTTTGATGGAATTTGCAGGCCAGGTGAGGTTACCGGCAAGAGGACGGAAGTGGGAAAGAGTTAAAGAGAGTGAGTGCTTGACCTTGGGAAGAATTACGGAGTTAAAGAAAGTAGGGGTTAACCCGGGGAGTTTATAGAAAAAGATGTCTTGAACTGGAGGGAATTTGAGGTTGAAGATATCAGAGAAGATGAGAGGCAGAGATCGTTCGGTGCTTGACTCGGGTGAGGTAGAGGAAGGACTAACATGGCAGATCTCGAGTACACTTACTGGCTTGGTTGATGCCATGACACTTAACAAAGGAGAGAGGATGTGGAGAGAGAACAGAACAAGTTTGGAAATCGAATACCTTCTCTGAAGAGAATGATTAATTTATAACATAAAGAAATCCTTATGAAATAAGGTAACTTTTATTTTTTAAAGAGGAAAATCAATAGATAAGGTTGAAGTTGTGTATTTACGATTTTGTAAAGCATTAATTTTATACACAGGAATTGCATAATAAATGAAAAAAAAAACAAAAAGGTTGCTACATAAATAAGAAAATTAGTTCTGGAGCAAGAAGATATCATTAGTGAATTTAGTTGGGTTTTTTTTTTTTTTTATTGGAAAGTTAACTATCATACAGATATGGACAATTCATAATTGCATGAATTAAGAAGAAGAAGAAGATATAACCCTAAAAGGGTGGCATGATGGTGTAAAGCTTGCCTTCTTTTCTTTATTTATTTTAAAAAATTTATTTTTAACATCAATATATCATAATCTAAAATTATAAAAAAATAATTTAAAATAAAAAATTCAAAATCTTATAAAACTTTGATTGCTCCGCTACCTAAAATAGTCATCAAGTTTAAATCTCATGATCATCTCTCAAGAGAATTTGTCAAATTCCTCTTGATGCATCTGGTTAGCTATATATATAATATCTTTAAAATCATTTAGAAAGGAAATCTAGTTCTAGTTAACATTCAAGTTGGTCGAAAATATCTTTAATCATTGAGAATAATAAAAAATAATAATTCAACGTCATTTTACATCACTTGTAATAAAAATTAAGATAATTGAAAACGGTTTATTCTTTTTCTATTTTAAAGAAAAAAAGTTTTTTTATCCAAAAAAAATGGTTTTTGTAAAACAATTTTCAAATAAGAAACAAGAAATAATAATATTTGGGTTATTTTTATGTAAGTATTACAGAACAATAATATAAAAGATCGACGTAATAAAACAAAATATATATTTTAATCTCTTTGAATATTTATATGCAATTTTTTTGAACAATTATTTATATTGGTTTCATATAATTAAAAATTTAAAAATAATACCATAAAAAGCTCTAATTTTATTTTAAAAAAATGCAATTAGATGATTTTTTTTAATATCATTGTAATTATGTATTTAAATAGGATTTCACTAGTATTTGAAACTTGGAAGAAGTTTTCTAGTGTCAGAAACGACTTTAAATTTCTAGCTTATTTACCTTACTAAGAAAGCGTGATTAGTAAATAGTAAATACATAATGAAAGGTTAATTTGTTTCATTACATAACAACCAAATAAGCTACCGCTAGGCTATGTTTGCTGGTAAAGGAGTGATCACCTTTAATATAAAATAAGTACGCAAAACCTGAAGTATTTAAAATTAAAATTACTCACGTCTAAAAAATAACTAAACATAAAATCATTCACTTTCTAAAATTCTTCCAAATCGTTAATTATTTTGTTTTTTCAATCATTACCAATTTAATTAGTTATATCAATTGTTTACATAGGAAAACAGTAGAAATGTTTTTACAATAAATATATAATTTGAATTTGTTTTGAAGAATTAAAGTTCTATATTCTCTTATACTACATGGCATATAATTCAAAAATCTTAAAATTAAATACATCAAAACCATTCAATCTTCGTTAAAAATCTCGTCTCCTAGACACATTAAGTTAATTGTTTTTTTTCTTTTTTCCAATTGACATTAATTTTATTTTTTTAATTTATAATGTAAGTAATATGATTTTTAAATTTGTAAGATAATTAAGTTCATTTCATTTAAATTTTCTTAGAATCTTGTCATAACCCAATTTTTGACCTATTTTAATTATTATTATTATTTTATTTAATGAAAAATTGATGATGGAAAAAAAATAATAATAATGATAGAAAAATAAGTAAAATGAAATAAATGAAGAATGAATTAAAATTTGGGTTAAGGGCAACATGATTGGAAGTTTTGGGGTTTAATTAAACTTTGAAATTAATCTAATTAAATCCAATTAAGGGTTTAATTGGAGAATTGATAAGTTTGAGACTTAATTAAGCTTGAAATTAATTTAATTAATCCAATCAAGGTTTTAATTGGAGAATTGATAAGTTTTAGACTTAATTGGACTTTGGATTTAATTGAATTAATGAAATCAGCGACTTAATTGAAAGCAATACCAAAGTGTGGGTTTAATTGGGGGCACAATTGCAATAGATTAAAGTCCAAGGACTAACTTGTAAAAGTCGCCGAGATGCAGAGATCCAATTACCAATTAACTAGGGGTTTAATCACAAGACTTCCAAAACTTTAAGGACCAAAATGAAAAACGCCATAAACACTCCA
>Ga0325410_1001546_pt1 | contig 25473 bp, 16 predicted proteins | sample PopdelMetagenome_16_FD_206182 | JGI IMG/M metagenome (GOLD analysis project Ga0325410, IMG submission 206182) | Populus deltoides microbial communities from Bellville, Georgia, United States - Xylem-PdIQD-R3 | ecosystem: Host-associated > Plants > Phyllosphere > Stem > Wood/Secondary xylem...
GGTCTGGAGCACCAAGACCTCCTCTTCAACGAGTAGGGATTCTATAGGTAATATAAGGAAACAAGCCTCTTGAAACTCGTGTAAAACATTGAGCGCGATCCAACGGTTGGATAAAAAATTATAGCGCTTTTGAGTTGTTATTCCAGTCTGGCGTGACAACAACTCCTCTTCAACGAGTAGGGATTCCATAGGTACTACAAGGAAAATGGCCTCCAAAAGCTCGTGTAAAAATTTGAGCGCGATCCAACGGTCGGATCAAAATTTATTACCCTTTTGAGCTGTTATACCGGTCTGGCGCTACAAGACCTCCTCTTTAACGAGTAGGGATTCTATAGGTAATACAAGGAAAGGGGCCTCTTGAAACTCGTGTAAAACATTGAGCGCGATCCAACGGTTGGATAAAAAATTATGGTGCTTTTGAGTTGTTATTCCGGTCTGGCGTGACAAGACCTCCTCTTCAACGAGTAGGGATTCCATAGGTACTACAAAGAAAACGGCCTTCGGAAACAACTGTAAAACTTTGAGCGCGATCCAACGGTCGGATCAAAACTTATGGCCTTGTTTGCTGTTATTCTGGTCTGGCGCCACAAGACCTCCTCTTCAACGAGTAGGGATTCCATAGATAGTACAAGGAAACGGGCCTCCGGGAACTACTGTAAATATTTAAGCGCGATCCAATAGTCGGATCAAAAGTTATAGCTCTTTTCAGCTGTTCTTCCGGTCTGGCGCGACAAGACCTCTTCTTCAACGAGTAGGATTCTATAGGTAGTCCAAGGAAACGAGCCTCCAGAAACTACTGTAAAACTTTGAGCGCGATCCAACGATCGAATCAAAAGTTATGGCCCTTTTGAACTGTTATTCTGGTCTGGCGCGACAAGACCTCTTCAATGAGTAGGGATTCCATAGGTACTACAAGGAAAATGGCCTTCAGAAACTAATGTAAAACTTTGAGCGCGATCAACGGTCGGATCAAAAGGTATGCCTCCTTTTAGCTATTATTCCGGTCTGGCGCAATAAGACCTCTTATTCAATGAGTTGGATTCCATAGGTACTACAAGGAAAACAGCCTCTGGAAACTACTGTAAAACTTTGAGCGTGATCTAACTGTCGGAACAAAAGTTATGGCCGTTTTGAGCTGTTATTCCGATCTGGCGCGACAAAAGTTCCTCTAAAACGAGTAGGGATTCCATAGGTACTACAAGGAAAAAGGCTTCCGGGAACTACTGTAAATATTTGAGTGCGATCAAACGGTAGGATCAAAAGTTATACCCTTTTCTGCTGTTATTCCGGTCTGGCGTGACAAGACCTCCTCTTCAATGAGTAGGATTCCATATGTACTAGAAGGAAAACTACCTCCGCAAACTACAGTAAGACTTTGAGCGCGATCCAACGGTTAGATCAAAAGTTATAGCTCTTTTCAGCTGTTATTCGGGTCTGGCGCGCCAAGACCTCCTCTTCAATGAGTAGGATTCCATAGGTAGTACAAGGAAAATGGCCTCCGAAAGCTACTGTAAAACTTTGAGCGCGATCGAACAGTCGAATCAAAAGTTATGGCCCTTTTGAGCTGTTATTCCGGTCTTGCGCGACAAGACCGCCTCGTCAACAAGTAGGGATTCTAAAGGTAGTACAAGGAAACTGGCCTCCGAAAACTACTGTAAATATTTGAGCACGATCCAACGGTCGGATCAAAAGTTATGGCCATTTTCTGCTGTTATTTTGGTCTGGCGCCACTAGACCTCCTCTTCCACAAGTTGGATTCTATTGGTGCTACAAGGAAAACGACCTCCAGAAGCTACTATAAACATTTGAGCGCGATCTAACGGTTGGATCAAAAGTAAACCCCTTTCAGTTGTTACTCTGGTCTAGCACGACAAGATATCCTCTTCAATGTGAAGTATTCCATATGTACTTCAAAGAAAACATATCTGGAAACTATTGTAAAACTTTGAGCGTGATTCAACGGTCAAATCAAAATTTATGGCCCTTTTCAGCTGTTACTACGGTCTGGAGCGCTAGGACCACCTCTTCAACGAGTAGGGATTCCATAGGTACTATAAGGAAAATAGGCTCCAGAAACTACTATAAAACTTTAAGCGCGATCCAACAGTCGGATCAAAAGTTATAGCTCTTTTCCGCTGTTATTCCGGTTTGACGCGACAAGATCTCCTCTTCAACGAGTAGGATTCTATAGGTATTACTTGGAAAACGGCCTTCGAAAACTACTGTAAATATTTGAGCGCGATACAACGATCGGATCAAAAGTTATAGCTTTTTTCAGCTGTTATTCTGTTTTGGCGCGAAAAGACCTCTTCTTCAATGAGTAGGGATTCCATAGGTACTACAAAGAAAATGGCCTCCGGAAACAACTGTAAAACTTTGCGCGCGATCATACAGTCGAATCAAAAATTATGGCCCTTTTCAGCTGTTACTATGGTTTGGAGCGCCTAGACCACCTTTTCAACGAGTAGGGATTCCTTAGGTACTTCAAGGAAAATAGACTCCGGAAACTACTATAAAACTTTGCACACGATCCAACGATCGGATCAAAAGTTATGGCCCTTTTCAGCTGTTATTGCAGTCTTGCGCGAGAAGACCTCCTGTTCAACGAGTAAGGATTCTATAGGTCCTACAAGGAAAATGGCCTCCGGAAACAACTGTAAAACTTGAAGCGCGATCCAACGATCAGATCAAAAGTTATAGCTCTTTTAAGCTGTTATTCTAGTCTCGCGCGACAAGACCACCTCTTCAATGAGTAGGGATTCTGTAGGTACTTCAAGGAAAACAGCCTCCGCAAACAACTGTAAAACTTTGAGCGGGATCCAACGGTCGGATCAAAAGTTATAGCTCTTTTCAGCTGTTATTCCAGTATGGGGCGACAAGACCTCCTCTTCATCGAGTATGATTACATATGTACTAGAAGGAAAACGACCTCCAGAAAAAATTGTAAAACTTTACGCACGATCCAACAGTCGGATCAAAAGTTATGGCCATTTTTAGCTGTTATTCTAGTCTAGTGCGACAAGATCTCCTCTTTAACGAGTAGGATTCCATAAGTACTAGGAGGAAAACTGCCTCCGCAAACTACTGTAAAACTTTGAACGCGATCCAATGGTCGGATCTAAAGTTAGGGCCCCTTTCAACTGTTCTCCGGTTGGTGCGACAAGACCTCCTCTTCCAAGAGTTGGATTCCATTGGTGCTATAAGGAAAACGGCCTCTAGAAACTCATGTAAAACTTTGAGCGCAATCGAACGGTCGGATAAAAAGTTATAACTCTTTTCAGCTGTTATTCCAGTATGGGGCGACAAGACCCCCTCTTCAACGAGTACGCTTACATATGTACTAGAAGGAAAACGGCCTCCGGAAACTACTATAAAACTTTACGCGCGATCCAACGGACGGATCAAAAGTTATGGCCCTTTTTAGCTGTTATTCTAGTCTAGTGCGACAAGACCTCCTCTTCAACGAGTAGGATTCCATGGGTACTAGAAGGAAAACTGCCTCCGCAAACAACTGTAAAACTTTAAGCGCGATCCAATGGTCGGATCTAAAGTTATGGCCCCTTTCAACTGTTCTCCGGTTGGCGCAACGAGACCTCCTTTTCAACAAGTAGGATTCCATAGGTAGTAGAAGGAAAACGACCTCTGAAAACTACTGTAAAAATTTAAGCGCGATCCAACGGTCGGATCAAAAGTGATGGCGCTTTTCAGTTGTTATTCCGGTCTGGCGCGACAAGACCTCTAGTTCAACGAGTAGCGATTCTATAAGAAGTACAAGTAAACGAGCCTCCTGAAACTATAATAAATATTTGAGCGTGATCCAACGGTCGCATCAAAAGTTATGGCCCTTTTCAGCTGTTATTCCGGTCTGGCACGATAAGACCTCCTCTTCTGTGCGTTGGATTCCATAGGTGCTCCCAGGAAAACAGCCTCCAGAATCTACTGTAAAACTTTGAGTGGGATCTAACGCTCGGATCAAAAGTTATGGCCCTTTTCAATTGTTGTTCCGGTTTGGCGCGAAATGACCTCCTCTTCAACGAATAGGGATTCCATGGGTACTACAAGGAAAACGACCTCCGAAAACTACTGTAAAACTTTGGGCATGATCCAACTGTCGGATCAAAAGTTATTTCCCTTCTCAGGTGTAATTCTGGTCTGGTGCGATAAGACCTCCTCTTCACCTAGTAGGGATTCCATAGATAGTACAAGGAAAACGGCCTCCAGAAACTCGTGTAAAACTTTGAGCGCTATCGATGGTCGGATCAAAAGTTATGGCCCTTTTTAGCTGTTATTCTGGTCTGGCGCGACAAGACCTCGTCTTCAACGAGTAGGGATTCTATACGTAGTACAAGGAAACATGCCTCCGAAAACCACTGTAAATGTTTGAGTGTGATCCAACAGTCGGATCAAAAGCTGTGGCACTTTACAGCTGTTGTTCCGGTCTGGCGCAACAAGACCTCCTCTTCAACTAGTAGGGATTGTATAGGTAGTACAAGGAAAATGGCCTCCGGAAACTCGTGTAAAACTTTGAGCGCGATCAAACGGTCAAATCAAAAGTTATAGCCCTTTTCAGCTGTTATTCCAGTCTGGCACGACCAGACATCCTCTTCAACGAGTAGGGATTTTATTGGTAGTACAAGGAAACGGGTCTCCAAAAACCACTGTAAATATTTGAGTGCGATCCAACGGTCGGATCAAAAGTTGTGGCCCTTTACAATTGTTATTCCGATCTGGCGCGACCAGACCTCCTCTTCAACTTGTAGGGATTCCATAGGTAGGACAAGGAAAACGGCCTTTGGAAACTTGTGTAAAACTTTGAGCGCAATCCAACAGTTGGATCAAAGTTATGGCGTTTTTCAGATGTTATTTCGGTATGGCGCAACAAGACCTCCAGTTCAACAAGTTGCGATTCTATAGGTAGTACAAGGAAACGAGCCTCCTGAAACTATAATAAATATTTGAGCGTGATCCAACGGTTGAATCAAAAGTTATGGCCCTTTTCAGCTGTTATTCCAGTCTGGCGCGACAAGACCTACTCTTCAACGAGTAGGGATTCCATAGGTACTACAAGGAAAACGACATCCAGAAAGAACTGTAAAACTTTGAGAGCAATCCAACGATCAATTCAAAAGTTATGGCCATTTTGAGATGTTATTCCAGTCTGGTGCGATAAGAGCTTCTCTTCAACGAATAGGATTCCATAGGTACTAGAAGGAAAACGGCCTTCGAAAACTACTGTAAAACTTTAACCTCGATCCAACAATCGGATAAAAAGTTATAGCTCTTTTCACATATTATTTCGGTCTAGCAAGACAAGAGCTCCTCTTCACCCAGTAGGATTCCATAGGTACTATAAGGGAAACGGCCTTCGAAAACTACTGTAAAACTTTGCGCGCTATCTAACGGTCAGATCGAAAGTAATGGCCCTTTTGAGCTGTTATTCCGGTCTGGCTCGATAAGACCTCCTCTTCAATGAGTAGGATTCCATTGGTTCTACAAGGAAAACAGCCTCCGGAAACTACTGTAAAACTTTGAGCACGATCCAACGGTCGGATCAAAAGTTATAACTCTTTTTAGCTGTTTTTCTGGTCTAGCGTGACAAGACCTTCTCTTCAATGAGTACGATTTCATAGGTACTATAAGGAAAACGGCCCCGTGAAACTACTGTAAAACTGTGCGCGCTATCCAACGCCCGATCAAAAGTTATAGCTCTTTTCACCTGTTATTCTGGTCTGGCGCGACAAGACCTCCTCTACAACGAGTAGGATTCCATAGGTACTACAAGGAAAACTTCCTCGGGAAACTACTGTAAAACTTTGAGCATGATCCAACAGTCGGATCAAAAGTAATGGCCCTTTTGTGCTGTTATTCCGGTCTGGCGCGACAAGACCTCCTCTTCAACGAGTGGGGATTCCATAGGAACTACTAGGAAAACGGCCTCCGGAAACAACTATAAAACTTTGAGCGCCATCCAACGGTTGGATCAAAGTTATAGCTCTTTTCAGCTGTTATTCTAGTTTGGCGTGATGAGACCTCCTCTTCAACAAGTAGGATTCCATAGGTAGTCGAAGGAAAACGGCCTCCGAAAACTACTATAAAACTTTGAGCGCGATCCAACGGTTGGATCAAAAGTTATGATGCTTTTCAGTTGTTATTCCGGTCTAGCACGACCAGACCTCTAGTTCAACGAGTAGCGATTCTATAGGGAGTACAAGGAAACGAGGCTCCTGAAACTTTAATAAATATTTGAGCGTGATCCAACGATCGAATCAAAAGTTATGGTCCTTTTCAGCTATTATTCTGGTCTGGCGCGACAAGACCTCCTCTTCAACGAATATGGATTCCATAGGCACTACAAGGAAAATGGCCTCCGGAAACGACTGTAAATATTTGAGCACGGTCCAACAGGTGGGTAAAAAGTTATGGCCCTTTTCAGTTGTTATTCCGGTCTGGCGTTACAAGACCTCATCTTCAACGAGTAGGGATTCTATAAGTAGTACAAAGAAATGGGTCTCCGAAAACTCGTGTCAAACTTTGAGCGCGATCCAACGGTCGGATAAAAAGTTATGACTCTTTTGAGCTATTATTGCAGTCTAACGTGACAAGACCTCCTCTTCAACGAGTAGGGATTCAGTAGATAGTACAAGGAAAGTGGCCTTCGGAAACTACTATAAATATTTGAGCATGAGCCAACGGTTGGATCAAAAGTTATGGTCCTTTTCAGTTGTTATTCTGGTCTAACATGACAAGACCTCCTCTTCACCATGTTGGGATTCTATAGGTAGTACAAGGAAACGGTCCTCCAAAAACTATTGTCAATATTTGAGCGCGATCCAATGGTCGGATAAACAATTATGGCCCTTTTGAGATGTTATTCTAGTATGGCGTGACAAGACCTCCTCTTTAACGAGTAGGGATTCCGCATGTACTACAAGGAAAACGGCCTCGGGACACAACATTAAATTTTTTGAGGGCGATCTAACAGTTGGATCAAAAGTTATGGCACCTTTCAACTGTTATTCCAGTCTGGCACGACATGACCTCTTCACCGAGTAGGGATTCCAAAGGTACTACAAGGAAAACGGACTCTGGAAACGTTTGTAAATTTTTGAGCGCGATCCAACGGTCGAATGAAAAGTTATGACGCTTTTCAGCTGTTAATCCGGTCTGGCGCAACAAGACCTCCTCTTCAATAAATAGGGATTCCTTAGGCATTACAAGGAAAATGGCCTTCGGAAACTACTGTAAATATTTGATCGCGATCCAATGGGTGGATAAAAAGTTATAGTTATTTTCAGCTGTTATTCCAGTCTGGCGCGACAAGACCTCATCTTCAATGAGTAGGATTCCATAGGTACTAGAAGGAAAACAGATCCAGAATGTCGTGTAAAACTTTGAGCGCTATCCAACAGTCAAATCAAAAGTTATAGCTATTTTCAACTGTTATTCCGGTTTGGCGCGACAAGACCTCTAGTTCAACGAGTAGCGATTCTATAGGTAGTACAAGGAAATGAGCTCCTGAAACTATAATAAATATTTGAGCGTGATCCAACAGTCAAATCAAAAGTTATGGGCCTTTTCAGCTGTTATTCCAGTCTGGCGCGACAAGACCTCCTCTACAACGAGTAGCGATTCTATAGGTAGTACAAGGAAATGAGCCTCCTGAAACTATAATAAATATTTGAGCGTGATCCAACGATCAAATCAAAAGTTATGGGCCTTTTCAGCTGTTATTCCAGTCTGGCGCGACAAGACCTCCTCTACAACGAGTAGGGATCCATAGTTATTACAAGGAAAAAGGCCTCCGGAAACTACTATAAATATTTGAGCGCGATCCTACGGTTGGATAAAAACTTATGGCCCTTTTCAGTTGTTATTTCGTCGGGCACGACAAGACCTCGTCTTCAACGAATAGGATTCCATAGGTACTAGAAAGAAAACTGCCTCCACAAACTACTGTAAATACTTGAGCATGATCTAAAGATCGGATCAAAAGTTATGGCATCTTTCAGCTGTTATTCCAGTCTGGCTAGACAAGACCTCCTCTTCCACGAGTTGGATTCCATCGGTGCTACTAGGAAAACTGCCTCCAAAAACTTCTGTAAAAGAATGAGCGCGACCAACGATCGCATCAAAAGTTATGGCCCTTTACAACTGTTATTCCAGTTTGGCGTGACAAGACCTCCTCTACAACGAGTATGGATTCCATAGGTACCACAAGGAAAGAGGCCTCTGCAAACTACTGTAAATATTTGAGCACGATCCAACCGTCGGATAAAAAGTTATGCCCCTTTTCAACTGTTATTCTGGTCTAGCATGGCAAGACCTCCTCTTCAACGAGTAGGATTCCATAGGTACTAAAAGAAAAACGGCCTACGGAAACAGCTCTAAAATGTTTGAGCACGATACAACGGTCGGATGAAATGTTATAGCCCTTTTCAGCAATTATTCCGGTCTGGCGCGACAAGACCTCCTCTTCAATGACTAGAGATTCCATAGGTACTACAAGGAAAATGGCCTCCGGAAACGACTGTAAATATTTGAGCGCGATCCAATGGTTGGATCAAAAGTTTGGCTCGACAAGACCTCCACTCAATGAGTAGGATTCCATAGGTTCTACAAGGAAAAAGTCCTTTGGGAACTACTGTAAAATTTTTTAGCACGATCCAACAGTCGGATTAAAAGTTATGGCCTCTTTCAGCTGTTATTCCGGTCTGACTCGACAAGACCTCCTCTTCCACGAGTTGGATTCCATCTATGCTAGTAGGAAAACGGAGTTCGGAAACTACTGTAAAACTTTCAGCGCGATCCAACGGCCGGATCAAAAGTTATAGCTCTTTTCACCTATTATTGCGGTCTGGCGTGACAAGACCTCCTCTACAACGAGTAGGATTCCATAAGTACTACAAGGAAAACGACCTCAGGAAACTGCTGTAAAACTTTGAGCGCGATACAACGGTCGGATCAAAAGTAATAGCCCTTTTGAGCTGTTATTCCGGTCTGGCGCGATAAGACCTCTTCTTCAACGAGTAGGTTTCTATAGGTACTAGAAAGAAAATGGCCTTAGCAAACTACTGTAAAAAAGTTTAGCGCGATCCAACGATCGGATCAAAAGTTATGGCCTCTTTTAGCTGTTATTCCGGTCTTGCTCGACAAGGCCTCCTCTTCCACGAGTTGGATTCCATCTGTGCCAGTAGGAAAACGGCCTCTAGAAACTACTGTAAAACATTAAGCGCGATCCAACTATCGGATCAAAATTTATAGCTCTTTTAAGCAGTTATTCTTGACTGGCGCGACAATAGCTCCTTTTCATCGAGTAGGATTATATAGGGACTACAAGAAAAACAGCCTCCAGAAACTACTGTAAAACTTTGAGTGCGATCCAAGGGTCGGATCAAAAGTTATAGCTCTTTCACATGTTATTCTGGTCTTGCGTGACAAGAGCTTCTATTCACCAAGTAGGATTCCATAGGTACTACAACGAAAACGGCATCTGAAAACTACAGTAAAACTTTGAGCACGATCCAACGGTCGGACCAAAAGTTCCAGCTCTATTTAGCTGTTATTCCGGTCTGGCGTGACAAAACATCCTCTTCAACGAGTAGGATTCCATAGGTACTACAAGGAAAACAGCGTCCGGAAACTACAATAATTATTTGAGCGCAATCAAACAGTCAGATAAAAAATTATAGCCCTTTCAACTATTATTTCGGTCTGGCGCGACAAGACCTCCACTTCATCGAGTAGGATTCCATAGTTTTTACAAGGAAAACGGCCTCTGGAAACTACTGTAATTATTTGAGCGCGATTCAACGGTCGGATCAAAAGTTATAGCCTTTTTAGCTGTTATTCCGGTCTGGCGTGACAAGATCCCCTCTTCAACGAGTAGGATTCCATAGGTACTAGAAGGAAAACGGCCTCTGAAAACTTCTGTAAAATTTTTGAGCGCGATCCAACGATCGGATCAAAAGTTATGGCCTCTTTCACCTGTTATTCCGGTCTGGCTCAACAAGATCTCCTTTTCCACGAGTTGGATTCCATCTGTGCTAGCAAGAAAATGGTCTCCGGAAACTACTGTACAACTTCGAGCACGATCCAACGGTCGGATCAAAAGTTTTAGCTCTTTCCTGCTGTTATTCCAGTCTGGCGCGATAAGTCCTCCTCTGCAACGAGTAGGATTCCATAGGTCCTATAAGGAAAATAGCACTCGGAAACTACTGTAAAACTTTGATCGCAATCCTGCGGTCGGATCAAAAGTTATAGCCTTTTTCAGTTGTTATTCCGGTCTAGCGCGACAAGATCTCCTCTTCACCGAGTAGGGATTCCATAGGTACTACAAGGGAAACGGCATCTGGAAACTACTGTAAAACTTTAAGCACGATCCAACGACCGGATCAAAAGTTAAGGCCTTTTCAGCTGTAATTCTGGTCGTGCGTGACAAGACCTCCTCTTCAACTAGTAGGGATTCCATATAGTACAAGGAAACAGGCCTACAGAAACTACTGTAAATATTTGAGCGCGATCCAACGGTCGTAGGAAAAGTTGTGACTCTTTTAAGCTATTATTCCAGTCTAGCGCAACTAGACCTCCTCTTCCACTAGCTTGAATCCCTAGGAATTTGAAGGAAAACATCCTCCGGAAACTACTGTAAAACTTTGAGCGCGATCCAATGATCGAATCAAAAGTTATAGCTCTTTTCAGTTGTTATTCCGGTCTGGAGCGACAAGACCTCCTCTTCAACAAGTAGGATTCCATAGGACATACAAGGAAAACGGCCTCCGGAAACTACTGTAAAACTTTGAGCGCGTTCCAACGGCCGGATCAAAAGTTATGGCCTTTTCAGCTGTAATTCCGGTCGTGCACGATAAGACCTCCTCTTCAACTAGTAAGGATTTCATATATAGTACAAGGAAACAGGCCTACAAAAACTACTGTAAATACTTGAGCGCGATCCAACGGTCGGATGAAAAGTTTTGACTCTTTTAAGCTATTATTCCAGTCTATCGCGACAAGACCTCCTCTTCAACGTGTTGGCTTCAATAGGTACTACAAGAAAAACGACCTTCGTAAACTACTATAAAACTTTGAGCGCGATCGAACGATTGGATCAAAAGTTTTGGTCCTTTTCAACTGTTATTTCAGCCTGGCACGACAAGTCTTCCTCTTAAACTAGTAGGGATTCCATAGGTACTTCAAGGAAAACAGGCTCTGGAAACTATTATAAATATTTGAGCGCGATCCAACGGTCGGATCAAAAGTTATGGCCCTTTTCAGATGTTATACCGGTCTTGAGCGACAAGACCTCCTTTTCACCTAATAGGGATTCCAAAGGAAGTACTATGAAACGGGCCTCCGGAAACTACTGTAAATATTTAAGCGCGATCCAACGGTCGGATCAAAAGTTGTGGCCCTTTTCAGCAGTTTTTCCGGTCTAGCGCAACAAGATCTCATTTTCAATGAGTTGGATTCCAGAGGTACTTCAAGGAAAATGGCCTCCGGAAACTGCTGTAAAACTTTTAGCGCGATCCAATGGTCGGATCAAAAGTTATAGCTCTTTTCAGCTGTTATTCTGTTCTGGCTCGATAAGACCTCCACTTCAACGTGTAGGATTCCATAGGTCCCACAAGGAAAACGACCTCCGAAAACTACTGTAAATATTTGAGCGTGATCCAACGGTTGGATAAAAAGTTATGGCCCTTTTCACCTCTATTCTAGTCTGGTGCGAGAGTACCTCCTCTTCAACGAGTTGGATTCCATTGGTCCTACAAGGAAAACGGCATCTGGAAACTATTGTAAAACTTTGATCGCGATCCAACGGTTCGATAAAAAGTTATGGCCCTTTTCAGCTATTATTTCGGTTTGGCGCGACAAGACCTCCTCTTCAACAAGTAGGATTCCATAGGTCATAGAAGGAAAACAGCCTCCGAAAACTACTGTAAAACTTTGAGTGCTACCGAACAGTCGGATCAAAAGTTATGACCCCTTTCAGCTGTTATTCCGGTCTAGCGCGACAAGACCTCCTCTTCAACAAGTATGGATTCCATATATAGTACAAGGAAACAGGCCTCCGAAAACTACAGTAAATAGTTGAGCGCTATCCAATGGTCGGATCAAAAGTTATGGCCCTTTTCAGCTGTTATTTCAGGCTGACGCGACAAGACCTCATCTTTAACGAGTAGGATTCCATTGGTACTTCAAGGAAAATGGGCTCCCGAAACTACTGTAAATATTTGACTGCGATTAAATGGTCGGATCAAAAGTTATGGTCCTTTTCAGTTGTTCTTCCGGTCTGGCGCGACAAGACCGCCTCTTCACGTAGTCGGGATTCCAAATAAAGTACTAGGAAATGGGCCTCCAGAAACTACTGTAAATATTTAAGCATGATCCAACAGTCGGATCAAAAGTTATGGCCTTTTTCAGCTGTTTTTTCTGTCTGACGTGACAAGACCTCCTCTTCCACGAGTTGGATTCCAGAGGTACTTTAAGGAAAACGGCCTCCAGAAACTACTGTAAAACTTTGAGTGCGATCCAATGGTTGGATCAAAAGTTATAGCTCTTTTCAGCTGTTATTCCGATCTGGCGTAACAAGACCTCCTCTTCACCGACTAGGGATTCCCAAGGTAGTACAAGGAAAAGGGCCTTCGGAAACCACTGTAAAACTTTAGCGCGATCCAACGGTTGGATCAAAAGTTATTGCCATTTTCAACTGTTATTCTGGTTTGGCACGACAAGACCTCCTCTTCACCAACTAGAGATTCCAAAAGTAGTACAAGGAAACGGGCTTTCGGGAACTACTGTAAATATTTGAGTGCGATACAATGGTAGGATCAAAAGTTATGGCATTTTTTAGCAATTATTCTGGTCTGGCATAACAAGACGTCCTCTTCAACATGTAGGATTCCATAGGTACTACAAGGAAAACGACCTCCAGAAACTATTATAAAACTTTGAGCGCGATCCAACGGTCGGATCAAAAGTTATTGCCCTTTTCAGCTGTTATTCCGGTTTGGCGCACCACGACCTCCTCTTCAATGAGTAGGGATTCTATAGGTAGTAAAAGGGAAAAAGGACTCTGGAAACCACTGTAAAACTTTGAGCGTGATCCAACAGTTGTATCAAAAGTTATGGCCCTTTTGAGCTGTTATTCTGGTTTGGCGCAATAAGACCTCCTCTTCACCAACTAGGGATTCCATAGGTATACAAGGAAAATGGCCTCCAGAAACTACTGTAAAACTTTGAGCGCGATCCAATGGTCGGTTCAAAAGTTATTGTCCTTTTCAGCTGTTATTTCGATCTGGCACGACAAGATCTCCTCTTCAACGAGTAGGGATTCCAAAGGTAGTACAAGGAAAAGGGACTCTGGAAACTACTGTCAATATTTAAGCGTGATCCAACGATTAGATCAAAAGTTATGGCCCTTTTAAGCTGGTATTTCGATCTGGCGCGACAAGACCTCATCTTCAACTAGTAGGGATTCCATATATAGTACAAGGAAACAGGCCTCCAGAAAACTACTATAAATATTTGAGCGCACTCCAACGGTCGAATCAAAAGTTATGGCCCCTTCAGTTGTTATTCCAGTCTAACGTGACAAGACCTCTTATTCACCGAGTAGGGATTCCAAAGGCAGTACAAGGAAAAGAGCCTCCGAAAACTACTGTAAATATTTGAGCGCGCTTCTACTGTCAGATCAAAAGTTATGGCCCTTTTCACCTGTTATTCCAGGCTGGAGACAAGACATCCTCTTCAACGAGTAGGGATTCCATAGGTACTCCAAGGAAAAGGGCCCATAGATATTATTGTAAATATTTGAGAGCGATCCAATGGTCAGATCAAAAGTAGGTGTTATTCATGTCTGGTGCAACAAACCTCCTCTTCATCGAGTAGAGATTCCATAGATAGTTCAACGAAAACGGCCTCTGGAAACTCGTGTAAAACTTTGAGCGCGATCCAATGGTTAGATAAAAAGTTATGGCTCTTTTGAGCTGTTATTCTGGTCTGGCGTGACAAGACCTCCTCTTCAACGAGTAGGGATTCCATAGGTACTCCAAGGAAAAGGGCTTTAAGAAACTACTGTAAATATTTGAGCGTGATCCAATGGTCGGATCAAAAGTTATGGCCCTTTTGAGCTGTTATTCCGGTCTGGCACGACAAGACCTCATGTTCAATGAGTAGGGATTCCAAGGAATCTCAAGGAAAACAGCCTCCGGAAACTACTATAAAACTTCGAGCGCGATCCAACGGTTGGATCAAATGTCAAGGCCCTTTTTAGCTGTTATTCATGTCTGGCGCGACAAGACCTCCTCTTCATCAAGAAGGGATTCCATAGGTACTTCAAGGAAAATGGCCTCCGGAAACTCGAGTAAAACTTTGAGTGCGATCCAACAATTAGATAAAAAGTTATGGCCTTTTTCCGTTGTAAATCCGGTCTTGCGCGACAAGGCCTCCTCTTGAACTAGTAGGGATTCCATATATAGTACAAGGAAACAGGCCTCCGGAAACTATTATAAATATTTGAGCGCGCTCTAACGGTCGGATCAAAAGTTATGGCCCTTTTCACCTGACATTTCGGTCTGGCGACAAGACGTCCTCTTCAATGAGTAGGGATTCCATAGGTACTCCTAGGAAAAGGGCCTCTAGAAACTATTGTAAATATTTGAGCGCGATCCAATGGTCGGATCAAAAGTTATGGCTCTTTTGAGCTGTTATTCCGGTCTGGCGCGACAAGACATCCTCTTTATTGAGTAGGATTCCATAGGTCCTATAAGGAAAACAGCCTTCGAAAACTACTGTAAAACTTCAAGCGCAATCAAACGATCGGATAAAAGTTATAGACCTTTTCAGCTGTTATTCCGGTCTGGCAGGACAAAACCTCATATTCAACGAGTAGGATTCCATAGGTCCTATAAGCAAAACGACCTCCGCAAACTACTGAAAACTTTTACCATGATGAAACGGTCGGATCAAATGTTATGGCCCTTTTAAGCTGTTATTCCGGTCTAGCGCGATAAGACCTCCTCTTCCACCAGTTGAATTCCATAGGTACTTCAAGGAAAACAGGCTCCGGAAACTACTTTAAACTTTGAGGGCGATGCAACGGTTGGATCAAAAGTTATGGCCCGTTTCAGCTGTTATTCTGGTCTGGCGAGACAAGTCCTTCTCTTCAATGAGTAGGGATTCCATAGGTACTTCAAGGAATGCGAGCTCCTAAAACTAATTTAAAACTTTGAGGGCCATCCAACGGTTGGATCAAAAGTTAAGGCCTTTTTCAGCTGTTAGCGCGACCAGACCTCCTCTTTACTGAGTATAGATTCCATAGGTACTTCAAGAAAAACACGCTCTGAAAACTAATGTACAAGTTTGAGCGCAATTCAACGGCCGCATCAAAAGTTATGGCTCGTTTCAGCTGTTATTCTGGTCTGGCACGACAAGACCTCATCTTCAAAGAGTAGGGATTCCATAGGTACTTCAAGGAAAACAGGCTCCGGAAACAACTGTAAAACTTTGAGCGCGATCCAACGGTCGGATCAAAAGTTATGGCCCTTTTCAGCTGCTATTCCGGTCTAGCACAACAAGACCTCCTCTTAAAATAGTAGGGATTCCATTGGTACTTCAAGGAAAATGGGCTCTGGAAACTACTGCAAAAATTTATGCACGATCCAACGGTCAGATCAAAAGTTCTGGCCCTTTTTAGCTGTTATTCCGATCTAGCGCGAGAAGACCTCTTCAACGAGTACGGATTCCAAAGTTACTAGAAAAAAAACAGCAACCGGAAACACATGTAAGCTTTTAGCACGATCCAACGGTCAGATCAAATTTTAAGGCTCGTTTCAGCTGTTATTTCGGTCTTGCGCGACAAGACCTTCTCTTCAACGAGTAGGGATTTCATAGGTACTTCAAGGAAAACGGGCTCCAGAAACTTCTGTAAAACTACTGTAAAAGGCGATGCAACGGTTGAATCAAAAGTTTTGGCCCTTTTCAGCTGTCATTTCGTTCTGGCGCGACAAGACCTCCTTTTCAACGAGTAAGGATTCGATAGGTACTTCAAGGAAAATGGGCTCTGGAAACTGCTATAAATATTTGAGCGCGATCCAATGGTCGGATTAAAAGTTATGGCCCTTTTCTGCTGTTATTGCGGTCTGGCGAGATAAGACCTTCTCTTCAACGAGTAGGGATTCCATAGGTACATCAAAGAAAACGTCTATGAAAAATACTGTAAAACTTTGGGAGTGATGCAACGGTTGCTTTAAAAGTTATGGCCCTTTTTAGCTGTTATTCCGGTCTAGCGCGCCTAGACCTCCACTTCAACGAGTAGGGATTCCATATGTACTTCAAGGAAAACGGGCTACGAAAACAACTGTAAAACTTTGAGGGCGATCAAATGGTCGGATCAAAAGTTAAGGCGCTTTTTAGCTGATATTCTGGTGTGGCACGACAAGACTTGCTCTTCAACGAGCAGGAATTCCATAGGTACTTCAAGGAAAATGGGCTCCAGAAACTACTGTAAAACTTTGAGCCCGATCCAACGGTTGGATCAAAAGTTATGGCCCTTTTGAGCTGTTATTCTAGTTTGGCGCGACAAGACCTCATCTTCAACGAGTAGGGATTCGATAGGTACTTCAAGGAAAACGAGCTCCGGAAACTACTGTAAAACTACTGTAAAAGGCGATGCAACGGTCGAATCAAAAGTTTTGGCACTTTTCAGCTGTCATTCCGTTCTGGCGCGACAAGACCTCCTCTTCAACGAGTAGGGATTCGATAGGTACTTCAAGGAAAACGAGCTCTGGAAACTACTATAAATATTTGAGCTCGATCCAACGGTCGGATCAAAAGTTATTGCCCTTTTCTGTTGTTATTGCGGTCTGGCGAGACAAGACCTCTTTTTCACCAAGTAGGATTGCATAGGTACTTCAAGGAAAACGGGCTCCGGCAACTACTATAAAATTTTGAGCGCGATCCAACGGTGGATAAAAATTTAAGGCCATTTTCAGCTGTTATTTCGGTCTGGCGCGACAAGACCTCCTCTTCACCAAGTAGGGATTCCATTGGTAGTACAAGGAAAAGGGCTTCCAAAAACAACTGTAAATATTGGAGTGCAATCCAATGGTCGGATCAAAAGTTATGGCCTATTTCAGCTATAATTTTGGTATTGTACGACAAGACTTCCTCTTCAACGAGTAGGGATTCCATAAGGTAGTTCTAGGAAAACGAGCCCGGGAAACTACTGTAAAACTTTGAGAGCAATGCAACGGTCGAATCAAAAGTTATGACCTTTTTCACCTGTTATTCCGATCTGGCGCAACAAGACCTCCTCTTTAACGAGTAGGGATTCTAAAGGTACTTGAAGGAAAACAGGCTCCTGAAACTACTGTAAACCTTAGAGGGCGATGCAATGATCGGATTAAAAGGTGTGGCCCTTTTCTGCTATTATTCTGGTCTGGCGCAACAAGAATTGCTCTTCACTGAGTAGGGATTCTAAAGGTAATAGAAGGAAAATAGCCTCGTGAAAATGCAGTAAAACTTTAAGGGCGATGCAACAGTCAGATCAAAAGTTTTGGCTCTTTTCAGCAATTATTTAGGTCTTGCGAGACAAGACCTCCTCTTCAACGAGTAGGGATTCGATAGGTACTTCAAGTAAAACATGTTCCAGAAACTACTGTAAATATTTGAGCGCGATCCAACGGTCGGATCAAAAGTTATGGCCCTTTTCAGTTGTTATTTCGGTCTGGCGAGACAAGACCTCCTCTTCAACGAGTAGGGATTCCATAGGTACTTCAAGGAAAACTGGCTCCAGAAACTACTGTAAAACTTTGAGGGCGATGCAACTGTCGGTTCAAAAGTTATGGCCCTTTTCAGCTGTTATTCCGGTATGACGCGACAAGACCTCCTCTCATTGAGTTGGGATTCCATATGTACTTCTAGAAAAACGAGCCCGGGAAACTACTGTGAAACTTTGAGGGTGATGCAACGATCGGATCAAAAGTTAAGGCCATTTTCAGCTTTTATTCTGGTCTGGCAAGACAAGACATCCTCTTCAACGAGTAGGGATTCTATAGGTACTTCAAGGAAAACTGACTCCGGAAACTACTGTAAAACTTTGAGGGCGATGCAATTATCGGTTCAAAAGTTATCACCCTTTTCAGCTGTTATTCCAGTATGGCGCGACAAGACCTCCTCTCACCGAGTTGGGATTCCATATGTACTTCTAGGAAAACAAGCCCAGGAAACTACTGTAAAACTTTAAGGGCGATGCAACGGTCGGATCAAAAGTTATGACCCTTTTCACCTGTTATTCTAGTCTGGCGCGACAAGACCTCCTCTTCAATGAGTAGGGATTCTAAAGGTACTCTAAGGAAAACAATCTCCGAAAACTACTGTAAAACTTTGAGGGCGACGCAACGGTCAGATCAAAAGTTATAGCCATTTTCAGCTCCTATTCTAGTCTGGCGCTACAAGACCACCTCTTCATCGAGTAGGGATTCTAAAGTTACTAGAAGGAAAATAGCCTCCGAAAAATACAGTAAAACTTTGAGGGCGATGCAAGGATCGGATCAAAAGTTTTGGCCCTTTTCAGCTATTATTCCAGTCTTGTGCGACAAGAACTCCTTTTCAATAAGAAGGATTCGATAGGAACTTCAAGGAAAATAGGTTCCGAAAACTATTGTAAATATTTGAGCGCGATCCAACTGTCGGATCAAAAGTTATGGCCCTCTTCAGCTGTTATTCCGACCTGGCGAGACAAGCCCTCCTCTTCAACGAGTAGGGATTCCATTGATAGTAAAAGGAAAAGGGCTTCCCGAAACTACTGTAAATATTGGAGCTCGATCCAACGGTCGAATCAAAAGTTATGGCCTTTTTCAGCTATAATTTTGGTGTTGCAGGACAAGACCTCCTCTTCAACGAGTAAGGATTCCATAGGTACTTCAACGAAAACGGGCTCCGGAAAATACTATAAAACTTTAAGTGCGATCCAACTGTCGGATCAAAACTTATGGCCCTTCTCAGCTGTTATTCCAGTATGTCTTGAAAAGGCCTCGTTTTCAATGAGTAGGGATTCTAAAGATACTTCAAGGAAAACCGGCTCCGGAAACTACTGTAAAAGTTTGAGGGCAATGCAACTGTCGGATCAAAAGTTATGGCCCTTTTAGCTGTTATTCCGGTATGGCGCAACAAGACCTGCTCTTCAAAAGTACTAGAAGGAAAATGGCCTCCGGAAACTACTGTAACACTTTGAGGGTGATCCAACGATCGCTTCAAAAGTTATGTCCCTTTTCAGCTGTTATTCCGGTCTGGCTAGACAAGACCTCCTCTTCACCTAGTAGGGATTCTATAGATACTTCAAGGAAAACGAGCTCCGGAAACTACTATAAAATTTTGAGCGCGATCCAATAGTCGGATCAAAAGTTTTGGCCCTTTTCAGCTGTTACTCCGGTATGGGGCGACAAGACCTCCTCGTCACCGAGTTGGTATTTCATAGGTAATTCGAGGAAAACGAGCTCCGGAAACTACTGTAAAACTTTAAGCGCAATCCAACGGTCGGATCAAAAGTTATGGCCCTTTTCAGCTGACATTCCGGTTTGGTGCGACAAGACCTCCTCTTCAACGAGTAGGGATTCCATAGCTACTTCCCTGAAAATGGGCTCCGGAAACAACTGTAAAACTTTTAGTACGATTCAATAGTCGTATCAAAAGTTATGGCCCTTATCAGTTGTTATTCCGGTCTGGGGTGACAAGACCTCCTCTTCACAGAGTAGGGATTCCATAGGTACTCAGAGGAAAATGAGCTCCGAAAACTACTGTAAAACTTTGAGCGCGATCCAACTATCAGATCAAAAGTTACGACCCTTTTCAGCTGTTATTCCAGTATGTCTCGAAAAGGCCTCGTCTTCAATGAGAAGGGATTCTAAAGATACTTCAAGGAAAACCGGCTCCGGAAACTACTGTAAAAGTTTGAAGGCGATGCAACTGTAGGATCAAAAGTTATAGCTCATTTCAGCTGTTATTCAAGTATGGCGCGACAAGACCTGCTCTTCAACGAGGAGGGATTCAAAAGGTACTAGAAGGAAAACAACCTCCGAAAACTACTGTAAACCTTTGAAGGCGATCCAACGATCGTTTTAAAAGTTATGGGCCTTTTCAGCTGTTATTCCGGTCTGGCACGACAAGACCTCCTCTTCAACGAGTAGGGATTCAATAGGTACTTCAAGGAAAACGGGCTCCGAAAACTACTAGAAAACTTTGAGTGCGATCCAACGGTCGGGTTAAAAGTTATGGCAATTTTCAGCTGTTATTTCGGTCTGGAGCGACAAGACCTCCTCTTCACCGAGTTGGGATTCCATAAGTACTTCGAGGAAAACGAGATCTGGAAACTACTGGAAAACTTTAAGCGCGATCCAACGGTCGGATCAAAAGTTATGGTCCTTTTCAGCTGACATTCCGGTCTGGCGCGACAAGACCTCCTCTTCAACAAGTAAGGATTCCATAGCTACTTCAAGGAAAACGGGCTCTAGAAAATGCTATTAAACTTAAAGGCGATCCAACGATTGAATCAAAAGTTATGGCCCCTTTCAGCTGTTATTCTGGTCTGGCGCGACAAGACCTCCTCTTCAACGAGTAGGGATTCCATTGATAGTACAAGGAAAAGGGCTTCCCGAAACTATTGTAAATATTGGAGCGCGATCCAACGGTTGGATCAAAAGTTATGGCCTTTTTTAGCTATAATTTTGGTATTGCACGACAAGACCTCCTCTTCAACGAGTAGGGATTCCATATGTACTTCAACGAAAACGAGCTCCGAAAAATATTGTAAAACTTTGAATGCGATCCAACGGTGGGATCAAAAGTTATGGCCCTTTTCAGTTGTTTTTCCAGTATGTCTCGAAAAAACCTCCTCTTCAATGAGTAGGGATTCTAAAGATATCTCAAGGAAAACCAGCTTCGGAAACTACTGTAAAAGTTTGAGGGCGATGCAACTGTCGGATAAAAAGTTATGGCCCTTTTCAGCTGTTATTCCGGTATGGCGCGACAAGACTTGCTCTTCAACGAGTACGGATTCAAAAGGTACTAGAAGGGAAACGGCCTCCGGAAACTTCTGTAAAAGTTTGAGGGCGATCCAATGATCGCTTTAAAAGTTATGGGCCTTTTCAGCTGTTATTCCGATATGGCGCGACAAGACCTCCTCTACAACGAGTAGGGATTCAAGAGGTACTTCAAGGAAAATGGGCTCCAGAAATAACTATAAAACTTGAAGCGCGATCCAACGATCGGATTAAAGGCTATGGCCCTTTTCAGCTGTTATTCCGGTCTGGATAGACAAGACCTCCTCTTCACCTAGTAGGGATTCCATAGGTACTTCAAGGAAAACGAGCTTCGAAAACTACTGGAAAACTTTGAGAGCAATCCAACGGTCGGATTAAAAGTTATGGACTTATTCAGCTGTTATTTTGATTTGGGGCAACAAGACCTCCTCTTCACCGAGTTGGGATTCCATAGGTACTTCAAGGAAAACGAGATCTGGAAACTACTGGAAAACTTTAAGCGCGATCCAACGGTCGGATCAAAAGTTATGGTCCTTTTCAGCTGACATTCTGGTCTGGCGCGACAAGACCTCCTCTTCAACGAGTAGGGATTCCATAGCTACTTCACTGAAAGTAGGCTCCAGAAACAACTGTAAAACTTTTAGGGCGATTCAATAGTCGGATCAAATGTTATGGACATTTTCAGCTGTTATTCCAGTCTAACGAGACAACACCTCCTATTCAACGAGTAGGGATTCCATAAGTACTTCAAAGAAAACAGGCTCCGGAAACCACTGTAAAACTTTAAACGCAATCCAACGGTCGGATCAAAAGTTAAGTCCCTTTTAATCTGTTATTCCGGTCTCGCGCGACAAGACCTTCTTTCCAACGAGTAGGGATTCCATGGGTAATTGAAGGAAAACAGGTTCCAGAAACTATTGTAAAACTTTGAGGGCAATCCAATGGTCGGATTAAAAGTTAAGGCTACTTTCAGCTGTTACTCCAGTCTGGCAGGACAAGACCTCCTCTTCCCCGAGTAGGGATTCCATAGGTAGAATAAAGAAAACAAGATTTGGAAACTACTGTAAATATTTGAGCACGATCCAACGGTCGGATCAAAAGTTATGGCTTTTTTCAGCTGTTATATCGGTCTGGCGCGACAAGACCTCCTTTTGAACGAGTAGGGATTCCATAGGTACTTCAAGGAAAACGGGCTCCGAAAACTACTGTAAATATTTTAGAGCGATTCTACGGTGGGATCAAACGTTATGGCATTTTTCAGGTGTTATTCCGATCTGGCATGAAAGGACCTCCTGTTCCCCTAGTAGGGATTCCATAGGTAGAACAAGGAAAACGAGCTTCGGAAACTGTTGTAAATATTTGAGGGCAATCCAACGGTCGAATCAAAAGTTATGGCTTTTTTTTGCTGTTATTCTGGTCTGGCGCGACAAGACCTCCTTTTCACCAAGTAGGGATTCCATAGGTACTTCGAGGAAAACAGGCATCAGAAACTACTGTAAAACTTTGATCATGATCCAACGGTTGGATCAAAAGTTGTGGCCCTTTTTAGCTATTATTCTGGTCTGGCGCGATAAGACCTCCTCTTCACCGAGTAGGGATTCCATAGGTACTTCAAGGAAAACAGGCACCGGAAACAACTGTATACCTTTGATGGAGGTTCAATGGTTGGATCAAAAGTTAAAGTCATTTCAGCTGTTATTCCGGTCTGGCAGGACGACCTCCTCTTCCCCAAGTAGGGATTCCATAGGTAGAACAAGGAAAACCGGCTTCCGAATCTACTGTAATATTTGAGCACGATCCAATGGTCGGATCAAAAGTGATGGCCCTTTTCAGCTGTTATTCCGGTCTAGCGCGACAAGACCTCCTCTGCACCGAGTAGGGATTCCATAGGTACTTCAAGGAAAACAGGCTCCGGAAACTAAAGCAAGTATTTGAGCGCGATCCAACAATCGGATCAGAAGTTATGGCCCTTTTTAGCTTTTATTCCGGTTTGGCGCGGCAAGACCTCCTCTTCACCAAGTAGAGATTCCATAGGTACTTCGAGGAAAACGGGCTCCAAAAACTAGAGTAAAACTTTGAGTGTGATCCAACGATCGGATCAAAAGTTGTGGCCCTTTTCAGTTATTATTCCAGTCTGGGGTGACAAGAACTCCTCTTCATCGAGTAAGGATTCCAAAGGTACTTCAAAGAAAACGAGCTCCGGAAACTAGTGTAAAACTTTTAGCATGATTCAACGGCCGAATCAAAAGTTATGGCCCTTTTTTGCTGTTATTCCCATCTCGCGCGACAAGACCTCCTCTTCACCGAGTATGGATTCCATCGGTACTCCGGAAACTAATGCAAGTATTTGAGCGCGATCCAATGGTCGGATCAAAAGTTATGGTCGTTTTCTGCTGTTATTCTCATCTAGCGCGAGAAGATTTCCTTTTCACCGAGTAGGGATTCCATAGGTACTTCAAGGAAATCGGGCTCCGGAAACAACTGTATACCTTTAAGGTGGTCCAATGGTCGGATCAAAAGTTATTGCCCTTTTCACCTGTTCTCCCAGTCTAGCACGACAAGACCTCCTCTTCAACGAGTAGGGATTCCATACGTACTTTAAGGAAAACTGGCTACGGAAACTACTGTAAAACTTTGAGTGCAATCCAACGATCGGATCAAAAGTTAAGGCCCTTTACAGCTATTATTCTGATTTGGCGCGACAAGACCTCCTTTTCAACAAGTAGGGATTCCATAGGTACTTCAAGGAAAACGGGCTCCAGAAACTACTGTAAAAATTTGAGCGTAATGCAACACTCAAATCAAAAGTTATGGCCCTTTTCAGTTGTTCTTCTGGTCTGGCAGAACAAGACCTCCGCTTCCTCGAGTAGGGATTCCATAGGTAGAACAAGGAAAATGGGCTTTGGAAACTACTGTAAAAATATTTGGGCACGATCTAACCGTTGGATCAAAAGTGATGGCCCTTTTCAGCTGTTATTCCGGTCTGGCACGACAAGACCTCCTCTTCACCGAGTAGGGATTCCAAAGATACTTCAAGGAAAACGAGTTCCAGAAACTACTCTAAAACTTTTAGCACGATCCAACAACCGGATCAAAAGTTATAGCCTTTTTCTGCTGTTATTTTCGTCTAGCATGACAAGACCTCTTCTTCCCCAAGTAGGGATTCCATATGTAGAACAAGGAAAAAGGGGCTTTGAAAACTACTGTAATTATTTGAGCACGATCCAACGGTCGGATCAAAAGTTATGGCCCTTTTCAGCTGTTATACGAGTGTGGCGCGACAAGACCTCTTCTTCACCGAGTAAGGATTCCATAGGTACTTTAAGGAAAACACGCTTCGGAAACAATTGCAAATATTTGAGAGCGATCCAACGGTCAGATCAAAAGTTAAGGCCCTTTTCAGCTGTTATTCCGGTCTGGCGCGCGAAACCTCTTGTTCAACGAGAAGGGATTCCATAGGTACTTCAAGGAAAACGGGCTCCGGAAACTACTATAATATTTGAGCATGATTCAACGCTCGGATTAAAATTTATGACCCTTTTCAGCTCTTATTCCAGTCCGGCAGGATAAGACCTCCGCTTCCCCGAGTAGGGATTCCATAGGTAGAACAAGGAAAACGGGCTTCGAAAACTACTGTAAATATTTTAGCACGATCTAACATTCGAATCAAAAGTGATGGCCCTTTTTAGCTGTTATTCCGGTCTGGCAGGACAAGACCTCCTCTTCCTCGAGTAGGGATTCCATAGGTAGAACAAGGAAAACAGGCTTCGAAAACTACTGTAAATATTCGAGCACGATCTAACGGTTGGATCAAAAGTGATGGCCCTTTTCAGCTGTTATTCTGGTCTGGCAGAACAAGACCTCCTCTTCCCCGAGTAGGGATTCCATAGGTAGAACAAGGAAAACAGTCTTCGAAAACTACTGTAAATATTCGAGCACGATCTAACAGTCGGATCAAAAGTGATGGCCCTTTTCAGCTGTTATTCCGGTCTGGCAGGACAAGACCTCCTCTTCCACGAGTAGGGATTCCATAGGTAGAACAAGGAAAACGAGCATCGGAAACTACTATAAATATTTGAGCATGATTGTAAACACCCAAAGGAAAATATATATAGTTTTCGCTGCCGATTCTGGACTGGGCAGCGATGCAGTTTTCGCTGCCGATTCTGGACTGGGCAGCGATGCAGTTTTCGCTGCCGATGCAGAAATCAGCAGGGACGCAGTTTTCGCTGCCGATTCTGGACTGGGCAGCGATGCAGTTTTCGTTGCCGATTCTGGACTTGGCAGCGACGCAGCCTTCACTACCGATATAGAAATCGGTAGCGACACAGTTTTCGCTGCCCATTTCTTGATCGGCAGCGACGCAGTTTTCGCTGCCGATGCAGAAATCGGCAGCGACGCAGTTTTCGCTGCCGATTTCTCAATGAACAGTGACGCA